>CETG01051753.1_pt1 | contig 50074 bp, 56 predicted proteins | sample 361471 | NCBI WGS metagenome assembly CETG01 (sample SAMEA2622696, study PRJEB7988) | marine metagenome | isolation source: saline water (ENVO:00002010), including | reverse complement strand
AATCTAAAATAGAATGATAAATAATGAGATTAAAAATAATCTTTTTGATGATATTCTTGGCCAAGAAATAGCCATATCACTATTAATATCAGCATTAGAGAAAAATTATATAGCACCAGCCTATTTATATGTAGGAAGTAAAGGTATAGGTAAAAAATTAACCGCAAAAAGATTCTTAGAGGGACTATTATCTCTAGGCAATTCAAATAATAGACATAGAATCCAGATTGAAGCAATTAACCATCCTGATCTAATATGGATTGAACCGACTTTTATAAATGAAGGAAAGTTAATCACAAAGTCTGAAGCAGATAAAATTCAACTAAAGAAAAAATCAATTCCTATAATTAGATTAGAACAAATAAAAAGAATAAAAGAATTCGTGGGGAGAAAACCTATTGCAGCTAGATTTAGCATGGTTGTAATTGAAGATGTTGATTACATCAATGAATCTGCATCCAATGCATTATTAAAAACTCTAGAGGAGCCAGAAAACGGGGTTTTTATTCTGATTTCAGAAAGACCAGAAAAACTATTGAAAACAATTCATTCAAGGTGCCAAATAATACCTTTTAAAAGATTAGGTTCTATCGACATGAGAAGAGTTTTAGAAAAACTTGAAAATGAAAAACAATCTACCAATGAAAATATAAGTAGAGATGTATTGCTAAATTTTTCAAATGGATCGCCAGGCTCTTTTATTAAAAACCTAGAAATAGTATGCCAATTACCAACCGAAATCCTTGAAAAATCTCTTAATTTATCTACGCATGATTTAGAGAGACTATCTCTAGCTAAAGATATTGCTGAAAAATTATCATTTGAAGAGCAAATTTGGTTAATAAAATTCCTACAGCATAAGTATTGGTTAAACAACCAAAACAAAGAAGAATTGCTTAAGTTTGAAAACCTTTACAAATATATCAATAGTTACATTCAGCCAAGATTAGCGTGGGAAGTAACTTTACTTTCTCTCTAAATCTATTTAGGCACTAGCTGGTTCATCCTGATGAACCAGCTGTTTCTCTCTGCTCTTTCTAGCTTGCACAAGCTCTTGAACATCCTTAATTTGAGCACCAGTAGGTAGCTCTAAGCAATAACCAGCACCATAAACAGTCTTTATAAAACGAGGCTTTCTAGGATCTGGCTCTAATTTAGTCCGTAAATGTCTTACATGGACTCTAATAGTCTCAATATCATCATCGGGTTCATACCCCCATACTTCTTTCAATATCAAAGAAGGTGCGACTGTTTGACCATGTCTCTGAAGCAAGCAATGGAGAAGTTCAAATTCGAGATGAGTAAGGCGAACAGGTTGATCAAACCAAATTGCTTCGAACCTTTCGGGGACAAGTGTTAATGGGCCATAACTAAGGATTTCTTGGTGACTACTTGTTGAACCCATTGGAGCTCTATTTGTCCTTCTAAGAAGAGCTTTGACCCTTACCTGGAGTTCTTCTAGATCGAATGGCTTAGTCAAATAATCATCAGCACCTGAATTAAAGCCACTTACCTTATCCTTTGTTCCTCCAAGGGCCGTAAGCATCAAGATAGGTATGCCTGCAGTTCTCTCGTCTCTTCGCAATCTTTGACAAAGAGTTAGCCCATCAACATTTGGGAGCATTAAATCCAAGACGATAAGATCCGGGCTGTACTGAAGTGCAAGAGCTTGCCCTTTTATGCCATCATCTGCTCTTTGTACATCAAAACCACAATGTTCAAGATGGCCAGAAACCAGCTCGAGCATATCTTTGTCGTCTTCGATCAGTAGTATGCAAGGCTTCATTAGATCGGAGGCGGTTAATAAAAGTAACCAGCAAAAAGCTGTTACTAGAACAATTCCATTAATTGTCTCAAGATTTTCTTTAACTTGCAGTAATTAATCTTGTCTCGAAATGAGAAGGGAATCCAAAGAAGCATTGACGCAAGTCCAAATGCATTGGCAAGACTAAGATTACAGCCAAGGAGCTGAATAGTATCAATTTTACCGTCTTAATAATTTCTTCAGAATTTGAGGTGGTGCTTTCCTCAAATTTCACAATGTACTAGCAATTCTAAGTTTCATCTTTTTTTTCTACAGCAATCCCAATGAGCTTAAGTCGATTTTTCAAAGGTGAAAAAACAAAGAAGTCCATTTTATAAAGAAATTTTCACTAATAAAGCAAATGAAAAAATATTGTTCCCTCTGCATTTTTTATTTCAGAAAGAGTAATTATTTCTAATATTTTAGTAATAGATACGAGCAAATTTATCTATCATAAAAGAATATATCAACTTCGAAATACTTACTTCAAATAATGTCTTTATTGAGGTAATTAATAATTAAGCAAATGCTATAATAAAAAAATTCAACTTATCTTTTCTTTTAACAGACTTTTAATTATTCATATCAATTAATTTGCTAATTACTCATACTTTGCATCTTTATTAGATCTACAACTGATTATTAGGTATCAACTATGAAGTGCCAAAATAAATTTCACGATTCGCTGGGCTTAGCAACACTGAAGACATCTGCTTCAGTTGTCTTCTCGATATATCTCTTCCCTTCACCCAATTTGTCCTGGAACGCAATAAGGAATTTCAATAGAAAGAACTAGAGAAGAGCAAAACAACATCGAAAAGATGATGAGGCGGCAGTACCTAGTGGGCGGCAAAAAGTCGAATTCAATTGATTTTCAGACCGCTGTGAACACCCTGTGAGATGCCTGCCGACAAAAGTCAGGAACGGAGAGGTTGACCCCCCCCGGACGTTGTTGGGCGATATGAGTAGATGAGAGCAGGTGTGGGCATGCTTTGCTCAAACCTGAAGTCGCAGCAAAAAAAACCTGAAGTATCAGTAAGTCTCTGGAGTCATAAAAAAACTCCCCGGGCGGGATTCGAACCTGCGACCAATCGATTAACAGTCGACCGCTCTACCGCTGAGCTACCGAGGAATGCCAAAAGAACTTAGCCTCTTAAAGGGCTTAATAGCAAGAGGGTAACAATTTTTCCAAAATCAATTTCCCCTCTTGCCATTTGCCTAGTTTGCCATTTTCCATCAATGCAGCACCTTTGCAATACTCTAATTCTTCTAAGCGATGAGTTATCCATAGGGCTGTTTTAGGGTCTTCTTGTCTATTACACAAACCTTGAACTAATTTTATGACCGAATTTTGACTTATCGGATCTAATAAAGCTGTTGGCTCATCAAGCAATAGCAAGTTTGCTTCACTAGCCAACGCACCCGCCAAGGCTAAACGCTGCTTTTGTCCTCCACTAAGTGTATGAATTGGTCTGCCCTCAAGACCTGATAAGCCAACCTGTGCCAAGGCCCATAAAACACGATCATATTTTTGTTCAGTTGTTAATGAAGAAGAGATATTTAAAAGTAGATCACTCGCACAAGTAGGCATAAGAATGTGGTGATCGGGATTCTGAAATACTAAAGATGTCTTGTAATAGCTCGTAATAGAACCGCCTTGTGGATCAATCATTCCACTAAGAATTCTAAAAAGAGTACTTTTACCACTACCATTCTCTCCCACAATCATCCATAAACCTGGTGAAGATAAATTTAAATCGCATTTATCTAAGGCTTTTTTACCACACGGCCAAGTAAAAGAAACTTTGCTGACATTCATAAAAATACTTGAATCTAAAGAAAATTGTCTTACAGAGAAAAACCTGGCCTTTTCACTCCTGAGGTTGATGCAGTCTTTTCATACATTTGCACAGCCATTACTTCTTGAATATGAACTGATAGTCTCTTATCCTTTACTTTTTCGCAAACGAGCTCAAGTACGCTTGTTTTATTATTTTCCATGAGACGCCTAATATCTTTATATTGCTTTTCTGCATCATGCCTATTTTTCCTTTCGATTGTCAAAGGAAATGGATTTTGTTTTAAGAGCAGCTCAATTACGTACAAAACAATTTTCTCAACTTAATTTCAATCTTAGGAAAAAGTGACAAAGAACATTGATACTTTCAGAAATATACTGAGATAGATATTTTTGGCTTTTGTGACATCTATTTTTTACAGAGTTACAAACATTCCAATCTAAGAGGAATGACTTAAGACAAATAATACTTTTCTTCGATATGATCATTCTGCAAAGGTAATAGTAAGTGACTGTACGTCTTTTTAAGGCACAGTCGAATGCTTAACGAGTTGCCGCTATCTCTAAAGGGAGGAGGTGTCCATGAATCACATCTGTTTAAAAAAGGATCTACTCATCACGGAGAACGCCGGCTGATTCGGCATCAAGTCTCCTATATCAACGGTTCCGTGCCATAGCAGGTCCGACGAGAGCCTCTTCCTCCTCGGAGGAAGAGGCATCGTTTTATTAAGAGATCTATATTTGCATTTGAACGAGTCCTCGGGATTTCTGAGCCTCTCCACTAATCACCTATATGACAATTGCAGCTGACATTACCAATTTAATTGGAGATACGCCTTTGGTAAGACTAAACCGACTTACCAAAGATGTTGGTTGCAAAGGAACAATACTTGCCAAACTCGAAAGCTTTAATCCAACAGCTTCAGTAAAAGATAGAATCGCTGTAGCAATGGTCAATTCGGCAGAAAGAAGAGGCATCATCTCTCCAAATAAAACTGTATTAATAGAGCCAACCAGTGGAAATACAGGAATTGCCCTGGCAATGGTTGCTGCCGCTAAAGGGTACAAACTTATCCTCACAATGCCAGACAGGATGAGTCAAGAAAGGAGAGCAATGCTGAGAGCATTCGGGGCTGAGCTTCAATTGACACCAGGTAATCTTGGTATCCAAGGAGCGATTGATCTTGCAAAAGAATTAGTAGATACAATTCCAAGTGCATATTTACTACAACAATTTGACAACCCATGTAATCCAGAAGTTCATGAAATGACTACGGCAAAAGAGATTTGGGATGGTTGCAATCAAGTTATTGATGGATTTGTTGCAGGAGTGGGAACTGGAGGGACAATCACAGGTTGTTCTCGTTTCCTTAAGAAGAAAAATCCTAATTTAAAAGTTTTTGCAGTGGAACCTTCTAATAGCGCAGTCTTATCAGGGGGTAATGTAGGCGCCCATAAAATCCAAGGGATTGGAGCAGGATTTATTCCAGAAGTTCTTGATCTTAGTTTGATTGACGAAGTTATAAAAGTAAGCGATGAAGATGCAATGGATATTGGAAGACGCCTAGCTAGAGAGGAAGGATTACTCAGTGGGGTTAGCAGTGGTGCAGCAGTATATGCTGCATTACAGATATCAAAAAGAAATGACTTTGCAAATAAAACTATTGTTGTTGTTCTTCCTAGCTTTGGAGAAAGATATCTTTCCACCGAAATGTTTAACAGTATATTTACAAGCAATGCTAGATCAGACGCAATTCTCTGACATTTTATATATTAAAAATGACAATTAATCCTTATGAAGTACTAGGAGTAAATACAACATCTGACAAGGATGAAATAAAACTTAAATACAGGAAATTAGTAAAGAGATATCATCCTGATACTGGAGGAGACAAGAAAAAAATTATTTTAATAAATGCAGCTTGGGAAATTCTACGAGACGATATAAAGCGTAGTGAATATGATAAAAAATATATTAATAGTAAAATAAATAATGCAGAGCTAAAAACAAGAGAAAAAAGGAATGTGAATGCAAGCAAGATAGCTAAACTAGTCAAAAATGAATCAATTATTGAGGACCAAGCTATTGAGAATTGGATATCAAAGGTATACCGACCAATAGATAAATCACTGGGAAAAATAATTACACCTTTTAAAAAAGAAATTCAAAACTTATCTGCAGACCCTTACAATGATTTAATAATGAATGATTTTTGTGATTATATTAAGAGAAGTCAAATGATAATTAGGAAAGTTGATAAAATATATTGCTCGACAAAAACTCCTACCTCACTAAAGGACTTTAGTTTAGATATATATCATTGCTTATCTAAAGTGAAAGATGCTCTAATAGAGCTTGATAGATATACATTAGGATATGTAGATAACTACCTTCATGATGGCGCAGAAATGATAAGTGAAGCCAAGAAAATAAGAGCGTTATTGAAGAAACAAAGAAATAATAATTAAATCAATCTATTCTTTCCACTCTTCTAGCTGATCCAATCTCAACCAAACATCTGGAACTGGGCGTCTCCATCGTACTTGTCCATAATCACCTTTAACGGCTAGTAATTCACCTGGTCCCTTAAAAATATAATCAGGTAAATCAGTATCACTCGAGGATGATTCTAAGCTCTTTTCAAGAGCAACTCTCTTAACTCGAACTAATGCACCCTTACGAAAGCTCTTAACGGGTTGTTTTGAAAGACTATCTTCTTCAGGCATTTGCTCAAAAATTCAATTTCAATTAAAATTTGATTTCACTGGCATACTAGACGATATTCTTCAGAATATCTTTCCATATAATCTGCATTCAGGTTACAACTCTCAAATAGATTTTCAGGCAGTAACCTAGTTGGTAAGAAATTCCCAAATTTAATCAAGCTTTCGGTGAACTTTAATGAGATTACTCCTATTTGGCTGTACAGGGTTTATTGGGAAAGCACTGATACCCTCATTGTTAAAGGCTGGCCACGAATTAACAGTAATAACTAGAAAAGAAAGAAATCAGATCCGGAAAAACTCACAAAAAGGTATTACTTACATAACAATCGATCCTAGTTTGACGATTAATTGGACAAATACATCTTTATTAAATGCTGTTTCAAAAGTAGAAGGGATAATTAATTTAGCTGGTGAGCCTATAGCTGAAAAACGCTGGTCAATAACACATCGCGAATTAATAAAAGACAGCAGATTAAATACTACTAGTCAACTAATTAAATCTATTAAAAAATTAAAAAATCCACCAAAAATATTAATAAGCGGTTCAGCAATTGGATTTTATGGCACTAGCCAAAATAAAGAGTTTACAGAAGAAAGTTCTTTTGGAGAAGATTTTCTCGCCAAACTATGCAAAGAATGGGAAACCCTAGCTAATGATAAGCCTAAAAACACAAGACTTGTAATACTTAGGATTGGTATTGTTTTGGGCAAAGATGGGGGAGCTCTTGGAAAGATGCTACCAATATTTAAAGCTGGATTAGGCGGCCCAATTGGTAGTGGAAGTCAATGGATGAGTTGGATACATATAAATGATATATGTAATCTTATAGAGAATTCCTTATCTAATAAATCCTATTCAGGCGTAATCAACGCTGTTGCACCTAACCCTGTAAGAATGAATGATTTTGCAAGATGTATTGGTAGGTGTATTGACAGACCTAGTTTAATAGCAGTACCAGGTCCCATCTTAAAAATAATTTTAGGTGATGGGGCTAAAGTTGTGCTAGAAGGTCAAAAAGTAGTATCAAGAAAAATACAAAATTTAAAGTATGATTTTAAATACAAAACTATTAAAGATGCCTTAGAAGCAGAGCTAAAATAATAAATATGCTAATTAAAAGTAAAATTATTTATCAAAACTCTTATATCATTAGCTATTCTTTCTGTTCCGCCAGAACGACCAATTCTTTCCAATGCTTGTTTTTTACATTCAAAATCTAGTCCCTTGTCCAAAGAAGCTCTTTTAAAGATTTCCATAATTAGTAATGCTGTATTAGTTAAATTGGTTTCTGAAATTGGCTTTCCATCAGCAACAAAAACAGTAGGTCCTAATAACCTTCTTTGAGCCTCTGCGAATGATTCAGTAAATTGAGGACCTTTGCCAATAATTTGAATGACTGGCTTACCAATACCGACTGATTGCTCCGTTGCCGTTCCTGCCATAGAAACCAATAACTTACTACTTTGAAGTATCTTGACAAAGCTATTTCTATATACATTAATATATACTTCTGAATTTATATATTGAATCTTTAATATGCCTTTATCATTACTAATAAGTTGCCAATTAGCAGAAGATGCTATTTCAATGAAATCCTCATTATTTAATTGATCTACTAATGCCATATTAAATAAAATATTATTTCCTACAATAAAATTTTCTGGCATAAAACTAACGACGCGAAGCATTAATTTGACATTAAAATCTAATTCTGGACGTCTACTTCCAGGCAACATACCAATATAATTTAAGGCCTTATTTATGTTTGAACTTAATTGAGAGACTGGATCTAAAAAAGGATTCCCCTGAAACTCCACTTTTCTCCTTAATTGGGTAGATAAATCTTCGGCAGTTAATTTATCTCTAGCATAAATTTTTAAAAATCTTTTTGAACTCAAAAAATTATTACAAGGCCAAGGGAGTCTTAAACGACCTTCATAATGACTTGAATATGCCACTAAATATGTTACGGTGGGCAACTTTGAAATCCACGCATAAATTATTGGTATAATATCGCCCACTATAACTATCAAATCATAATTATTTTTATTTTTCATAAGACATATTAGTCCCTCTAATAGATATATTAATTGTCCCTCAATGAGTTCAGTCAATCTTCCTATCAGGCTTGTATAACCAATCCCACCAGTAGAAAATTCTCTAACAGTTCTTATTACTTTTATCCCTGATTTTTTATATGCTTTTCCAAGACCTACTATTGGTAATGCATCAACTTTATGATTTTGTCTAATTAAAGAATCACCGATTAAAGAACCAGATAGGTCTTCACCATGACCATTGCTAATAAGTAAAATTCGGGTCAATTTTAAATATCAAGCCATCTTTTTACTTTCTCAAGAGCTAACCAATTAGGCTTTCTTTGTAAACCGTCCTGAATAGATTCCTGAAGTTCCTTTTGAAAGTCTGGAACTACAACTAAAACCTGCTTTACATAATCTATATGATCCCTTACACCCACTGAATTAGTCTGAAGTAGTGCCAAACTTAGGTTAATTCTCGCCTGAGGATCCTGTTTATTTAGCTTGACTGCTATTTTTGCCGATTTCAATGCTGATTCACTATTATCACACAGCAATTGCAACCAAGCGAGACAAGTCCATCCAGCTGCATAATTTGGGTTGATTGATGTTATTAATTCAAAATCATTTATTAAATTAGCTGGGTCTTCTCCAGACTTATAGCGTTCCATGGCCTTCTCAAAAAGATTTTCTGAATTGTCACTCATTTGTTAGATATTTGAAATTAAAGTGAATGCTAAGCTCATACTGAGAATGAGCTTCCGCAGCCACAAGTTTGAGTAGCATTTGGGTTGATAAAATTAAAACCTCCTCCAATTAAATCTGTACTAAAGTCTAATTGCATACCATAAATGTAAAGCAAGCTTTTTGAATCACATACAACTCTAAATTTATTTCCTTCACTTGATTCATATTCATAAATCTCATCATCATCTTTAATAGTGGATGACAGAACAAAATCCATTGTGTAGCTCATCCCACTACAGCCACCAGATCTAACACCTACTCGTAACAGCTTGCCTTCCCCTTGATCGTTGCAAAGAGTGGATAGCTGACGCATTGCAGTGTCAGTTATTAAAATCCCTTTACCATCAATAGCGGTATGAGTTGAATCAGAGGTGGTGCTCATGATTTTTAAATTTTCTAGTGGTCACTTTGATAACGTATTATGTGTAAGATTATAGTTTAGTTGATGTCTATATCAAAAACATTAGCACCTCATTCCTAAAAGCTTGTGAAAATTGCGATAGTTGGATCAGGTTTAGCAGGTCTCACTGCTGCGGTTGACCTATTAGATGCTGGCCACTCAGTTGATATTTACGAAGCCAGACCCTTTATGGGTGGCAAAGTGGCTAGTTGGGAAGACGAAAATGGTAATCATATAGAAATGGGTTTGCATGTATTCTTTTATAATTATGCAAACCTTTTTGCACTAATGAAAAAAGTTGGTGCATTTGAGAATCTATTACCAAAAGAACATACTCACTTGTTTGTTAATAAGGGTGAGGATGTCAGATCATTAGATTTCAGATTACCTATTGGCGCTCCTTTCAATGGACTTAAAGCTTTTTTCACAACTGAACAATTAAATATAGTTGATAAATTAAGAAATGCTATTGCGCTAGGAACAAGCCCAATAGTTAGAGGTCTTTTAGATTATGAAGGTGCAATGAGAATAATAAGAGAATTAGATTCTATTAGTTTTGAAGAATGGTTTACAAATCATGGAGGGAGTCTAAACAGCATAAAAAGAATGTGGAACCCGATAGCATTTGCACTTGGATTTATCGACTGCAAAGAAATATCAGCAAGATGTATGTTGACAATATTTATGATGTTCGCTTCAAAAACTGAAGCTTCAAAGCTTAATCTTTTAAAGGGCTCACCCCATAAATGGTTAACAATGCCAATCTTAAATTATATAAAAAGTAAAGGAGGGAAATTGCATTTAAATCATAGAGTTAAATCTATTATTTTAGATGATAATAACAAGTCTTTAATTAACAGCTTATCTATGATAAGTTCGAATGGTGATATAAATATTAAAGCAGATAAGTATATTGCAGCATGTGATGTCCCAGGGATACAAAGATTAATCCCCAAAGAATGGCAAGACATTTCAGAGTTCGCAATAATATCAAGGTTACAAGCAGTTCCAGTTGCAACTGTTCAGTTAAGATATAACGGATGGGTCACCGAAATAAATAATGAAAAGTGTCGTGTTAATTGTAAAGATGCTTCCGGTTTAGATAACTTACTATATACAGCAGATGCCGACTTTAGTTGTTTTGCCGATCTTGCACTTGCCAGTCCCGAAGATTATAAAGTTGATGGATTAGGTTCTTTGCTTCAATGTGTTCTAACTCCAGGTGACCCTTGGATAACTAAGCCTGTCGATGTAATTGTTAAGCACACAGACAATCAAGTAAGAGATCTATTCCCATCTTCTAAAAAACTTAAACTAGTCTGGAGTAATGTTGTGAAATTACCTCAATCACTTTACAGAGAATCTCCTGGAATGGAGCCATATAGACCCAATCAAAAAACTCCCATCAAAAACTTTTTCTTAGCTGGTAGCTATACAAAACAAGACTATATTGATTCAATGGAGGGAGCTACGATGAGCGGTCATCTTGCTGCTTCTGCAATCCTTGAGGATACAAGCAGAATCACAAAAAAATCATTGGATACTTGATATGGGACGATGGCTAGAGCATACGGTTACATCAGAAATTGCTGCCGACGTTAACTCAGTTTGGGAAGTATGGAGTGACTTAGACTCAATGCCATTGTGGATGACATGGATAGAGTCTGTGAAAACCATTGACCAAAAAACTAGTACTCTTCCAGATTTAACAGAATGGACATTGGCCGCAAATGGATTTCGTTTTAAATGGAGAGCTAAAATCAACGAAAGAGTAGAAGCTCAAAGATTAAAATGGGAATCTGTAGGAGGATTGCCAACAAGAGGTAGTGTCAGATTTTTCCCTGAAAACGAAAATAAAACTAACGTGAAACTAACAATAAGTTATGAAATACCTATAGTTCTTGCTCCTTTAATGGAATCAAATATTCTTGGCAAAATGGTAACTAATGAATTACAGACAAATCTCAATAGATTTAAAAAGTTGGTAGAAAATAAATTTAACTCTTAAGAGATTTATCACAAGCATCAATAAGACCTCTAATGTCATAGATTTTAGCTTCTGCATCAACTCTATTAAAAAACTTCCTACAACTCTTAGTAGTTTGTGGCCCAATAGAAACTAATTTGACCTTTTCAATTAAATCTTTCCAGTCCTCCCCAAATTTTTCAAGAAGAAGCGAAGCAGTATGAGAGACAGTTTTACCACTTGTAAAAGATATTATATCGACTACACCATTGGATAAAGCATTAGCCGTCTCTATAGGCATTGATGGTGGACAATAACTTTCGTATGCGGCAACTTCCTTTATATCAGCTCCTAAAATCTTCAAAGAATCTGCAATTATTGATCTACCGCCAGATTGCACTCTAGGCAATAGTATTTTCGAACCTTGCTTAAAGGACGGAAATCCTTCTACTAGACTATCAGCTATATAATCAGCTGGTATAAAGTCTGGCATGACTCCAAGATGTTCAATAAACTTCGCAGTCTTACGACCAACAACTGCTATTTTCAAGCTTTTAGGTTTATCTTTTAATGTCTTATTAAGCAATGAAAGTCTTTGCTGAAATGATTGAACACCATTTGCACTAGAAAAAATGATCCACTCAAAATCATCTAATGATTTAACTGCTTCGTCTAGTTTTTCAAAATTATCTGGAGGACCAATTATTAATGCAGGCAAATCCAAAACAACAGCTCCAAAAGATTTCAGTAAAGAAGTTGCCTCTCCTTGTTGTCCAGCTGCCCTAGTTATAACAACTGTTCTTCCTCTTAGATTTACATTCGTTTGATGATTCATTTCTCTAGAGTTTTTTTCACAAATTAAGTTAAGATTCAAATCCCATCAAGCTTTCAACTCTACAAGGTCTTCTGCAGTAACCATAAATTATAGCAGTTTTACCAGAATAGATTGTATTTAATAAATAATTCATAAAGGAATATATATCAGGCTAATTATCTTAATTCATACATTTCTAAAAATTTTTATTCAAAGTTTTACTCAGTAAAATTTATAGATTTATGATTAATAATTTCCTTGCTATTATCAGAACATAAGGAAAGAAATTGATTTAAAATTATTTCCTGAGCATTTTTTTCTTGAGAAGGTGAATATGCAATTGGAACTTGTTTACCAACAATAGTTTTAACCTTCCCCCAAAAGTATTGACTACCATAAATTACTACTCCAGCAAGCTTATTCATGCGTAACAACTGTTTAATTGTTTGAAGCCAAAGATCATCGTCCTGAGAATTACCACGAAATGGATTGCCTCGAATAAATAATTGTAAAAAATATTTTTCAGCGTCAAATAGTCTAGTATTAAATGGATTCAATTCATCATTACTCCAGGGAGAAATAACCTCTTCCGATAAAATCAATGTCTTATAACAGAAAAAATTTGGAATAATTACTGATGATGACTGCTTATCAATTAATTTGTTATTTAATATATAGTCTGTTTTGATTAAATTAATCATTTGACCTTTAAAAATATAATTCAATGGTATATCTATTTCCATTGATTCAAAAATTATTTTTTTAGAAAATTCAATGTGCTCATCTTCTTCAATAGTGCCAATTATCTTATCATTTTTAGACACATAATTGATCTTTTCTAGAAATCTCTTTCTTCTTTCAAGGGATTCATATAATCTCTCCTGAGGAATTTCACCATGCAAAATTGCTTCACAGATTGAATCTATAGCAATTTCAGCATTAGCCGGCATAAGAATCAAATCTGCACCAGCAATAAATGAAGATAATACTGCCTCCTTAACACTATAGTTATTAGTTATTGCCTTCATCACCAATGCATCTGTGACTAACACACCATCAAAACCAAGAGTGTTTCGTAAAATATTAGTCAAAATTTCCTTTGAAAAAGTAGTTGGATTCTCAGAATCTAAATTAGGCAACATTAAATGAGCTGTCATTATTGATTCAACTCCTAATTCAATTAACTTTTTAAATGGCTTAAGCTCTAAACTATTTAATCTATCTTTAGTTAAATTTAGATTTGGCAATTCAATATGTGAGTCTTGATATGTATCACCATGTCCTGGAAAATGTTTTGCACATGCTAGAACACCCTGCTCAGAAAGGCCTTCATAAAATGATGCAGCTAATAGCGAAACCTTATTTGCATTATCGCCCCAACTTCTAACATTAATAACTGGATTCAAAGGATTATTATTAATATCACAGATAGGAGCAAGAACCCAATTAATGCCTATTTTTTTTGCCTGAATACCTATCACAGATCCATATTCCTTTGCATATTTAATGGCTTTAAGAGGATCTTCATCATAAATTTTTGCAATTGCAGCCGGGGGAGCAAGATGCGTACCCCCCTGAAATCTTTGACCGACACCCTCTTCAAGATCAGCACAAATTAAAAGCTCTTTATTAGTCCATGATTTTAAATTGTTAATCCGTATTTGCAGCTCTTGTATTGTTCCACCTAAAAGTATTACCCCGCCTATACCACCTTTAATAAGTTTTCTCAGTTTAAAATTATTTAACTCCCACTCTGGATATTCCCGTAGATCATCTGAAACATGACCACTAGCACGAATAATTATTAATTCAGAAACTTTGGCTTTTAAATTTTCTATATCTATATTTTTCACTCTTTTTAAATAGAAACTTGATCGTCGAGTTTACGATTTTCTTCAAGACTTCCCAGTAGCTCTAACACAGAGTTGCCCTTATCAATAATTTTATCTAATTCAAAAGATATCTCTGGCGCGCGTCTCAATTCTAATCTTCTACCTAATTCTCCCTTCAAAAAACCGCAAGAGGAAGCCAAACCCAGCATTACTTTTTCTTTGATTTCATTGTCTCCGAAAATGCTTACAAAAATTTTGCAATGTTGCAAATCACCAGAAACATCCACCTCTGTTATTGAAACCATTCCCAATTGAATCCTTTCGTCCTTTAGTCCATAAAGAAGAAGCTCACTAACCTCTCTTTTAATAAGAGCCGCAACTCTTACAACGCGTCTTCCTGGAGCCATTTTTAGCCTAACCTAGACGGAAATACCATAGCTCGCAAAAGAAAACTCAATGTTAATAACCCACTTATTAAAGCTCCAATTAGAGCAACGGCTGTGACGGGATTTCCAGTTCGCTTTAATATTGGCCCTAATGCAGCAGCAAATACACCCAAAATAATTGTTATTAGGTATTTGGGATACCTAGAAACATTAGAAAAGAATTCACCCATCGGACTTCATTTGCAAGATTATTTGTTTAGATTGCCTGTCATCAGAGCGAACTAAAATGTTGGAACTCAATCAATTCCGTCATTCACCATTCTGCCTTAAAGTCAGGATGTTTCTCGAGGCTAAAGGATTAGATTATCAAATCAATGAAATCTCTCCTGTAACTGGACAATTAGCAATATTTAAACTATCAGGACAAAGGAAGCTACCTGTTCTTGTAGATGGAGATATAGTTTTGTCAGAATCAAATAGAATTTGTCGTTATATAGAAGACAAATTCGAAAAACCAAATTTATTGCCCAAAAGTCCCAAAGAGTTAATTCAATCATTAATAATTGAAGAATGGGCGGATACAACTTTAGCAAGCAGGTGCAAAAAAGTATTAATTAAAGAATTAACTTTAAACTCAAAATTAAGAGAAATTTTATCACCTAAACAAATACCTAAATCTCTCAATATCTTAATAGAAAAAGTGCCAACAAATATAATTAATAATATCTCAGAGGTGATAAATCATAACGAATTAATTAATCTTCAAAGGAGTTTAGAACATCTCTCAAATTTCTTTCAATATAATGACTGGATAATAGGAAACAAACTTTCAATAGCAGATATTGCAATATGCTCACAAATTTCTATTCTAAAATTCCCTCAATCATCTGGTGAAAAGCTTTCTAATCAGGGATGCCATGGTTTTTATGATGACCCAAATCTTGAAAGCTTATTTGCTTGGAGAGATAGAATAGAATCGCTAATAGAAAAGAAGAAAATCAATTAACTAAAAATCCTTTCTCATGTCTGAACCTAGGATTCGTGATTGCGAACATTTTGTAGTTCTAGAACCAGGTAAGCCTGAAAAGTTCTTGACTGCAGAAGAAACATTGAATTGGCTGGAAAAATGGTTGAATTCTCTTGATACAATACCTTTTGATTTAAGTAAAGAGTCATCAATTTCAGATGCAGCAAAAAAACTTTTAGATACAGCTTGCGACCTAGAAATAGAACCTGGGATTAGAGTACAGTGGTTTGCTGTCCGAATTGATCATCAAAATTAAGAATAGAGGGCAATTTTTCTAATATCAATTCAGCAACCTCCTCTGAAGTTTCATCTGAAATCTTTAATTGCATATCTGCTTCTACATAATACTTATATCTTTCTTCAATTAATCGAGTAATCTCAACCTCCATTGATTCAGAATTATTAATTAAGGGTCTTTGCTGAGTTTTTCCCTTCAATCTAAGCAGAATATTATTCAAAGCAACATCCAACCAAACAACAATTCCTTGATGCAAAACACCCCAATTCTCAGGAGAGGTAATCAATCCTCCACCTGTGGCTACAACTAATGAATGCCTTTGTCCAACAACATGCAACACTTGAGATTCAATTTTTCTGAATGCCAACTCACCATCTTTCTGGAAAATTTCATTAATTGACATTCCTGCCAATTCTTCTATAAGCGAGTCAATATCAACGAAGGAATAGCCTAAATTTTTGGACAATATCGGACCTGTGGAAGTCTTACCAGATCCCATCATTCCAATAAGATATAGATTCCTTCCACTCAAATGATTTTTATTCACCCTTTTACTCAAATTATACTCATGCCACAATAGACAACGGAGGTGTTTAAAATTAACCGATGGCAAACAAATCCTCAGAGATGACTCACGGTGAAGGACGAGGATGCGTAATTACTCGAAAAGCATCATTTAGCGCAAGTCACCGTTATTGGCTCCCCGAGCTTTCCTCTGAAGATAATGCTGCTCAATTCGGAGCATGCTCACTATCGCCAGGCCATGGTCACAATTATGAGTTAATCGTTTGTATGGCTGGTCCTCTTGATTCTGAAGGAATGGTACTTAACCTCTCTGATGTCAAACAAGCAATCAAAAATGAAGTCACAAGCCAGCTTGATTATAGATTTCTAAATGAAACATGGCCAGAATTCAACATTAATAAAAATAATGGTTGCTTGCCTACTACTGAAGCACTTACTAAGTGCATTTGGAATAGACTGATAAAATACTTGCCCCTCATCAACATTCGTATCTATGAGCACCCCCGCTTATGGGCGGACTATCTAGGAAATTCAATGGAAGCTTATTTAACAATCAGAACTCACTTTGCGGCAGCACATCGATTAGCTAAAGATGACTTATCGCAAGAAGAAAATGAAAAAATTTATGGAAAGTGTGCGCGTCCAAATGGACATGGGCACAACTATCTTGTAGATATAACCGTAAGAGGAGAAATCGATGAAAGGACTGGTATGGTTTGCGATTTAGCAGCTTTGCAATGTTTAGTAGATGACTTAATTGTTGAGCCATTAGATCATACAAATCTAAACAAAGATATACCTCATTTTGCTAAATGTGTACCTACAGCAGAAAATATAGCATTACATATATCAGACCAACTTTCAAGCCCAATTAAAGCAATAGGTGCAAATTTACACAAGATTAGATTGCAAGAAAGCCCAAACAATGCTGCTGAAGTGTATTCAGAGTCGCCACATTTAAATATGAAACCTCAATTACTAGTTACTTCAGCTAGCAATTAAATTAATTTGTCAAACAAGTGGATTAAACTTTCATTAGCTGTCAGTCTAGATGGAAAAATATGCTTCCCTAATGATAAAAAGTTAGCGTTGGGGGGGAAAGGTGACAGGAAACTCCTAGAGGAAGCCCTGAGTTGGTCTGATGCCACTTTAATGGGCGCAGAAACATTAAGAATTCATCAAAATACATGCCTTATAAATAACAAGGATCTTATTAAAGATCGAAGATTAAAGAAAAAAGAGGATCAACCAATATCAATAATAATTTGTAGAAAATATGACTTTAAATCAGATTGGGAATACTTTCAACAGCCTATTAAAAGATGGTTAATTTCTCCTTTTGAAATGAATAATAATCAATATAATATATTTGATAAGTATATATTCGACAATGGAGACTTAAGCAAAAAAATTAAACTACTTAGGGAGAGTGGATTAAATAAGATATTAGTTCTAGGTGGAAGCAAACTGATTTATTCTTTATTACTTGAAGATCAGTTAGATGAATTGCAGCTCACATTAGTTCCAATAATTATAGGTAGCAAAAATAATTGGATTTCAAATAACAAAATTGATCTTCCTATTGACCTCAGCAAAAAAGAAGCATGGAAGCTAAAAAGATATAAGTCTCTAGATGAAAATGAATTAATGATTTCATACACTCGAAATCGTTCATAGACAATACAATATGAAAAATGAATCAAATGTAATCTCAATCCTGAATAAATGAATGACTATAAAATAAAGTGGAATCTTTCAATAGATGAAATAGATGAGGCATCCTGGTTTTCCTTAACTGGAAAAAGAGGAAATGTTTTTTTATCATGGAAATGGTTGTCAGCCTTAGAAAAATCAAACACTATTACTCGTGAGAAGGGATGGCAATCAATCCATTTAACAATTTCGAAAGAAAATAAAATCATTGGACTTGCCCCTTTATATATAAAAAATCACAGCTATGGTGAATTTATTTTTGACCATAACTTTCAAAGACTTGCATATAGTTTGAGGCTCAATTATTTCCCCAAAATAATTGGCATGAGTCCATTTAGTCCAATAGAGGGATACCAATTCTTTATTTCTGAGGATGAAGATCGCGAAATAGTGAATTCATTACTTATTAATACTATTGATAACTTTGCACAAACAAATAATATTTTAAGTACAAATTTTTTATATGCAGATAAAGAATGGGCAAAAGAAATTAAAAAATTAGGCTATAACGAATGGATAAATATTCAAAGTGAATGGAGTTCCCATAGGATAAATACATTCGATGATTACCTACTACAATTCAATTCAAATCAAAGACGTAATATAAAAAAAGAAAGAAAATCTATTGAAAAGGAAAGCATCAAAATACAAGCATTGTCAGGTCGGAATATTAAAGAGAGTGACATGAATAATATGTTCAAATTTTATGAAAAACACTGTGATCGCTGGGGAGATTGGGGTAGCAAATATCTTACCCAATCTTTCTTCAAAGAGCTCTCAAAAGATGGACTACGAGATAACGTTGTTTTATTTTGTGCTTTGCAAAAAGACATGGAAAGTCCAATTGCAATGTCTTTATGTATAAAAGACAGAAATAATCTCTATGGAAGATATTGGGGCTCGAGCAAAGAAGTAGATAATTTACACTTTGAGACGTGCTACTACTCTCCAATTTCTTGGGGGCTCAATAATGGGATAAAACTCTTTGACCCAGGAGCAGGAGGGAGTCATAAAGCTAGACGAGGATTCAAAGCGAAAAGTATAAGTAGTCTTCACCGTTGGTATGAGATAAATATGAATGCATACTTAAAGGATTTCATGCAAAAGTCAAATAAAATTATGATTGAAGAGATTAGTGCTAGAAATGCTCAACTACCATTTAAAATAGATTAGACAATATTCTTTAATATTCACCTAAAATGGACAAAAGCATCAATACAAAAGATGCAAGTAAGTCAATCTTAATTTTAGATGATGCTCTTTCTAAAAGATTGATTGAACTTGATCCAACTGGATATTTTTTAATTAGGATAGATAAAGTAAAAAATATAATTATAGCAGAGCATTACATTAATGATATAGATGATAAAGGTAGAGCTGTGGATGTCGAGACTGGTCAGCCAATTTCTTGCAAAGAGGGAATAAAGAGATCTCCAGATAAAGTCTTCACAGGGAAAAGTGCAAAAGAAATTGGCATTAAAATAACTGAAAATTCTAAACAAATTCCCATTAGCAAGTTTGATCACGCTCTTTATCTTGGTAGAGAGCTGCAAAAAGCTGAGAATTGCATGATCTTGGATTCACCATATATTCAAGATTGAATTGTATGTCATTTGTGATTTTGACCATTATATTCTAAAATATAAGAAATTATTAGAGGATCTATGGGTATTCTTTTCTATCTGTTAATTGTTGCAAGTGGATTGGCTGCATCTTTAGCTATAACGAAAGGATTGAAAGCTGTCAAGCTTATTTAGTAATAATCTATCCATTAATTGTTTTTTCTTTTAAACCAAAAAGATCAATAGAAAAAATTTATAAAGATGGGAACCTCTCGCTTAAAAACTCGAAGAAGACAAGATCAAGGATTGAAATGGCCGAGAATTTTAATTGCTATATTTTCAACTATAGGATTGATTGATACAGGCTCAATAACACTCCATAGATGGGGCATTCTTGGTCCTTTATCATGCCTTGGAGGTGCTGACGCATGTAATAAAGTTTTAAATAGTCCTTGGGGAAGTTTTCTACTTGGAAACAATATAAATATTCCATTATCATTGATAGGATTTATAAGTTATTTAGTAACTGTTGCCCTTGCACTTTTTCCACTAATACCTAGTATTAATGAGAAAAAAAATAATATTTATAGAAGAACATGGCTTGGGTTATTTATTATCTCGTGCTTAATGTCAAGCTTTAGTTTGATGTTAATTGGAATAATGATATTTAAAATTAAAGCAATTTGTCTGTTCTGCATATTATCTGCGATTCTATCATGCTCAATCTTTTTACTAAGCTTAAAAGGAGGGAGCTGGGAAGATAGAGGTGAACTTATTTTTAGAAGCTTTTTAATATATATTTTAGTTATTTTAGCCACATTAATATGGAGTAGCTCAATAGATCCAAATAAAAAAGAAATCACACTCAAAGGAACTCCACCAGCAGTAATTAGTCAGAGTAATCCATTTAAAATAAGTCTTGCCAAACATCTAACTACAAAAGGATTTGTTATGTACAGTGCTTATTGGTGTCCTCATTGCCATGATCAAAAAGAGTTATTTGGCAAAGAGGCTAGTAAAGAACTTACAATTATTGAATGTGCAAAAGATGGTTTGAATAATCAAGCAGATCTATGTGAATTAAAAGGAATAAGTGGATACCCCTCCTGGGAAATTGATGGTTCTATTGAGTCTGGAGTGAAAGATTTGGCAGAGTTGAAGAAAAAAAGTAATTTTTAATTCATATTATCTTTTAGTTGATTTATGTTTTTATTGGCCTAGTTGATATATTCGCTCCCTTCTTTTGACTAGAATGGCATTCCCAAAAGGGGCTCTTTTGGGGAAAATCTTTTCTATGATGTCCTCCTCTACTTTCTTTCCTAAATATTGCAGCTTTTAATAGGAGAGAGCTTACTAATTTACGATTACTAAGATCTAGTAATAATCTTAACCTTTCATTTTCCTTATATTTAAATGTCAAAATAGAATCTTTATTCTGACGAAAAAGTAACTCTAATAATTGATCATTATTTATTGCGTTATCTTCTTGATTTATTTGGGAAAGTGCGAATCGCATACCTTTTTCAGCTCTATTAACACCTACTTTATCCCAGCAAAGATCCCTAAGATATTCTATTTTCTCCTTTAAATCTTTTAATTTATACTGACTATCTTTATAGTATTGATTAAAATCTTCTGAGGACAAATTATTATTTATTCCTGACACTTTCATATTATGATTAAGTTCAATGTTTGACATTTGTTTAGCAAAAACCAAACACTCCATCAAAGAATTACTGGCGAGTCTATTAGCACCATGCAATCCAGTGCAAGCCACTTCACCAACTGCATAGAGGCCCTTAATACTTGTTGCGGCATTCATGTCAGTTGCAATTCCACCCATCCAATAATGAGCTGCAGGTGCTACTGGAATGAATGTTTTATATGGATCCAAGCCAAATTCCATACATCTACGAAGAATATTTGGAAATCTTTTTTGAAATTTCTCGGGAGCAATAGCTCTTACATCCAAGTTAATAAAGTCTATCCCTTCCGAATCCATGCACTCCACTAGTGCCCTACTTAGTTGATCTCTAGGAGCGAGGTCTTTTCCTGGTAAGTTGCCTAAAGGAGAAACACCTAATTTATTCTTTAAGACAGCTCCTTCGCCCCTCAAAGCCTCTGTAATTAAAAAGCATGGTGCTCCTTTCAACCTCAAGGCTGTTGGATGAAACTGAATAAATTCGAGGTCCTCAAGTACCGCTCCTGCACGCCAAGCCAGTGAGATCCCCTCACCGCAAGCTTGTGGAGGGTTTGTTGTATTCGCATAAAGATGTCCACCACCGCCAGTAGCAACTACAACTGCTCTGGAAGCTATCCAATAAAGCCTGTTGTGATGAAATACTTGCACCCCGTAACAAGCATTGCTTTCTACCCAAAGCTGCGTAACCTCTACTCCCCTTATTTGAGAAATATTTTGCTGCCTATCAACATGAGCGCCTAAAACATCTAATAGGGCTCCTCCAGTTCGATCTTGAACATGTAAAACTCTTCTAAAACTATGAGCGGCCTCTAGGGTCGTTGCCAAAGAGTCGAAATCCTTGTCAAAGTTCATGCCTAATCTCAAGAGCCTTTCAACACACTTAGGCGCCTCATTTACCATTAAATTGACGGCATCTCGATCACATAGTCCTGCACCAGCATTTATTGTGTCTTGTATATGACTTTGAAAACTATCTTCTGGACGAGTCACAGAAGCCATACCTCCCTGAGCCCATCTACTAGATGAATTAACGTCAATATTTTTATTGAGTAACAAAACCTTCAAATTTCGTGGCAACTCAAGACAAGTCATCAACCCAGCAGCTCCTGCGCCAATGACCACTACATCCCAATCACCTGAAGGAATCAAATGAGTAGTAATAACTCTCCTGAAAATATCAATAAAACAAACTCAGTATTTCAGATCAAACCACTCAAACGAGGTTCAATTAAAGCCGTAATAAGAAAAAGGCCATCAACCCATAGAGTTGTTACCAAAGCAGCGCTTGCCACAATCCAGGTTTTTGCAGAATAGTTTGTGATTTGTGCTTTATGAGACATCCAACGAGATATAAAAAATATTAATGAGGCAATTAATAAAATCCAACATATTGAACTCAAGGAAAAAATATCTTCAGCTGTTTTATTAAGTATGGCAGGAGCAGTTTTCATTGATGCATTTACTACGACTGGCCAAGAATCCATAACGCCAGTCAACACCATTGTCATATCAGTAAGTGCAGTTCCAAGTAGGCTCGCCAAATAAAATCCTGCTCCAATACGCCATTTAGTGTCTAAACCAATAACAGCAATTGGTAAAACGACCGCCTCAACAGGTATATGAAAAACTGGATAGGACCGTAACCATCCCCAAAATAAACACCCCCCTAACCAACTTCCACTAACCCCTACAAGAAGAGATCCCAAGTTTACCCACCTACCACCTTTTGCACGAGCTAAAGCATCGCCTAATCCCAATATGATAAAAGTAAATAAACAAGCAGTAATCGGATAAAGATGTACCCATGGTGCCTGCAGAAAAACTGGCAGCACAACCATAGTGCTTGTCCAAAACTGTAAAGAGCTTGGTTTGGACAAAAAAGCTTCAGATGAATCTGAGACTTCAATAGCTGGGTCTGGAGTAATCAGAATAAAAAAGTCAGATTTGCGATTGAATTCAGAATCAACTCATATGAGTAGTACCTGACAGCACCTTATTGCCTTAACAATAAATAACCTTAGAAGACCATACTGAATTAAATAAATATTGTGGATGGATTTATCGCATGAATCAATATTTTGCTTTGAGAAGAAATGACTGAAATCTCAAATGCGAATGGCCTACTAGATGCTTGCTTTAAGTGGTTTGTATTGGGAATAGTTCAGGGCCTGACAGAATTTTTGCCTATTAGTAGTACGGCTCATCTAAAAGTATTCCCCATTGTCATGGGATGGGGTGATCCAGGAATTTCCATTACAGCTGTAATGCAACTAGGAAGCATCATTGCAGTAATCACTTATTTCCGAAAAGACCTCAGAAATGTAATTAAAGGCATTTCATTAGCCTTATTTAATGGGCAATGGAGAGAGCCTAGTGCAAAGATTGGTTTTGCTATATGTCTGGGAACTATTCCAATATTACTTGCAGGTTCAGCAGTTAAAATATTTTGGACAGACTTTGAATCATCTCTACTTAGAAGTATTCCTGCAATTGGTTTTATTTCCATTTTAATGGCATTTTTAATGTTAATTGCTGAAAGATCAGGAAGAAGATATAAAACACTTAGGAAAACATCTCTATCTGATGGCTTAATAGTAGGGATCAGTCAAATATTCGCTTTAATACCTGGAGTCTCTAGATCAGGGATAACATTATCCACATCATTATTCATTGGTTGGGAAAGAAAAGATGCCGCAAAATTTTCGTTTTTATTGAGTATTCCCGCGATAATACTTTCAGGACTTGCAGAAATAAAAAATGCTTATGGTCAAAATTTAGAATTAAGCTTTGGGATTCTACCAATGATGATTGGTATCTCAAGTTCTGCAATTATTTCTTGGCTTGCAATCGATTGGCTTTTAAAGCATTTGCAAAGTCATTCAACATGGATATTCATATTCTATAGATTAATATTTGGCATATCGCTAATATTCTGGTGGCTAGTTGGGAAAGTTAATTATTAACGTCAAAAAACTGTGGTGCACAACAATCTTTCGAAATTTAACGATAATTCTGTCCCGATTGAGAGCAGAGAGGATAGTTTGTCACCTGCAATAATTCACTCTGTTGAAGATGGATCGATTGGAGAAGAAATTGGATTTGAAAGAGGTGATAAATTAATAAAAATAAATGGTAAGCGTCCCAGAGACCTAATAGATTATCAATTTCTTGTACTTGATGAGAAGCTAAAACTTGAAGTTCAAGATCGAAATAATAATTATCATTCAATAGTAATAGAAAAGGAACTCGACGATCAATTAGGTCTAGAATTTACGGAGGCTTTATTTGATGATCTTAAGCAGTGTAATAATCACTGCTCATTTTGCTTTATTGATCAACAACCACCTGGACAAAGAAAATCACTCTACTTAAAAGATGATGACTACAGACTTAGTTTTCTTTATGGTTCTTATCTGACTTTAACTAATTTAGATGAAGTAGATTGGCAAAGAATTGAAACGCAGAGATTATCTCCTCTATATGTATCTGTCCACGCAACAGATCCAAAATTAAGGATAAAACTACTCAAAAACCCAAAAGCATCGCAACTTATTGAACAACTTTTATGGTTTTCAAAGAGACAACTACAGATTCATGCTCAAGTTGTAGTTTGTCCTGGATTAAATGATGGTAAGCAACTCCATAAAACTCTTACTGATTTATCAAAATTTGCACAAGGAGAATGGCCAACTGTCATCTCAACAGCTGTCGTACCAGTAGGCTTGACGCGCTTTCGTCCCGATAATGATGGTTTAATTCCTGTTAATGAAATATGTGCAAAAAACGTAATTAAAAAAGTTGAAACTCTACAAGAAAAATTTCAAAAAAAAATTGGGTCAAGGTTTGCGTGGCTTTCGGATGAATGGTATTTAATTGCAGGAAAAACACTACCCAGTATTAGTGAATATGAAAATTTACCTCAGCAAGAAAACGGTGTTGGGAGTATCAGAGCATTCCTAAGAGAGATGGAACAAGCAACACAAAATTTACCAAACAAGGTCTTTCCAAAAAAAGAATATAGTTGGGTTGTCGGCAAAATTGTCGAGAAGGCCTTGATGCAATCAGTCAAACGACTCAACAAAGTAAATGGATTAAATTTAAAACTATTTGGACTTCCAAGTCCCTACTGGGGACAAGAGCAAGTTGTAACTGGTCTCCTTACAGGTAATGATCTGATAATTGGCCTAAAGAATCACACACTTGGCGACATGCTGCTTATTCCATCAATTATGTTGAAACCAGGCTCAAATATTTTTTTAGACGACATGAAGCTAGAAGAAGTCGCCTCATCTCTTGGAGTACGCATTAAAATTGTTGATGGTGCGGAGGATGTTGTGCAATCAATGATTTCATAAAGCACAAAAATTTCCTAAACTAATAAAAGATTACAAAGTTCAGTGGTAAAGAAAGCACAAAAATTTTATTGTCTTAAGAGATTGCTTAGCTGCAGTTCAATTTTTCTTTTTTTAAACTCAGTAGATGCCTTCGCTGGAAATCCAGAAAATAAATCAACCGAGATCGAAAAACCAGAAAAATTATTTTCATCTGCATTAAAAACTTCATCAAACGGAAAACTTGAAATACTAAGAGCACCTGATGACCTTTATTTACCTAAACAAAAGTCAGAAATTACGATCAAGGAAGTCAAGATAATTGATCTAAGTGATATTGAGATTCTACTAAAAAATAATAGCCCAGAATTACGTTCATCTCGATTCAAGATCAACCAAGACAAAGCACTTTTAGTAGAAAAACTATCAACCTGGTATCCCTCACTAAGCCTCAGCGGTAATGGTTTGCCCCAATATCTTCAATCAGAACAATGGAATAGTAATGCTACAGATACTTCAAGTAAACAATGGAAGTCAACATTAACATTACAATTGAAATGGGATCTTATTAATCCCTCTAGAATTCCAGAAATCGAGTCGGCAAAAGAATTATTTGAAAAGTCTAAATATAACTACATTATTCATTTGAATAATTTAATCTTAGAAGCTAAAAAAAGATATTTTCTACTTCAGAAAGCAATTGAAGAAGTTAATATTGGAAAAACCTCAGTAATTGCTTCTAAAAAAAGTCTCAAAGATTCTAAATCTAGATTTGATGCAGGTATCGGAACCAAATTCGAAATACTTGAAGCAGAAACTCAGCTTTCAAGAGACAATCAAATGTTAAACATAAAGATTAGAGATCGTAACATTCAAAGAAGATCTCTTTCTGAAATTCTAAACCTACCTGAGGGTATATTAGCTAATCCGAGAAATAGTCCAAAAATAATTGGATTATGGAATAATTCATTAGAAGGGAGCTTAATTAATGCTTATAATCTCAGAGAAGAGCTTATTAATGCAAAGCTAGATATTTCCGTTAATAACAATAAAGCAAACTCTGCTCTCGCAATGAGTCAACCTACATTTAGTTTATTTAATAATCTCAGTACAACTACAGCTCGAGGTGAATTATTGGCTAAATCGCCTGATTTGGATAATTCCATTTCATCTTTAAGTAACACTATTGGATTAAATGCAACCTGGAAAATCTTTGACGGAGGTAGCGCCAAAGCGTTGTATAATTACAATAAAGAAAAGTCAAAAGAATCGGAATCGGAATTTGCTCGCAAAAGGTTATCCATAAAACAAGAAGTTATAAAAAGCTTCTATAATTTAAACACTTCATCAAGTAATATATTGAATTCTATAAGTGAGGTTAATACTTCAAAAGAGTCTTTAAGATTAGCTAGACTTAGATTTAATGCTGGACTTACTACACAAAGAGAAGTAATAAATAACCAAAGAGATCTAACGCAAGCAGAAGTAAATTATGCAAATGCAATCACTGAATACAATATCAGTCTTAATGAGTTACAAAGACATACACGATCTAATGATATTAAACCATGCTTCGATAAGGAGCAAAGTCAGCACGAGGTATACAATGAAGAAGCTTACTTTCTCTTAGATAATTTACAGCAAGATATCTCACGAATATGTAAGGCCTCTCAATCAACAACTTTTAAATAATGACAAATTCAGGAACAATGTATTCCACCCTTAGCTCACATCAAATCAACTCTATTCAGGACCTGATAGACGAAGTCTCCACAAAACAACTTGAAGATTTTGGAAATATTTCAACCGAGTTAAAACCTGATGGAACTTTAATTACTGAATGTGATCGCTGGAGTGATGAGAGAATTGTCAAAAGAATATCAGAAATTGCTCCTCAAGAGGGTGTTCTCAGTGAGGAAGGTTCTCAAAAAGTTCCTAATACATCTGCATATTGGGTAGTAGACCCCCTAGATGGAACTACAAATTTTAGTGCAGGGATTCCTTATTGGGCCATCTCGATTGCCCGTTTTACAAATGGGCAGCCAGAAACGGCGTTTCTGGATATTCCAGCACTAAAAAAACGAATTTTTGCAGTAAGAGGAAATGGAGTTTGGATAAATGGATCAAAGATAATGAGCGAATCTCACAAAAACACATCCAGTGAATGTGTTTCTTTGTGCAGCAGATCTATTCGGATTCTGCAACAAAAGCCAGATCAAGTCTTTCCTGGGAAAATTCGTTTACTAGGTGTGTCAAGTTTAAATATGATTAGTGTTGCACTTGGACAAACCGTTGCAGCACTCGAAGCAACACCAAAAATATGGGATCTAGCTGCAGCTTGGCTTGTTTTATCAGAACTTAATTGTTCTATTAATTGGTTAGATTTTGACCCTGGGAAATTAACAGCTGGCCAAAACCTAAAAGCAACAAACTTTCCTGTATTAGTTGCAAATTCAAATCAAAAGCAAAATGAACTGCTTCCATGGGGAAAGGAAATACTAAAAAATCATAAAAGCTTTATTTAGAAATGCAATCATTTTCAAAGCTATAAAAATTCTTCTGCTCTACTATTCAAATAAGAATTTATTTATTCTTATATCTATATTATTTTGATCTAGATTTACAACTATCAGAAACTAGCGTTATAAAGGGATAAGTTTTATTACCTAAAACGTGGGTTCTCGTTGGAAACGAAAAATAAGATGGTTGTTTAGCACCTTATGGCGTGCCTATGAGCGATGGACTAAATGTGATTGCGTAGATCTTAGTGCCGCATTTGCATACTATACTTTGCAGTCTTTTTTTCCGATTTTACTAATTTCACTCTCTGTAGCATCTTGGTTTTTGGGCCAACAAAAAGGCCTAGATCAACAAATTGTTAATTATGCTGCACAGTTGCTTCCCCCATCAGTTGTAGGTCTTGTAGATACAACACTCGTAAAACTTGTTAATCAAGGATTTGGGGCAGGGATTCTTGGCGCAATGTTCTTAATGGTGACCTCAGGAAACGCTTATCTAACGCTTCAAAGAGGTGCAGATAGACTCTGGAATGATGTCCTACCAAGACCAACATTTCCCGATTCGTTAAGGATACAAGCTTTCAGATTTATAAGAAGCAGAGTAGAGGCTTTTTTCGTAGTGCTTATGATTGGATTCTTGGTGGTTATTGATCAAATAAGTGCAAGTATAAGAATGATTCCTGGAGCTGTTCTTGAAGAAATCAGTAAAACAAGTCCATGGATAGCCGATGCACTTACAAGCTTCCCAGTAATTCAAGTCGGACAATTCGTAGTGCCACTAATAGGACTATCAACATTGGCTTTAATTCTTCAAGCATTGCTTCCAAGCAGAAGAGTACCTATTCAGCCATTAATTCCAGGTGCGTTCCTAATAGGCACATTATTGACCATTCTTAATCTCACTGTAAGCAGAAGTATTCTCTCTTTGGGCTCAAGATTTCAGGCATATGGATTTATTGGTGGTGTGCTTGTTCTCACTCTCTGGGTTTGGATGATTGGAGTGATTTTATATTTTGGGCAATGCTGGAGTGTGGTTCTAGCAAGTATGTCACTACGTCATTCGAATAGCTTAGAAAATTCAAAACGACTAAATTAGTACTAGAAAAATTGCTGTCTTAGAAAGATATGCAAAAATCTTCCTCAATCTTGTGGGTTATATTCTTAATCCTTTTCCTATTACCAACACCTTTGGGAAGGATTCTCATTGATATTGCAGGAGGAGTAATTATAGCGATTATTGGTATACCCATTTTCATAGGAGGGGCAGGTTGGATTAGTTGGCAATTTTTTAAATCAAAGATTTCTACATGCACAAATTGTGGAATGAGCTACACAAAGGAGAATACTCAATGTCCAAATTGCGGTAAAGAATCAGATAAAGAAACAAATTCTTCAATTCCTGCTAGTTCTGCAACTATTGACATTATCGCTAAAGATCCAGAAAACTGCTGAAGAGATTATTCTTAGTATTATAAATTTTTAATCTTCATTGGCTAAATCAATCTCTTCAAAATCATTTTCAAGATTTTTTAGCATGTTTTCACAATTACTCAAATACAATGAAGCAGCAAGATATGTATCTTGCAATTCACTAACTGGTATTTGATTATCTTGCAGCTTTTGTATAAGAAGATCTAGAGCCTCTAGAGATTCTTCATAAGTAATATCTTTTATTTTTTGTTTAATTTTACTTAGCTCCACAGATTAAAAAATTATTCTATAAAAATCATATTAACAAATAAAATGATAAAAATGCAACCTTTTTATTTTTAATTAAATATCTTTATCATCTCCAGATATTAATTTATCAACATGTGTGATTATTTTACCATCAGAAAATTCAATATGCAAAATCTGATTTTTCTTTAAATTATTAATACTGTTTACTGGTTTTCCATTAATATCACATACGATTGAAAAACCTCTTTTCAGCCATTTTGATGGAGATAAAGCACTTAATAACTGTTTTCTATGATTAAGACTATCATTATACTTTGTAAGAATAAATGCAGGATTTAATTGATTCAAGGCTTTATCTTTGATGAATAATAAATCTCTCTGCTTCAAAAAAAACCAATTCCTTAATTCACCTAGCCTCAATCTTCTTTGATAGCAATTATCCAATTCTGATAAGCGACTAGGCAATACTGAAACAATAGCGGCAGTAGGAGTTGATGCACTGTAATCAGAGACAAGATCAATAACTGTTTCATCATCCTCATGTCCAATTCCCGTAACAACTGGTATTGGGAAGCCTGCAATTAGCCTGCAAAGATTTTCATCGTCAAAAAGCATTAGATCCTCTCTGTTACCACCACCACGAGCTATTACAATTACTTCGATAGACAAACTTTTAACTTTTTTCTTTAACTTCTTCAATATATGTTGCACCTTACTTGCAACATCACCTTGAACAGGTATTGAAACGATAAAGATTTTTGTTAGAGGCCAACATTCCTTAGCTGTTCTCAGCATATCAGCCAAAGCTGAGCTAGGCGAACTAGTTAAAAGTGCGATTTTCTTAGGATATTTCGGTAAATTTCTTTTACGATTATCATTAACTAGACCTTCATTAATTAACAGTTTCTTGACAATTTCAAATTTTCTAATCACTGTAGCAATGGATGGGCTAATATCAAAAACTTGAACTATTAAATTTGCTCTTACTTCCCAAAAATTTAGTTTTCCAATAATAATTACTCCATCTCCCTGATTAGGCTTATATTTTATTTTCTTTAGGCTAGAAGACCATACTACCGCGGTTATTATTGACTCACCATCTGACAAAGTGAGCCACAAATGGCCTTTTTTCAACTGAGCTTTGGAAATAGTTGCATTTAAAGAAAATTTTGGTGCAAAACCTCTCTGTAAAAGGTTACCAATAGCAGCATTCAATTCTTTTACAGTAAATTCAGGTATAGAATTATTCATATAGTTTTAAATAGGTAGAATTCCACGCAAAACATAATGAAAGAATGAGAATAAAAACTATAAAGCCAAGAAAATAATGAAATTGAGTTTATAAATTATTAAAGCAATAAAAATACTACTTAGTAAAAGAGCTAAATCAATTGTATTATGCACATAGAATCTATTCATAATTAATTTTATTAGTTATTAAAAGTTTATATATTTATAAGTATATATTTTATTGATTATAGAAACTCTATTAGATAATCAATCAACCAAGACCCATTTGAACTAAAATACTTTGTCCTGTTAACAACTCTGTAAGTAAACCAATAAAAATTCCCATCATTGCCATTCTTCCGTTCCAAGTCTCAGCAAAATTCACAAAACCAAATCTGGGCTCGTTCTCAGTGGACATTTAAGAGATCATTACTAGTAATATTTTATCACTTTATTGAAAAATATATATGCAGCAATCTTATCAAGTGAAATTAGATTCACCTTACATGTCTAGGTCCATCCACAGGAGAATAATCTTCTCCTGTTAATTCTTCATAAATAATTGCTGGTAATCCTGTCTCAAACATCGTTTGGAGAGCTTCTTTTAAATAGGGATTCCAACCGCCCGTACTCACTTTTCCGTGTCTTACTGTCCAGTCCCATGTCCCCTGAAGATCTCTTGGAATTCTCCCTTCACGATCTCGTCTCGCCACCAAATCGAGTGACTCAACAAGACCAACCTGAATAGGATCCTTACCGTATGAAGGCGTAAGACTAAGTTCTAAGCGAACAGGATCTTCCTTCAAAAGCTTCAAACGAAACCTTGGAGGCAGTTTTATCGTCTTTAAAACTGCTACTACTATGCGAGTTCTCTGGTCCAAGTTTAATTCCCCCTGTTAGGTCTTCTCAATACTTAGTTTGCACATTACCTTTCTAACTTATTCAGCAGAAGTTTCAGCTGATTGAGGTGGATCAAAATCACCTGAAAAGCGAACAGTGAGCAAATCCTCATCTGTAATACGACCCTCTTGATCGAGTAATTCTGGATGGATGGTTAATCGCCCTGTTCTATCAGCATCGGAATGACTTGCTTTTGGATGGTTTTTAGCAAGTGTCGTCTTCTCAGCCAAAAAACCTCTTCCCATAACACGGAATGCTTGCCATAGAAGGAAAAGGACTACAGCTCCATAGAAGAATGGGAAAAGAGAGCTCAACATGGGAATCACATAAACGTTTGAGATTGGTCCTTATGAATTCAATTTATAATCATCATTGCTAGTTAGTCCAGATTTGGCTATTAAAAATCACAGGATTTTGAAAAGTTTGGCTTTTCTAGAGATGGCAGAGAAGATTTGACGTGTCATATTTATTTATAATACCAACCACTATCGGTAGCATTTGCTCTTTACATAAACAAAACAACTCATTGAGTTGTTCTTCCCAAACAGATCCCTGTTAATTTGCAGATACTCGGCAACGCTAATCTCCAACTTAATTAACTAGAGAATATGCTTTTGAAATTAAAAAAAAACACTTCTAGCAAACCAACTCAAAAATTAACAGGCAAGTCATTAGCTCAAATACTTTTTGCAACCTTGTTCATCATAATGAGTGAGGTCAATTTGCCAAAGAAGCATTTGTTTGTTTCTTCAATAGCAAGAGCTGATTTGCAAAAAGAAAGCAGATCTAATTCTTTCGTTGCTGATGCTGTAAATAGAAGCGGAGCAGCTGTTGTCACACTTGAAATTCAAAGAAGAATTATTGAGCAAGGGAGATCTAATTTACCTCCTAGTTTGAGGCAAGACCCATACTTCAGAAGATTCTTTGGCTTGCAAGAGTTTTCTGCACCTAGATCAAGGATAGAAAGAGCTCAAGGTAGTGGAGTGATCTTTTCTTCAACTGGGCTTGTATTAACCAATGCACACGTAGTGGAAAACACAAAAAGCCTACAAGTGGGTATGTCAGATGGGAGAAGCGTAAGAGGAAGCGTTGTAGGTAGAGACTCTTTAACAGATTTAGCCGTAATTCAACTTGAAGGAATAGGACCTTGGCCCACTGCGCCATTGGGCAATTCTGATGATCTAGTGGTTGGAGACTGGGCAATTGCGGTTGGCAACCCCTTTGGCCTGGAAAACACTGTTACACTCGGCATAATTAGCAATTTAAATAGAAATGTAGGACAATTGGGAATTTCTGGGAAAAGATTAGATTTAATTCAAACGGATGCAGCTATTAATCCCGGCAATTCAGGGGGACCACTTTTAAACTCTAAAGGGGAAGTTATTGGCATTAATACTTTAATCAGATCAGGTCCTGGGGCAGGACTAGGATTTGCAATACCGATTAATAGAGCCAGAGAAATTTCTAAACAACTAATAGAAAAAGGTAAAGCTACCCACCCAATAATTGGAGTGAGTTTATCAAAATTAAAGAAGAAGGATATAATTAATCAATCTAATACTAGAGAAAGAGTGATAATTAGATATGTAATACCTGGGAGCCCAGCTGATATCGGAGGACTAATAACTAATGATATAATAATATCAATAAATGACCGAGAAATGTATACACCTTCAGACGTTATTAGTATAATTAATAAAAGCAGAATTAAAGAAAAATTAAAATTTATAATAAAAAGAAATAATAAAAAGAAATTATTATTTTTATCTCCTATAGATGCCAGCGATTTATAAAGTTAATTAATTTCTTTTTATATTTTTGCGCTTCCTCTGACGCTCATTATTTTTCAACCTCTTTGCTTCCTTTTGTGCAATTAATATTTTTTCATGCATTAATTCTTTCTCTTGTTTTCTCTTCTCTAAATAATATGAATAATCTCCTCTATATACATGAAGCTCACCATCACGTATCTCAACAATCATATTAGCGACCTTAGAAATAAAATATCGATCATGTGAAACTATTAAAGCCGAACCAGAATAATCAGCGAGTGCCTCCTCTAACATTTGTTTTGCAGGAATGTCTAAATGATTTGTAGGCTCATCCAGTACAAGTAAATTACATGGCTTAACTAACATTAAAGCCAATGATAATCTTGCTTTTTCGCCACCACTCAATTGACCTACTTCTTTAAATACTGAATCATTACTAAACCCAAAATTTCCTAGTAGAGACCTAACTTTTGTTTGACTCCAATCAGGTACAACTTCAAACAATGTTTCAACAACAATCTTTTTTAAATCTAAAGCCTCTGCCTGATTTTGCTCGAAATATCCTGGCAATATATTATGTAAGCCAAGTGAAACCAATCCATCATCAGCCTTCTCAATTCCCATAATCAAGCGTAGAAGAGTGGATTTACCTGAACCGTTAGGACCTAAGAATGCAATTCTTTCACCAGATTTCACACTTAAGTTTGCTCCCAAAAACAAAATCTTCTCTCCATAACTATGTATTAAATCTCTGATATTTAAGACTTCACTGCCAGATCTTGGGGCTGGCTGAAAATAAAAAGTTGGCTTTTTAACTTTATTATCTGGTAATTCAATCTTTTCGATTTTTGATAATAATTTCTCCCTACTTTTAGCTTGAGTACTTCTATTTGCACTAGCTCTAAAACGATCGATATAAATTTGCTGTTCAGCAATTTCTTTTTGCTGGCGCTCATATGATGATTGTAAAACAACTTCCTCAAGATTTTTTTGATCTATATAAGAAGAATAATTACCGAAATATGACCGAGCAATTCCATTCTCTATAGAAACTATTTGAGTACAAATTTTATCCAAGAAAGCTCTGTCATGACTAATGATTACCATCGCAGAAGATTGATTTAAGAGATAATCCTCAAGCCACTTTATAGTATCTAAATCTAAATGATTAGTCGGCTCATCTAATAATAAAAGATCTGGATCTTGGAGCAATATCTTTCCTAGTGCAATTCTCATTTGCCAGCCACCAGAAAATTCTCTAACTAATTTATTCCCATCTTCAGAACTAAAACCTATCCTTGGAAGTAATTTTTCAACTTTTGCCTCTAATTCATACCCATGAAGAGACTCAAATTCATTCTGCAAAAAACCCAAATTCTTAATTAGTTTATCTAAATGATCAGGATTATTAGCAGCTTCTTCACAAACCATCTCCTGTTCAGTGAGACGAAGTTTGGTTAAGACTTGAGAAGCCAAAGAGAAAGCTTGAAATAATTCCTCTCGCACGGGAAGGTCAGGGTTCACATCAAATTCTTGTTTGAGAAAAGCAATTATGGGATTGCCCTGTTTAATTACTTGCCCTGAAGTAACATCTTCAAGACCCGCAATAATTTTCAACTGCGTTGATTTTCCCGCACCATTTACTCCTACAAGACCAATCCTCTCACCTTCTTTTATTTCCCAAGTAACCTCTTTGAGAACTTGTCCAGTTGGATAAATCTTACTAACTCTCTCAAATCTAAGCACTTTCACAAAAGGTACTTAATACCATCATCAACATAAAACGTGTCAAAGTAAAAGAACCGAGTAGAGAATGTGCAAATGGTAAGACTTGAGCAAGTTGCCGCTTTGATTCTTGCAGCAGGGTTAGCAATTCCAAGCTACTGGTTCTTCTGGACCTTAGCTGGTGGGGGAGGGTACGAAAAAAGAAAGATTGAGCCATCATCTCTAGGTGAGAAAGCTCCTCAAATAAAGCAAGATAAAAATACTAAAGTCCTCCCCTTGCCTTGATAATCCATTTTTTTGTTTCTTCATCATCAACCTCACTCAAATAAGCCTGAATTTCTTCCTTAGTTACAGATAATCCAAGAGTTTCACCAATCTTACAAATAGCCTCTAAAGCGCCTCTTGGATCCTGAAGCGCCTGCCTAAAAAGTTCCTGTTTATGTTGGGGATCCGCTTGAATTCTTTGATAGAGCTCAGAAGCATTGCTTTTCATGAGAAATCATCGCCTATATAAACAGTATGCACTCAAGCTACTTTTGTCTCAATAATTGTCTTTTGAGATTTTTTAGAGTCATAATCCTTCTCTCCGAGGGCAGAAGCATCCTTCATGCTCCTAGCGTCCATGCAAAGAACCTTCCTCAGTTGAGCAAAGTTTATAGCTTGAGCATCTCGTCCTTCTTTTATTGCTCCATATTCAGCACGCTGCAAAACATGATGAAGATGGGTTAACAAATATGGACTAATTACTGCAGAAACAAGTACATCGCTTTTATCATTTCGCTTCCTTAAACGACTTCGAGGAATTGGTCTTCTTTCAGCTTCAGAATTCCGCTTTCTTGAGCTTGAGTTAGAAGGAGATGGAGGGAGAGTTGGTTGGTTCATGAGGAAATCACTGAGAAAATCTTGGCCACAAGGAACAAGACAATCATACTAAAGGATACTATCCTTGCATATCAGTGTACACTAGTTAATATCAAATAGTTTAATTTCATCTCTTGGCTACCCGACAAAATTCAACAAATGGGAAGCCAAAGTCCCCCAGGATACAAGTGGTGCTACCTGAGCAACTTTGTGAACATCTGGCAAGCCTGGCAGACAAAGAAATGCGAACCGTAAGTAACATGGCAAAAGTGCTTATTCAAGAGGGTTTGTCCAGGCATGAGACAAGTAAATCAGAAGAATCAAAAGTAACTAACAGTAAAAACATAACTGAGAGTTTTAGATCATCCCTAGAAGCTCAAAAAACACAAAGGCTAAGAGGAGCGCCTAAAAGAATTAGGCTTAATAGGCGTCAAAAATAAATTTATAATTTAAGGGTCGACACTAATTCCAAGAACGCAAGATTTTGATGCACCGGTAATTTCATTGGTATTGCATACAATTCTCTTCTGTTGCCACAAACCTAGCAAAGCAAAAGCAATAGCTTCGCGAGCATGAGAAGGACAACCTAAACTCTCTAATGCAATAACTTGAGTGCCCAAGCATTTGCTTTTGATTTCTGAAACTAAATTTAAATTTCTTGCCCCACCTCCAGAAATAACTAATTCAGATGGAACTATATTTTTTTCTTTCTGTAAGTTCTTTAAATCCTTTTCAATAATTGATGCAGTGAAAGAACTCAATGTTGCCAAGATATCCTGACATGAAAGATTGTTCAATTCATTTAACCTTCTATTTAGATCATCCCAACCAAAACAATCACGTCCTGAAGATTTAGGTGGATTCTTCAGAAAATAAGGCTCTTTTAACCACTGTTTAATTATTAATTTATTAGGTAAACCTTGAGAAGCTATTTCCCCGTCCCGATCAAATAGAGATTTTCCATTAGAAAATTTTTGAACCGCTAAGTCAAGAAGTGAGTTGGCTGGACCACAGTCCCAGCCAGTAATCGCTTCTTTCGCATCAGGACCTTTTTTAGGTGGAATCAATGTAATGTTTGCAATCCCACCAAGATTTAAAAAGACCCTCCAGCTATCAATTCTTCCAAATAAAGCCTCATCTACTAGTGGTACTAAAGGAGCACCTTGACCACCCCATGCCAAGTCAAATGATCGGAAATCACAAATAATTCTTTTATTTAATAATGTCGCCAATAGAGGAGCTTGAAGCAACTGCAAACTTGCACCGCGTCTTTTTTCTGAAGGTGGTCGATGCCAGATGGTTTGACCATGGCAACTGACGAATTGAGCTTTTTTATGAGGATCACAAGCAATAGCTAGTTTCGCATATAGTTCAGTGATGGCCTCGGAAATATCTAACCAATCCTTTCCTGTAAAACCAATATTTTGCCCTGCAGTAACAATGGCTTGTTTTAACTTATTGGGATAAGGAAGAGAAGCCATTTTGTCCAATTTCCACCTTGGTTTTTTGGGATTGCCAAAAAAGTTAACCAATGCTGCATCTACGCCATCAGCACTAGTCCCACTCATTAAACCCAAAACATACATATATCAATTTTGAGGTAATTTTTGGAGATCTTCCATCAATCCCATAACCACAAGAACATGATGATCTTCTAATACATATGAAGCAGGCGGATTTACTGTCAAGCCTTGAGTAGGACCAGCAGCTAAAACGTTAACCAAATAATTTTTCCTTAGGTTCAATTCACGCAATGATCTTCCAACAAAAACCTCTGGAACTTTAATTTCATCAATGCCAGTCTGATCATCAAGCTCCAATCTTTCTATTAAATTGGGCCGAATTAGTTCTAAGCCCAATCTTTCCCCTTGCATACGAGAGGGAAAGACAACTCGATCAGCACCTACTCTTATCAACATTTTTTCATGAAGATCGCTAGTTGCTCTTGCGATTACCTGTCTCACCTTGCTTCCTTCAGTATCTTTTGCAATTAAAGTCGTAGTAATACTTGCCTCAATTGGCTCACTTATCCCGACAACGACTGTCCCCATATCAAGAACACCAGACTCTCTCATAGACTCCTCATCAGTAGAATCAACGACTCTTGCTTCAATTGCAGGTTCCAGTTGACGAAGTTCATCAATTGCTTTTTCAGAAAAGTCAATAGCCAAAACATCAGCACCATTCTTAAGGAGCTCCCTACAAACAGCACTACCAAATCGACCAATACCCACTACTGCGAAGCCCAATTGATCTGAATCTCTTTTAGGAGACCATTTCCACCAATCGCTCATTTCAGAAACCTCCTTTGGAATGAATTAAACATAAAGATCCTCTCGTGGATAACCAACTCGATGTTGATTACTTGATTTACCTCTATTTATAGCCTCTATAAGCGAAGTCAATAATAGAAGTATGCCTAGTCTTCCAACAAACATTCCGATGATCAAAATTAATTGTCCCAAATGAGTCAAATTTTGAGTTACTCCTAGATCAAATCCAACTGTTGCAAAAGCAGATATACAAGTAAAAAGCATCTCTAAAAAAGTAAAAGGTTTTTCACCACCAATGTTGCTAGATATACTTAATAACAACGCCATAATTAACACAAATAGAAGAGATCCCAGAGTTATACCAACAGCCTTTAATACAACTTTATCAGAAATCTGACGATTTCTGATAACAACATCATCTTGCCCTCTTAGAGTTGAGCGGGTTGCGGCCATTAAGGCCGCAAGCGTAGTTGTCTTTATACCTCCCCCGGTTCCACCTGGACTCGCGCCAATAAACATTAGTGTCATCAATAAAAGTAGGCCTGAATCAGAAATTGTTTTAATCGAAATAGGAGAATTAGTAAATCCTGCAGTTCTAGCACTAACAGACTTAAAGAATGCGCTTATAAATCTTTCCCACCATCCAACCTCAGAAAAAAAGCTCCCATAAGATAATGATTCAGTTATTAACAAGCCAAAAGTACCAAAAATAATCAATACGAAAGTTGTCCTAAGAACTAATCTTGTATGTAAGCTTAGATTACGTCTTCTTAATTCTTTTCTATTATTCCATAAATCACTAGTCACTCTCCAGCCCAACCCTCCCAAAATAATCAGAATTATTATTACTAAATTAACTACCCAATTCATACGATAATTTTCTAGACTTTCGCTCCATAATCCGAATCCAGCATTATTATATGCAGAGATACTATGAAATAAAGAGGCCCATAATCTCTCCCATCTATTGTTAATATTATTAAAGCCAAAGCTATACAGTGTAAATGAACCAATACCAATAAAAATAAAAGCAGTTAATACTATTCCTCTAAAAGTACGACCTACACCTCCCACCCCAAACTCGTCTAAGGTTTTTCCTCTATCGAGTCTTGTCCTCAACTCAGTACCACTTACAACAAAGCCTTGCAGAAACGTAGTAATTGCCATTAAGCCTAGCCCACCAATTAGAAGCATTATCGATAAGATAATTTGGCCAAATATAGTTAGATCTTTGCCTACATCAATCACTGTTAGACCAGTAACAGTAAATGCAGAAGTTGCTGTAAAAAAAGCCTCCCATGCTCCAACTTTTGAAGTCGAGCAAATAGGAAGAGATAAAAATATAGTACCAAAAAGAATTAGTAATAATCCTGTTACAACTGTAAATTGAGGTACTGTTAAACGACGATAAGATTTTTTCTTACTCCTAGGTAAACGTATAATTGGTACTGTATTTTTCAAAGATTAAATACTCAAGGTTTAAAAAGTAAACTCAGTATATTTTCTCCAATCATAAGTTGCCATATCTCAATATAATTAATGCTGGCACCATAAAAGTCATCATGATTGTCAATCCGATGCCATACCTAGTTACATCCAAAAAACGATATCTACCTGGAGCAAAAACCATAAGATTTGTTTGGTAGCCCATAGGGGTTAGAAAGGCCTGACTAGCTCCAAACAAAACAGTTATCAAAAGCGCTGTTGGCGGTAAATTCAAGTTACTGGATAATTGAACTGCTACTGGGGCTAGTAATGCAACTGAAGCAGCATTACTGATTATTTGAGTAAAAATTAGCGTAGAAACAAATATTATCAAAAGTGAGGTATATGTTGATAGTCCTTCAAGCCAAAGTTCTAGAACCCTTGCTAGTGCATCCGCCAAGCCTGTATTTTGCATAGCTACACTAAAACTTGATAGTGAACCAAGCAAGAGAATGACATCCAATCGAATTGAACTCAATACCTCTGCAGGCCTAATACAACCTCCTATGACCATTGCAATCACAGCGAGGAGAACAGAGGCAACTAGTGGTAATCCTGTAATAGTTGGCAAAATCAACATTGCCAAAGCAATAGCTATAGCTAGAGGTTTTCTTAGAACTGTAGGAAGATCGTCTTCTAGTTGATCAAGAACTAATAAATCATTACTTGATTGAAGCCCTCTAATCGAATCAAGGGGAGCTTGTAAAAGCAAAACATCACCTTCTCGAAGGACAGCTTTCCCAAGCCTTTCTTGAACTGTTTGCTGTCCCCTCCTTAAAGCTAAAACAGTTGAATTATGTCTTTGTCTAAAACGTAATTCCCTTAAACTCGCCCCTGCAAGAGTAGAGCCTGAGGGGAGAAGGACCTCTACTATTTTTTGACCACCCTCTTTAAAGCTTCTTATTGAACTAGAAAAATCAGAGTTTCCTCGTTGAGCAAGCTGAACTGTATGCTCTTGCTGCAAACGCAAAAGATCGCCTCTTGTTACTCTTAACAACAATCGATCTCCAGGCTCAATTGTCCTATCAGCAAGGGGAGGTATAAATCTTTCTTTGCCTCTATGAAGCTCTAATACATCAACATCAAACCTTCTTTGTAAGCGACTATTATGAAGTGATTGACCAACTAAATTGGAATCATTAGGTATTGTTACTTCTGTAAAATATCCTGTCTGATTTATATTAGTAACCAAATCATTAGAATTATTTCCTCTATCAGGTAAAAGACTTTTTGGAGCAAGAATTAAGTATAAAGTACCTGCCAACCAAACTGGAACTCCTATTGCTGTAAAGCTAAAAAGATCTAAAGATCCATAACCTAATTGATTACTAATATCACTTACTAGAAGATTTACAGAACTGCCTAATAACGTAAGAGTACCTCCCAATACAGTTGCAAAAGAAAGTGGAAGAAGAACTCTTGATGGAGAAAGTCTTCTCCTCCTACACCAAGCCTCAATAACTGGCAGAAGAGTTGCAACTACAGGCGTATTAGGTACCACTCCTGATATGGGCGCAACAACTAAGCCCAAAAAAGCAATTAATCTTCTTGAACTTCTTATTTTCTCAGAGGCAATTGCCTCCCTTAATCTATCTAAAGCCCCACTCCTGAATAATGCTGCTGAAACAGCAAATAAGCCCATTAAAGTAATTAAGGCAGGACTCCCAAAACCCGCAAGCGCTTTTTGAGGAGATAGAACTCCTGTTGCAATTAATAGAGCTACGCTTAATAAACCAGTTAACTCAGGAGCCAAAGCTCCCGTTATAAACAAAACGACAGCAAGAACTAACACTCCTAAAGTGAAAAGAGCATTCAAACTTGAGAGTATTTCAAGAAATTCAGACATACTCAACTCTCGTCATCACTTAGTTTAAAGATAAATTTGAAACATAAAAATAATTGCTCAAGTTAGGCTTCAGATAATTTAGGGCAAACTCATAGCTATCTAGATAAAGCATTCTGTTTAATCCAAAAAGGAAATTTGACTTAGTAACTAACTATTGTAATTATCTATCCTATTGTCCAATGAACTGATAAATAGTTTTATTTCTCCTTAATTGTCTAAAAGCCAAGCTCTAGCGGACTTAAAAGCCAATGATAAAATAGGCATCCTGAAAAGATAAAAAAATCTTCGCAAACGGAAAGCTGCAGTACCCGATATGGTCAGCCCTCTTGAAGTAATACTAGCGCTACCAATACCTAGACTTAAAAATTCTCCATTATCGACAAAATCAAAAGTATTTTGAGGTCTTCCGATCCTAGATTTCATTATGTTTTCTGCTACACAAATCGCTTGCTGCATCGCAACTTGAGCTGTAGATGGCCATTTATGATTTTCCCCGATTGAAACATCACCAAGGGACCATACGTTTTTACAGCCTATTAACCTTAATGAATTATCAACAACCAATCTTTGACCAGCTAAAATATCTTTCTGATCAAAGATTGGTGGTCGTACAGTAGTTCCAGCTGTAAAAATAATAGCGATATGTTCAAGCGAGAAATCTCTTGATAAATTGGAAGTATTTCTAAGATAGATTTTTGATTTATCCACTGATAAAACCTTAGTATTTAAAATAACTTTAACATCCTTTTCTTTTAATATATTTTCAGCTTGATCCCTATTAAAAGATTTTGAGTTAGGCAAAATACAATTACCAGACTCAATAATATTTATCTCAAATAATTTATTTGTAAAATCGGCAATTTTAGAGGCCAATTCAACCCCAGAAGTGCCAGCTCCAATAATAATAAATTTCCTATCTAAAGAACTTAATTTACTGATAGTACTGATTAAATTTTTTAATTTTTCTACGTCCTGCAAAGATGAAAAAGTAAGAGCATTTTCTCTTAAACCTCTTATATCAAGATCATTAGGAATTGAACCAGTCGCAATAACAAGTTGAGAATACTTAATAGCTTTGCCTGATAAAGTTTGAATAGTTTGATCTTTAACATTCACACATTGAACAGAATCTTTAATAAAGACAATGCCTCTTTCACTCAAAATATTCTTATACAGCGGAGCAATTTCCCATCTAGCTAATTCGCCGCTTAGCAACTCATATAGAAATGGAAGAAAAACGAATCTACTTTTAGGATCAATTAAAATAATTCTAAATCTCGATTTCAAGGAACTCAGCTTTATCGCTACCGTTAAACCGCCAAAACCGCCCCCAGCCACTACAACTGGTTTCAAATCACAATCTGAAGCCATGATACGTTGGGGGTAGATAGCTATCAAACAACACTAAAGGGTCTAAAGAGGAAGGTGTTGTTAGATGATATATAGAAGATCAAAACAACTTATGAGGTTCTGACATGAAATCAATATCCGACGAAAAAGTAATACAGGCCCAAGAGAGCCTAAAAACACTGTCAGCTAAAGAAAGACTTCAATGGGCTTGCTCAGAATTCAAAGGATCTTTTGCATTAACTACAAGCTTTGGAATACAATCATCAGTCCTTCTTCATATGCTCCATAGCATTGACTTAGAAGAATCAGTGCCAGTTATATGGATAGATACTGGTTATTTACCAAAAGAAACATATATTTATGCCAAGGAACTTACAAATTTGTTCAAGTTAAATCTTCAAATTTTTCAGAGTTCCATTTCCCCTGCAAGAATGGAGGCACTTTTTGGAAAACTATGGGAAACAAACAAAATTGAAGATTTAGAAAAATATAATGAAGTGAGGAAAATCAAGCCTCTAGAGAATGCTTTTAAATCTTTAAATATTAGTTGTTGGGCTAGTGGTGTTAGAGGTGATCAAACAAAAAATAGAGAAAATATGAATATCATTGGTAAAATAAGAGGCCGTTTCTCATTGAGACCATTACTTGATTGGGATAATAAAAAAGTTTTCTATTATATGAAAAAGTATGATTTACCACAGCATCCGCTGTTTCAACAAGGTTACTCTACAGTAGGTGATTGGCATTCAAGTGCACCCGATGGAGCCAATGCAGCTGGTAGAGAAACTAGGTTTGGAGGTTTAAAACAAGAATGCGGTATTCACCTAGAAAATAAAGAGAACTAAAATGTTAAATCAGCCTACATTAATATTAATTGGGAATACAAGATGGCATATAGCAAAGAAAGGCGAAGACAAGTGGAGCTTTTCTCATTTATTACCTAATGAAAATATACTTTCTCAATTAAAAGGTGAAATATTTTGGGCAGCTGTTGGACCAGTAGCAGAGAGTATTAATTTAAATAAACAATGCGAAATTAAAGTTAAAGATGTACCATTAATAAATCTTCCTAGTTGGGTAGGAATTGATAGAGCTTTAGCGGGTTGGGAAGCCTTCCGAAAACGTGAAGAATCAGAAAAAGGAGTTTTAGTAATAGATGCTGGAACAATAATGAGTATCACCAAAGTCAGTAAAAATGGAGAGTTTATGGGAGGACAATTACTTGGGGGATTAAAATTACAAATGAAGTCAATGCATTATGGGGCTAAAAATCTTCCCTTACCAGAAATTAAAACAGATAATTTACCTCAATTCCCTATTGACACTTCTGAAGCAATGTACAGAGGTGGTCTTCAAGCTCTCACAGGAACAATAGTTGAGGCATTAGAATCGACTCAACTACCATTATGGATTTGTGGTGGCGATGCGCCAGAAATTTTGAAAGAGCTAAAATTAAAACATGTAAAAATAAATCACTCCCCTAATCTTGCTTTAGAGGGCATGATTCATTTATATGGAAGACTTAATTAATCGAAAGGTCTTCAATAATAATATCGGCCATAGATGCTGCTTTAACTTTTTTGTATATATTTTCTATTTTCCCATCTTTGCCAATCAGAAACGTATTGCGGATGATCCCTAAGAACTCTTTTCCCATGAATTTCTTTAAGCCATAACTATCATAAGAAGTAGCTACAGGACAGGGTTCTTGGTCAGTTAAAAGTAAAAAAGGAAGTTCATATCTTGCGATAAATTTCTGATGAGAACTTGCACTATCTTTACTAATTCCCAAAACTGGAATATCATTTGATTTAAAAATATTCCAGTTTTCTTTGAAATTACAAGCTTCCTTAGTGCAGCCTGGAGTATTATCCCTAGGATAAAAGTAAATAATTAAACGCTTACCAAGAAATGAGGAAAGATTCACCTTATTACACTCTTGATCGGGCAAGGTGAAATCAGGTGCTTGATCGCCAACTGCTAAAACCATCTATTCCTTGTGAAAGTAACACTGAGACTCTTATAGCATTATGGCTATTCCCTAGGAACTTACCACTTAAAGAGATATCAAATATTGAAAGAGTATCTGCAGAAAAACTTACGAGAAAAAGAGCAGAAGAATTCTTCTTCTCAAGAAGTTATACAAGAGAAGCAATATCAACTCTTTTTAATGTTCCTCCTTTATCTATACCACTTTCTGCAAATCCAGGTAAACCCCCTACTCTTGATAATGGATGGGGCTATGTAAGTATTAGTCACTGTGTAGATGCATTATTAGTTGGTTGGTCCATTAAAGAAATAGGAGTTGATATAGAAAGGACTGACAGAGTATTTGAATATAAAAAAATAGTTAACCGCTTTTTTGCGAAAGAAGAGATACTTCATATAGAATCTCTTAATATAAAAGAACAAAACCTAATTACTCTTAAAAAATGGGTTACTAAAGAAGCAGCGATAAAATGGAGCAAAGGAAAACTAGTCAGAGATTTAGAAAGATGGATACCTAATAATAGTAAATCTGATAGAATATTAGTAAATAATAAGATCAAAAAGAAAGTAAGTATATATCAGCAAAATATATTTGAATGGGAGGTAGGAATTGCGTGCGATGAAACATGCAATATAGAACCAATGGTTTGCATTAACTGACTATATTAGGAATAAACATTTAGATCAGAAAGTCCTCCAGTTATCTTTATATGAGATAACTTCTGAGGTATATCAACCCCAATAGAAGTCTGAATAATTTTAGCTGCTAAAGCCAATGCTTCCTCAGACAAATTATCTTTAATAAGTTTTTTATAAGGGCTGGTATCACAAATCCATTTTTCTTTTAAATCATTATCTACTCGCAAAGACAAGTTTTCACTCCACTCAAATGTATTTAGAGAGAATCCAATCTCTAATAAATAGTCCGTAAATCTATTTAAATGGTAACTTTCATTAAGATAATCATTTTCTAAATTAATTATTTTCTTTAATAAACTAATCTCTTCCTGATTTAGTTTTACTCCTGTATCTAACTGCATTATTGATTTCATAGGTCCCCATGTAGATGTTGTAATTAACAGATTCAAGGAAGTTTTAATAGAGCATTTTTCTTTTATTATATTCCATAAAAGCTTTAAATTCTTATGTTTAAAATCATGACTAGATATTCTTCCTCCAACACATTCAAATTCAATATCTCCCAAAATATTCTTAACAGAGTCTAATTTAGGTCCAATTATAATTGGCTTATAATCCTCATCTAATAGATTTATTTCTGATTTAAGTCTATTTAAATTCTCATCTGAATCAGTATAAATATAAACGCCCCCATCAGAAACTTTCTTAAGAGGTTCTAAAGACCAAAATAAATTACTTGCTCCTAATACAAGAACTCTATCATTTCGCCTCCAATGAACATCCTCCCATAGTTTTTCTAAAAGCATTTGCATACGATCCCCATTAGTCCCTATATACCTTGTAATCCATTGTGCAAAAAAAGATCCTCCAGATGCACAATTAGGTTCAGAAGTAAATTCTATTACATCATTTTTTAATGCTAGTTGAGATGCTCGTCTCTCAAATAACTTTGACTTCTGTTTCCCTTCCCATCCATGATTAGTTGGACACCAAAAAATCTCCCCATGTAATTCTTTTGGTAAGTATTGCTGAGCGACCCAATTATTCGAATAGGAGTGTGGATATTGATATCCTTCTCCATCTCCAAAGGTTTTCTTATCTCTATGAGAATCTTTTAAATGAACAGGTACTTCATCAAAATGTGAATTACGTACCAATTTCTGAGCTTCATAAAATGCCTTAATACTATTACTTTTTTCAGTTGTTGCTAAATAAATAGTAGCCTCAGTGAGAGGATAAATACCCTCAGGCAAACCTATTCTCTCAAAAGCAGATGCACATGCCTCTACAATAACCATTGCATTTGGATCTGCTAATCCAATATCTTCTCCAGCTGAAATTAATAATCTTCTAAAAATAAATCTAGGATTTTCTCCAGCATCAATCATTCTAGCTAGCCAGAAAATAGCGGCGTCAGGATCAGAACCACGAATAGATTTGATAAAAGCACTAATCGTATCAAAATGTGCTTCTCCATCTTTATCATAAAGAATGGCTCTTTGCTGAATTGAATCTTCAGCGGTCTTAATATTAATATCAATCAATCCTCCTTTTTCTGGTTGAGAAGTTTCAACTGCTAGTTCTAATGAATTAAGTAAGGTTCTTGCATCTCCACTTGCATAATTTATAAGATGTGCTGCAGCATCCTCATGAATATTAATTTCCAATTTTCCATAACCATTATCAGAGTCATTTAAGGCACGTTCTAAAACTTTATATAGATCTCTATTGTTCAATTTTTGTAATCGAAAAACACGCGCGCGACTCAAAAGCGCATTATTAACCTCAAAATATGGGTTTTCAGTAGTTGCTCCAATTAAAGTAATTGTTCCATTCTCAACCCATGGCAATAAAGCATCCTGTTGAGAAGTATTAAATCTATGTACTTCGTCTATAAATAAAGTCGTTTTTAAACCATGTTGACCTAATCTTTTCTGAGCATTTTGTACTTCTTCTCTTAAATCTTTAACTCCTGCCAATACAGCATTTAAGATGCGAAAACTGGATCTTGTATTTGCTGCAATAATCTTAGCCAGTGTAGTTTTACCAACACCTGGCGGACCAAATAATATTAAATTACCTACTCTATCAGCAGCAATCGCCCTCCGAAGTAACCTCCCCTCAGCCAAGATGGCGCTTTGCCCTATAAATTCATCTAAAGTTTTTGGTCTTAAACGTTCAGCTAATGGTGCATTTTTTTGTAATTCATTTTCACTTTGAAAAGAAAAAAGATCTTTATCCACTTAATTTCAAAAGAGATATCTATGTAATTACAGTTGGCTTATCCATACCTGTTCTATCAGGTATTTTTGCAAGTACTTTAATTTGATTAATCAAATCAGAAAGAACTATTTGAGGGTTTTGATTCAAATTACCATTTGAAGCCTCATACTTCTCTGCATAGATTCTTAATGTTGAACCTTTTGTCCCTGTGCCCGACAAACGAAGAATCAATCTACTCTTGTTTTCCATCAAGAGTCTCAAACCTTGAGCAGTTGTTTCAGTATGATCTACTGGATCTTTATAGCTAAAATCATCAGCTTCCTGTACTAAACTTCCTCCGAAACTAGTACCAACTAATGATGGCAATTGATTCTGAACATCTTCATATAATTGATTAGCTGAATCTGTAGAAATAGCTTCATAATCATGTCTTGTATAATAATTACGACCATAAGTAAGCCAATGTTGCATCATTACTTCTTTCACTGAGCATTTTGTTGATGCAAGAATCTGTAACCAAAAAAGAACAGCCCAAATCCCATCTTTTTCTCTTACATGATCACTTCCAGTACCAAAACTTTCTTCACCACATATTGTAATCATGGAAGCATCTAAAAGGTTGCCAAAGTATTTCCAACCAGTTGGAGTTTCATAACATTTAAGATGTAAATCTTTAGCGACCACATCTACAGCAGAACTTGTAGGCATTGATCTTGCAACACCTTTTAATCCACCACGATAAGCAGGAACTAAATGTGAATTTGCCACCAAAATAGCAAGACTATCACTAGGATTTACAAAACATCCTTTACCAAGAATCATATTCCTGTCTCCATCACCATCGCAAGCAGCACCAAAAGAATAATCTTTGCCATTTATCAATAATTCAGAAAGTTCATTGGCATATGTCAGATTGGGATCTGGGTGACAACCCCCAAAATCTTCCAGAGGAGTTCCATTGCGAACTGTTCCTTTTGGAGAACAAAGTATCTTCTCAAATATACTTTTAGCATAAGGACCTGTTACAGCATTCATTGCATCAAATGCTATACGATAATCTTTTTTAATAAACTCACTTATTAGACCAAAATCAAATATACTCTCCATTAATTTAATATAATCTTGAACTCCATCGATAACATTTACAGACATATTCCCAATCTTATAAGTACCTTTCAAATCAATAGGAATGCTTGCAGATTTAACAATAGAAAACTCTGTCAAAGATTTAGTGCAATAATAAATTGCATCTGTTAGAGATTCTGGCGCTGGTCCACCATTTGCACAATTAACTTTTACACCAAAGTCCCCATCAATCCCTCCTGGATTATGACTAGCTGAAAGAATTATCCCGCCAATTGCCCTGTTAGATCTAATCAAGTGTGATGCAGCAGGTGTTGATAATATTCCATTCACTGTGGTTATTATTCTCTTAAGTCCATGAGTAGCGCCAATCTTAATTATTATATCTATTGCTCTCTTATTCCCATAACGACCATCTCCTCCAACAATTAATGTACCCTCTCTAACTCCAGGCAATGTTCGCATAATAGCTTCAATAAAACTCTCTAAATAATTTTGAGTATTAAAAACTTTACTACTTTTCCTAAGTCCAGAGGTACCAGGCTTTTGATCGTCAAATGGAGTTGATAAAGATACTTTAACTAAATCAATTTCAGGGAAATCGTTTTTACTAGACATACAAAAATAAGATAGAAATAAACTACTAATGAGGCATTTCAGCAGTCCTAAGCATTGCTACAAACCAAGCAGTAGTTAGTAGGAGTGCTATTACTAAACCTGATCCAAGACCGAATTTTGTAATAGTAATAGGTACAACAAGTGGAAATATTATCGCTCCCAAAAGAGGCGTAATTGCTACTAGTAAACGAATATTCATTTATAGCAAGTATTTAAAACCATTCTGCCTGTGACTGATCACTAGTATTTGTATTGTCTTCCAGAGTGAC
>CETG01091201.1_pt1 | contig 50467 bp, 20 predicted proteins | sample 361471 | NCBI WGS metagenome assembly CETG01 (sample SAMEA2622696, study PRJEB7988) | marine metagenome | isolation source: saline water (ENVO:00002010), including | reverse complement strand
GTGGTGATGGGGGTTCTCGATGTTTGATGCGGCCCTTATATTAAAAAAGTAAGAGACCCTAACCTACAAAGGTTCCCAAGAGCAAGTGATATATAAAAATATTTTAAAAAAATTTCCCCAGTAAAAAACATGACCGTAGAGTTTTCACAAGATTTCCAAGACACACGTACATGGGTTCTCGAAACCCTTATAAGGCACGAGGGATGTCTTGATACTAGAATGTATGCCTGTGCTGATCTTTGTGTAAGTACAGATTGTATAAATGATGTTAAAGATGTAGTTAAAAGTTGGGAAGATTTTAAGAAAAGAACACCATCCACTTCATCGGTTAACCGTTTATGATAACTGAATATGTCAAAGAGATTCACACTTACCCTACAAGAGGATGATTTTGGTGATGCATACATTCCTATTCCTGAAGAAGTTGCAGAAGCACTTGATTGGAATATAGAAGATGTGTTAGAATACTCCTTAGAAGAACCTAAACTAACATTTAAAAAAAGTGATGAGTGATCCTAATCAGAATATTACAGAGTATGATCCTTGGCAAGATAATGCAGAGGCACACGAAGTACTCAATCAGTGCGTACAAGGACTAGCAGAACGTCTAGGAGAGGTCACAAAGTATGTTAATGACCTAGCAACTCCTGAGAAGATATTATATAAACCAAAAGGAGCAGAGGAGTATCTAAATATTAAAGAGAACTATGATGAGATATATCGTAGGTTAGAAGAATTAGAAGCAATGGCACATAAAGCACCTTCTACAGATCATGGTAAAAGACTTACTGCTTTAGAGGAAAAGATAAATGGGTTGTAAACCTGTTGGAGAAAGATATACAAATTCCTGTGTGAGATCTCATCCAGGTACTGCTGATGGTGTTAGTGTAGAATTTATCGAATACCCTCAAGCAACGATTAGAATAGGTAATCTACCTTACAACGTACCTGCGAGAGATGGCACAACTGTTCAGTATCAATCTGATCTAGTATGCAACGAAGGTGGAAATCCAGCAGACATGTTAACTGATGGTATGTGTGGTAAGGCAACTCGCTTAAACGTTGAGTCATTAGAAGAAGGAGAGAGTGCTGGAGATTGTTTATTTGTATATGACTACTACCCTACAGGTCTTTCTTTTGATTTTGGGTATTCTGATACATGGATGTCATACTTATTTGATACTACCGATAAAGCAGGTATATTAGGAACACCTTGCTATCATATAGAGACAGAAGAAACAGATAATACAGATAGTGGAGGAGAATATTCATCATCATCTACTTGTTTTCCTTGTGGTGATTTTGACTGCACCCCCGCTTCGACCACAATATCGTATACTGTGGGAAATGAAGGAAGGGATTCAGACGACCCCGACTGCCCTCATTCGACTTTATTTGCAGTAGATACTCAAAGTCCTAAACTAACGTTCAGTTATGACTCGCTTTCAACCACGTTACCTAATGGATGTCTAGACTTTGAGTTGTCATATGATGGAGTAACCTATACTGATAGTTGGAATGAGAATGAAACGACTGGTACTGAGTATACTACGGCACAGAACCCCTACCAGGCTGGCGACGAGGCGTTCAGTGACTTCAAGATATTTGAATTAGATTCTGGTCTTGCACAAGGTCTTAGGATTAAAGTTGAGATTAAACCTATATTTGATGATGATCCAGACCCAACAGTCTTTTCAGGCACGTCCTGGCGTATTACAGAGGTCTTATCGCCTGGGACGGGCTACACCGTGGGAACCACATTTCCTCTAAGTTATACTCATACCCTTCCAGATAATAGTACAACTGTTCTTACTAATAACATAAAAATTAAAACAGTAGGTCCAGTACAAGCAACAGAGGGTCAAGAAGGGTTTGATGTACTAAGAGCAGGTGATACAATCAATGGTCATATAATAACTCGTGTATTTCATACCGATTTAGATAATTTTCCATACCATATAGCATATATTGATGCTTGTGGTAGTAATTTTGTTAAAGAGACACAGTATACATCTGATAGGAACCACGTAATTACAGCAAAAGCAGGTTGGGGTATTCCAGACCGAGCACATCTTGTAGGTTTTTATGAGTTTATGAATAAGTCTATACAGTATGTTACTGCTGATGTAGATCAAGATGCACCAAATAGGTTCCATGACCTAAGAGTACCACAGGTTACTATGTCTATTGTTAATGGACAAGTAGATAATATTAGTATAGTTGATGGTGGATCTGGTTGGCAAACGCTAGATGCTGTACCAGATGTGTATATTACCGCCCCCTTAACCACCACAGGTAAGAGAGCAACTGTAAATGCTCAATTTGTAGGCGGTGCGATGACTGGTATTCAGGTAACTGACGGAGGATCTGGGTATTCTTCCTCATCTCCACCGCAATTACAGATAAGAAATGTACATAAGGTAGTAGATCGTACCATAGATAACGGTGCATATAGATCGACATATGCGGATGATATAAGAGCATACCTACTTTCTTTGCCAGAAGGTGACTCAGTATCAACTGCTGCTACGTTAAGAGCAATAGAAAACCTACCTCAGAACTTTTTAGATCAATATAAGGTAGCAGACTTCAGTGTTAAAGGTGATCCTGACGCTCAACGTGTTAGACAAAAGGCTCAAAGGATGTATAGTGACAGTGCTACAAACCCATTAAAGGAAACTAACGCAATTGATGACTTAGATATGAGCATAGTAGAGAATAGTACTGTAATACCTACGGATTTAAAAGATATTCTTAAGAAATATCTCCGTGATGAGAATCATAGAAGTAGAATGCAGCACATAGATGACATAACACAAAAGATTATTCCTGAATTTAGTAACCATGATGAGCGTTATGTCACTACAGTACAGGGAAGAGTGAGTGAATTACCTCATGCGTCAGAGTATACTAAGTATATGATGAAGCAATATAGACCAGATCCCCAAGATAGTATAGATATTAATGTAACATTATCATGTAGTACCGTGGAAAGTGGGTGTGGACATATATCATGTACTGCACCTGCAGGTTCAACTCCTGGTCCAAATCAGACAATTACCATGTCTGGGTTACTTGGGGATGGATGCAAACCGTGGACTGCAAGTGGAAAGATGAAAATATGGAATGATCTAACCAGAGCTAGATCAGCTTGGAACGCAGCAATCGCTGCATACGGAAACCCTTACGATACAGGAATGTATTTACCATAATGGCAATAGGAGCAGCGTTATTTAAAGGTAATTGTAGCGGTCATGGTAGTGGTAGTGGATCTTCACACCACCCAGGACTAGGTGGAGGAGTACTTGGTGGATGCCCTCACTCACCAACAGCAGGGCAAATTAACCCAAAACCCGTAGCACAGATGGATGCTGTTACAACTTGGAAACCTACTGAACAAAAACCTAGACAAAAGTTAGAAAGGAGTGTTATAATAAACAACAAGATCCCTATCATAGATAGAGATGAGCTTGTTCTACACCCTACTAAAACAAAACACACTACTACTTCCGTTGGTAGAAAGTGTTTTACTGTCAGATCAAGTCCTGCGTGGCATTGCACGGAGGGTATATCAGGTGGTAGAGAGTCTTCAGAGGGACATCAACGGAGATGTTACTCTAGTACGAAGACTGTATGGATTACAGGCAAGCTTGCTGGTAGAATAGGTGACGATTTAGGTGAGAACACAACTACGTGGCCTTGCTTATCAACTATCTCAGGTGGGAGTAAAGACGTTTTTATTGGAGATTAATTATGCCAAAGTTCAAAAATGGTGGTGCGTGGAGTAATACTGATTACATTCTTCCGCAACCTAAAAAGACTCGTCAAGGAAGAAGTCCTCATACTAAGTTGAGTGCTACTTCACGTAATGCAAAGAAGAAAGCCTATCGAGGACAGGGTAGATAATGGGCATTATTAATCAGAAAAAGAACCCTGATAGAGAATCTAAATCCTCTGTTATACAAAGGGAGGGTAATTCTGGTATTGCTGATGAATCATATGATTATAGAATTCCTAAAGGTGTTCCACCAGTACCAAGGAATACTCAAGGAGAATCGGATTTATATCTAAAACCAGCAAATGCAGTAGATTATTACAATAGTAAGGAAGAGTCTTCTAGACCTATCGTACCTTTTACTGGTGGGTGGATGGAGAAAAAACTTAGTGCGGATCATATGAAGTTCCTTTGGGATATGATTGGTAATAAGGGAGAAACTTGTGGTGAGATGCTTGCTGGTCATGTAATGGACAGTTATTATCTTGAAGATAAGGAAGATTACTTTTTCATTAACGTCTTGGATCCATTGATGCAAGATTATATGCATAACTTTGGTAATCCAGGAGATAAAATTGCGGTTAATAACCTACATCCTTTTTGTTTACATAAATGGTGGGTAAATTATCAGCGTCAAGGTGAATATAACCCTACTCACGACCATACTGGATGTTTTAGTTTTGTTATTTGGATGAAAATTCCTTATACTAATGAGGAACAGAACGAAACAGGATCAAATCCAGAAGTTGCCATTGCTAAAAGAGCAGGTAAGATGTCAGGTCATGCTTCAAATGGATCATTTGAATTTCATTATACTGATATTTTTGGTGCTAGTCATTCATTTTGGTATGATATGGGATCACCATTAGAAGGTACTATGCTTCTATTCCCATCTAATTTAAAGCATCAGGTATACCCATTCTTTAATAATAATGAATATAGAATTTCTATATCTGGTAATATAGTTCTCAATACTAATACAAAAGTACCTGTAGAAATGAATACGGATTTAAGTGACTTTGTAGAAACAGGTACATTAGAAAGAAATCATCGTAGTACTAGTACTTCTATAGTATCTCTACCAGAACATACAGGTAAGAAAATTGGTGAATATCATTATCCACCATATAATGATATTAATGAGAAATTATTTTATATCATACAAGATTTGGGATCTGGTAAGACAGGAGTAAATCCTGAAGAAGCACATTGCACAATGACTGACTGGGACTTGTATTCAAGTCAAGAGCATGTTAAAACTATGGTTGATTGGGTTCAACGAATTATTGATGATCAGTTTGATCCTCCAGAGCATGATTTTAAGACAGTAGAGACATGGGCAGTTACATATAAGGAAGGTGAAGATATAGAATGGCATAATCATGGAATTAGTTGTTATTCCTTTGTTTATTATGTCAATGTTCCAGAAGGATCATCACCCTTGCTATTTCAGAATCCAGAGGGTATAATAGATCCAAGACCAGGTAAGGTAGTTATTTTTGAAAGTAGAATGAAGCACAAGGTTCCACCTAATAAGTGTAACGGTAGATGTGCTATATCAGGCAACATTTTCCTAAAAAAACATAGAGAATTATGACTTTATCAACTAGATTAAAAGAAGGTACTAAAAAATCTCATAATGCAGCAGAAAATACTAAATTTGTTGCTGGATTCCTTAAAGGAGTATTAAACCCAGAAGAGTACCGTAAACTAATCACGGACTTTTATTATGTCTATGAGACAATGGAGCAGAGGATAGAGGAAACTAAGGATCCTCTAGCAAGTGTATTAAAGCAGTGGGGTGCTAAACTTTATAGAACCGCATTTCTTAATAGAGATCTTAGATATTACTATGGTCCTATGTACAGAGATATGTTAACCCCATCAGAGGCTTGTAACACATATTGCTATAGACTTAATGAAATTGCAGAGAAGGATCCATATCTTCTTATAGCACATCATTATACTAGGTATATTGGTGATTTATCAGGTGGTCAAATCCTTAAGGGTATTGCTAAGAAGGCGTTAAATCCCCCTGAAGGAGAGGGATTACACTTTTACGACTTTCCTATGATAAATGATGCAAAGGCGTTTAAAACCGATTACAGGGCAGTTCTAGATGGATTAGAAGTTAATGAGAATCAAGTCAATTCATTAATTGCTGAAGCAAACTATGCATTCAGACTTAACATGTATATTTTTGATGAACTTCAGGGAGATGCTAAAAAAGGACTACTTAAAGTACTCTGGGGAACTATTACTGGAAAATGAAAGGCACTTTAGCTAATTTGTATCCAACTCCAATATATTGGGTGGAGAAGGTTGATAATTTCGATGAAATACAAAATGAAATTACTACAGCAGTAAAAGAAGTTGAATTTGGAATGAAAGGGGATTGGGGTGCAACCCATTTCCTTTCAGACCCAACTTTTAAAGATAATTTCATTATTAAAAATGATCTAAACTTTTTGAGAGATCAAATTGTATATCATTTAGACCATTATATGAAAGCTATAGGTTTTCCTCATACTAATGGATATATTGGAAGTTCATGGATTTCTTTATTTAAAAAAGGTAATTATGGACATTGCCATCATCATGGTACTAGTGATGTGTCTGGAGTATACTATTATAAAACTGATGGATCTGATGGTAATATATACTTTGAAAATCCAACTCCTGCTATGACTTCATCTTTTTGCTATAAAGGTTTATGTGAAAGAGAGCAAATAGTTCCTAGTAATGGTCTGCTTGCCTTCTTTCCTGGTTGGTTGATGCATGGTATAACGACAAATCAGACAAATCATGATAGAATGAGTTTATCTTTTAACATAGTCTTCGATAGAAACGAGAGCAATTATTAATTATGCAAATACAAACACATGAACATGGGTTTCCATTCATCGTTGTTGATGATTACTTTGATGAAGAAGAGATGGAAATATTGTGGAATGAGGTCGATAAACTGTATAAAGAGGACATTTTCTTAGATCCAGTCGACTCTTATAGTGCTTTTGATGAGAATGGCTTCCTAAAAATGAATAAATGCATTCATTTAGACGAATATTTTGCAAAAAAACGGGAAAAATGCGAAATTTTACGCCTAAATCGCAAAATTTTCACAGAAGAGGTCTTACAACAGGGAAAAAGTTGGTTTTTTACCAATTTTATTAAGACTTGCGACTATGATGCTACATTATTGTCATATTATGAAAGTGACAACTATTATAGAGCACATACAGATGCATCAACGGTTACTGGTCTATTTTGGTTTTTTAAAGAACCTAAAAAATTTGAAGGAGGGCAGTTTATATTTCCTGATTATAAGCTTGATATTGAAGTAGTTAGCAATAGAATGATACTTTTCCCATCATTTATTAGGCATCAGGTTCTGGAAGTTAGATTGCATCCAAAATATGCAGGTCAAAATATGGGTAGATGGTGTATGACACATTTTTTAGATTCTAAAACAATGGCAGATATGACTGAGAATAAAAAAAGACGAGATGTGGAAAAACAGAACCAAATAAAGAAGGATGTGAAAAACGTTATGTTTAATAGATAAATAATAAGGACGTATACCGTCTTTATTCATGAGTGATCCCATTATAGTCAAAAGTATAGTACCAAGAGGCAGCTCTGTAGGACCTACTGCAGAGGAAATGGAGGCAGCTTATAATAAGACGTATGGAAAGGGTGTGGCAAATAGACCTGTTGATATGTCTGAAGAATTCCGAAAGAATGGTTGGGAACATTGTAAATATCTAATTACAGACCCAAGAAGTGACTATTATCTTAAAAAAAGGGAAGGTGAATAGTGGCATTAAAACCAATAACAGGAGCAGAATTAACTAAAGGTAAATCCAGGCGGTTTGCTGATATTAATATGGCATTCTCTAAAAATAGGTTTACTGATGATTGTTCAAAGGTAACAAATGAAAATTCAATTAAACAATCTATTAAAAATCTAGTCTTAACTAGACCAGGAGAAAAATTATTTAGAAGTAATGTTGGTTGTGGAATATATCAAAGACTTTTTGAACAGTTAGATGCATTCTCAGTCGATTCAATACAAAGTGACATCATAAATACCATTAATCAGTATGAAAGTCGAGTACAATTAATATCTTGTAACTTAACTCCATATTATAGTTCAGGTAAAGTATCAGTATCCGTTAGATATAAGGTTGTTGGCTTACCTATTGTGGAATCTATAGCATTCGTATTACAGAGACCTACTTAAAATGCAACCGAATAAGTTAACAGCATTAGACTTTGAAGATATCAAAGCTTCTATAAATTCATATTTGAGGACTAGAGATGAGTTCACAGATTATGATTTCAATGGATCTACACTATCATATCTTGTTGATGTTTTAGCGTATAATAGTTATTATTCAGCATTTATGTCTAATATGGCAATGAATGAGGTATTTTTACCATCAGCTACGATTAGAGATAATATTGTTAATATTGCTAAACTACTAAATTATGTTCCTAGATCAATTACATGCTCTAAAGCAGCAATAAATTTAGAAGTACAAACATCTCAGACTAATCAGGCATATCCTAGTTCAGTTACTTTGAAAAAGGGTCCAGTTGCAAGAGGTAGTAATTATATTTGGAATACTTTAGAAGATATTACTGCAGAAGTTGATACTGTAACTGGTAAAGCGATTTTTGATTGTGTTACTATCAATGAAGGATCTGTAATTAATTTTTCATATACTGTTAATACTTTCCAGACTCAAGAATATAAAATTCCTTCAGAAGACGCTGATATAGAGACTTTAAAGGTTACAGTTAAAGCAAACGAATCTTCTACTACTTCAGACCTCTATAACGCTGTAGAAACTGTTACTAATCTAACTGGTAATACACGTAGTTATTTCATCTCTGAAGGTGAGGATATGAGGTATAGAGTAAGATTTGGTGATGATAGTATTGGTAGAAAATTAAAAGATGGTGAAGTTATTAATTTTGAGTATTTGACCTGTTCTGGGAAAGAAGCAAATGAAGTGACGGGTTTTGGTTATATTGGATCTATGGAAGATAGTAATAATGTATCAGTTTCTAACGCTGATATTATTCTTACTACTAAAGAACGTTCTCAAATGGGTGATGATCCAGAAACAGTAGAATCTATTAAGTATATGGCTCCAAGATTCTATGCTTCTCAATATAGAGCAGTAACAGCACAGGATTACGCTGTTATTACTAAAAATCTTTATTCTAATGCTGAGTCTGTTGTTGCTTATGGTGGAGATTCTTTAACACCTCCAATATACGGTAAAGTATACGTTGCTGTTAAAACTAAGACTGGATCTCTTTTGAATGACCAGTCTAAGAAAGATTTGCAGACAAAATTAAGATCATATTCAATGGCATCTATAGATCCTGTTGTTATTGATCCAGATGAGCTTTATATCTATCCTAAAGTCTTTGTTCTTTATGATACTGGTGTAACAAGCAATACATCTGATATTAAGACTAATATTCAAAATGCTATTAATGATTGGGCTACACAAACTCAAATCAATAATTTCAACTCTACGTTTAGAAACCAACAGTTCCAAAAAGCAATTGCTTTAGCAGATAAGGCAGTTAGTGACGTTTCTGTTCAAACCTCTCTTTTAAAGTATATTAGAGCAGATGCCAATCAGACAAATACTTATTGTATTTCTACTGGTGGTGCTCTTTATAATAGTGCTCCTAGTAATACAGATGGAGCATGTAATAAAGAGCCAGTTATACTTTCTGGAAACTTTAGGACTGCTGATAGACCAGGTATTGATCAATTATTTGAAGATGATGGGTTTGGTAAACTAAAAACATACTATAATACTGGAAATAAGAAGGTTTATACTAATAATTCTGCTGGTAGTATTAATTACGATACTGGGGAAATATGTATAGGTCCTATTAATATTGTTGGTGCAGGCGATGATGTTCCTGATTCAACAAACATGGATTTAACCGATCCTGTAACAGGAACAGGTACTGTTATTGATCCTACTAAATTACCTACGAATTTAAACCTCCCAGTACTCTTTATACCAGGCAATAATACGACAATTCCAGCGTCAACTCCTGGTACTATTATTAATGTAGTTAATCCTGAAGTAACGGTAGCACCAATTGGAACTATTCCACCTACCACTATTCCTCTAAATAGTTTGACACCACAAACATTTAACCAAACACCAACTTTGGTTGAGGTAACTCCGATTACTAATACAGGTGATCCAAACAGCTCGACTTGTTTCTAAAATTAGATGGCAAATACGAATAAAGTCTCTCAGTCAGTTAAATCATTAACCCCTGATTTTGTTGAACAGGATTATCCACTGTTTAATAAGTTTATTGAGTACTATTATAGATCTCAAGAAAAGACTGGTCTAGGACAGAATATAGTTAATAATTTTCTACAATATCTGGATATTGATAAACTGGATGTTGGGATTCTTGATGGTACGACAAAGATTGTAGAACCAATAACTGCCACTGATGATAAGATAATTGTAGAGTCTGTTGATGATTTCTTAGAGAAGAATGGATCATTATTAATTGGCGACGAAGTAATATATTACGAGAAAACAACAGCTTCACCTAATATTGCGTTAAGTCCAGGTATTTCATACGAGCAGGTTCAGTTAAAATGGACTGGTCTTGCAAGTCCATTATCACTTTTTGATGGTTCTAGGCAGAGATTTCCGTTAACATCACAGGATAATCCTATTGCTCCACCATCTGCACAGCATTTAATTGTTAAAGTATATGGTGAATTGCAAGTACCTCTTTTGGATTTTACTGTAGATGGTACTGATATTGTCTTTACTGAGCCTCCTAGAGCAAAATTGGATGCTGATGACACATCTTCCACTACTATAACATACATGAGTGGTTTTGTTGAGAGTCCTATAGTACAAATTGATAATATATCCAATAGTTTTGGTGATGATAAAAGGCAATTCACTATTACTAGGAATAATGAGAGGTATGAACCAGTTATTGATGAATATGTTTATGCAATATATGATAATCAACTTTTAATACCAAAAGAAGAATTTTATATTGACCACGATCAATTTATATTTAAAAATCCACCTTTAAACGGTAGATATTTGGAATTGTTTGCTGTTGAAGCACCAATTCCTTCTTTTGGTGCTGATGCTGTAGGATATGCTCGTATTGATGATGATGGTCAGCTTACAGGAATTTCTACAAGTGTTAATGGTGATAATTATCGATATGAGTATCCACCAAAAGTATCAATCAATAGTTTAACTGGTAGTGGTGCTTCTGCAACAGCACTTGTTAACGGTGTTAAGGAAGTACAATTATTGGATGGTGGTAAAGGTTATAGTGATACTAATCCACCAACTGTAATTGTTCAAGATCCAACTAAACCTGGTGCAAAAACTTCAGAAATAAAAGCAACAGTCACTAATGGACAAGTTAGTGATTTAGAAATAGTTAATTCTGGTAGTGGATATACTTTTACACCTAGATTAACTTTTAAACAACCAGGTGGGGCAAAAATAGGCACTCCAACGATGATTGGGGGTTCTATTAGTGGAACTATTGAAGTTTTAGAGAAGGGATTTGGATATACAACTGTTCCTGAAATATATGTTGATGAACCAACAGGTGAAGATGGTATTAAAGCTTCATTACAGGCAGTAATGGTAGATGGTCAAGTTCAGAGTATTAATATTTTGAATTCTGGTCAGGGATATGAAACTGTTCCTAGAATTGCAATAATAGATCCTATAGGTGCTCAAGTATTAGAAACTAAGGTTGATGGTGATGGAAGAGTTGTTTCTATTGAATTATTGAGTGGTGGTAGTGGATATGATGATGTTCCTTCTGTATACATCTTAGATGATAGAACAGATGGAACTGGAGCATATGCTGGTGGTAGTGGAGCTACTGCAGTAGCATCAATATTCAATGGTAGAATCATTGATATTAATATTGTTAATTTTGGTAGAGACTATAGTTCTGCTAATCCACCAACAATATTCATTCAGTCTCCACCATCTGCAGAAGCATCTGCAAATGTGGGATTAAATCAAGTTACTGGATTTACAGTAAATCAGAATGGTAGTAAGTATACAAAGGCACAATTTGAAGGTTGTGCTAGAGCAGCAAGTGGTATTACTGCATATACTGAAGATGGTAACGCAGTTTTCACGAATAACACTACTGCAACATCTGCAGAGGTTAATACTCCAGTAAAATGCTTGGATCAACTCTTTGTTAAGAGACTTCTTGACAAATATACAGAACAATTCCTTCCAGATGTTCCAAGTCTAGATTATACAAAGATTGATGTAAGAAATGCTATAAAATCAATTAAAGATTTTTATTCATCTAAGGGTACATCTTTTAGTATTGCGTATCTCTTTAAGTTATTATATGGTGAAACTGTAAGTATTTCTTATCCAAAAGATCAAATTATTAAGCCATCCAACGCTACTTGGTCTATTGACACCATTCTTCGTGCATCTTTAGTTAGTGGTGATCCTCGTGATATTAAAGATGGACTTATAGTTCAAGAAGCTGATATTGCTGATCCTAATGTTCAAGCAGCAAGTGCTCTTGTAGAGAATTTTATTTCTATTAAAACCTCTGAATTAGAGATTTTTGAACTTGTTTTATCTGAAGAAACGATTAATGGTACTTTTACTGTACCTTATAAGACGAGATTAGGTGAGCCTTTAAACGAAACTGATAGTATTATTACAGTTGACTCTACTATTGGTTGGCCAGAAAGAAATGGTGAGTTTGTTATTGGTGATAGTGAGGTTGTACAATATAAGGAAAAATCATTAAACCAGTTTATTGAATGTACTCGTTCTGTTAATGGTGTTGTAGAAGATTGGGATTCTGCTACTGAAGTAAAGTCTAATTTTAGAATTTACATTAATAAGGGTACTCTTCAAGAAGTTGTGATGAATATTGTTGGTATCGTTGATGCTCAACAAACAACTTTAACTGATACTGGATCTTACTATCTTCCTGGTGATAAATTAACAGTTTCTAAGTTGGGTGGTACTGGTATTGGTCCAGATTTGACAACTTGGTTATATAACGTTAAAAAATTAATTGAAGTTACATCTATCACTTATGGTGGTGTTAACAATCAATCTGCTACTGTAACTTGTGCTAATCCTCATGGTCTATTGGTTGGGGATCAGGTTACAATTTATGGTGCTAACCCAATCATCTATAACGGATCTTTCCTTGTAACATCTAGAGATGGTGAGTATGTTTTCCAATATAATTTAGTACAACCTGCTACTGTTGAACCACAAGGTAATATTCTTGTATCTATTGACCTTAATAAAGGTAAATCTCTTAATAGTGCTATTTTTAATGCTATTAGTCCTTATACTACAAACGTACAGAACTCATTCTTTAATGATGATTATGTATATGTTGCTTCTACAGGTATTCCAAACTATGAAATTGGTCCTTTCCCAGGATCTGCACTTCTTCCAGGTAACCAGCGTAAGTTAAATAGGTTCCCTAAACTTGCACAAACAATTTCAACTAAAGACCTTATTAAGCCTGGTCCTATTGGTACATGGGTTAATGGTGTCTCTATATGGTCTTATAAGTCAGATTTAAGCAAGACATTTGGTGCTGTAACGAGTATTAATATATTAAATTCAGGTAAAGATTATGATGCTGCTTCTCCTCCAGCAATTACGGTATCTGGTGGTGGAGGTACTGGAGCAACGGCAGCAGTAACTGTTGATGGTTCTATTAGTGAAATTACAGTTACAGAAGGTGGTTCTGGTTATACAACCTCACCATTGGTATCTATAGTCGGTGGTAATGGGTCTGGAGCTGCTGCTACGGCAATTATTACTAAAGGTGAAGTTTCACGTATTCTAATCAATACTGGAGGTACTGGTTATACTTCACAACCTTCTATTACTATTGTTGGTGGAGGTGGTACTGGAGCACAAGGTACAGCTTCTGTACGTGGTCCTATTAAATCAATCAATGTTACTAATGGTGGTAATTCATATACATCAAAACCTGATATATCATTAAGTTCTGGTAGTGGTGCTGTTGCACAAGCTATTGTTAACAATGGAAGAATTATATCTATTGCTATAATTTCTGCTGGTCAAGGTTATACTACTGCACCTGAAGTTACTATTCAAGGTGATGGATTTGGTGCTATAGCAAGAGCAACAATTGATGTTGATGGTGAAAATGCAGGTAGGGTAACTGGAATTGAGATTGTTAACAGAGGTATTAACTATCTTCAGGGTACTACAGTTATTAATCTAACTTCTGTTGGTCAAGATGCTTTATTTGAGTCAAATGTATTTGAATGGACTTATAATTTAGAATCTACTTCTATATTTGACGATGCAAGAGGTGGTGTATTTACTGGTTATAATAATGAGTATGGTGGTGAATATGCTCACCTATCCAATCCTCAGAGAATGAGATATATTTTAGGTGATAACCTTTATAAAGATGCTTATGGTAAAACTTTAGAAAAAGAAGACCAGTTAGCACACTCTCCTATTATTGGTTGGGCATTTGATGGTAATCCAATTTACGGTCCTTATGGATATACTGATCCAACTGACCAAGGATCTGCTGTAATTAGACTTAGCACTTCATATAGATTGCAAGAAAGTCTTGTATTTGATGCAACTACTAATCCATATCCTGTTAGAAGTGATGGACCTCTTCTTACAGATGTAGATACAAGTGGAGATTATTTGTATCCTGCAGGTAAATTTGTTGAAGATTATGAATATGTCTTTGGATTAGGTGATTTGGATCAATATAATGGTCGTTTTTGTAAGACTCCAGATTATCCAGATGGTAGGTATTGCTATTTTGTAACTATTGATGCTACAGAAGATGGTAATGCTTTATTCCCATATGTTATTGGACCAAGTTATAACTCTGTTGTTGATACTTGGAATCTTTCAACTAGTGCTGTACAGCAAAATATACCTTCTGGTGTTGTAAGATATAGAGATCCTTATGAAAATGTTGATATTGATGTTGAAAGAACACCAAATGCTTCTACTGCTGCATTAACAACTGAAGATGGTGATATTTTGATGTTTGAGGTGGAAGATGTTAACCGTGATGGTGTTATTACTCCTGATGAAACCGCAGATCCTGCTCAAATGTTTGAGGAGTCACCATTACAACTCTTTGATTACTTCCCTAAAGTTAAGTTTGACTCTAAAGTTGATATTGAAGTTGAAACTATAACTAAGTTTGAAGATGCTTCAGTAACTGGATTTACTATTGAAAACCCAGGTAAGAACTATCAGGTTGATGATATACTTACATTTGATAATGAAGGTACTGATGGAGCTGGTGTTTCTGCTCGTATTTCTAGAATTAAGGGTGAAGCTATAGATTCTTATAGTTTTGAGAATGTTAATGGATTGAATTATGGTGTTTTAGATACTAATGTTCCTCATAATTTAGTTACTGGTGATGAAGTATTTGTAGATTATACTCCTATAATGCAAAATACGAACAAAACTTTTGTTGTTCGTCAGATTAAAGGTATTGAGTCTATTGTAATTGAACAATCTGGTTCTGGATATGATGAAGAGATTCCACCAACAATTATTATTGATGGAGATGGTACTGCTGGTAAGTTAGAAGCAGTAGTTAGTTCTGTAGGATCTATTGATACTGTTAATATTATTAATTCTGGATCAGATTACACAACAAGTCCTCGTGTTATATTAAGTCATCCACAGATTTTCAAAAAAGCAGATTATTTTGTAACAACGATATCAAATAATAATTATGTTTCTGTTAATGATGTCTATGTTAATGAAGAAAAAGAGACATACTATTGTGGTAAAACAAAAGATGCTACTGGAAATACAGTTGCATTTATATCTAAGCATTCTGCTTTAGGTGTTAAAGAATGGGAAAGAACATTAGAAAGTACAGATGGTCAATATTATACAGAATTCCAAAAGTTATATGTCAATAAAAATCCATTTACTAATGATGAAATATGGGTTGTAGGTAATAATAGACCAAATGCAAACCTTTTAAATGTTTATAATCCAGATATTATTCTATGTAAGTATACTCAATCCGAAGATGGATTAGATGCTACTCTAGATTTCCAAAAGGGATATGCTGGTATATCTGGTGCTAATCGTGCAGATTATGTTACTTGTCTTGAGAAATACTCTGATATTCGTTATGTTATTGGTGGTTATACAAATACAAACTCATTAAACCCTGATGATGCCTTTATAGCATCTATTGACACTACAGGTAATTTTGCTGTTAAGAGAAAGATTGCATCTGGAACTTTATCCGAAAGAATGACGGATATGATAATCATTGAGGATAGTGTCTATTTCATTATGGAAACTGCCTCTGCTCCAGATTCTAAGGATATTAATGTAGCTTTTGGTAAAGCAACGATTGGTATTAATGCAATAACAATAGATTGGATAAAAGAATTAAGTAATACAGTTTATTCTTTCATAAACACTAGTTTAACAATAGATGAATTTAATGAATTTTATATTACTGCAACTTGCAGACTTAAGTCTGATGATACTACTAGAGATAGTTTCTGGGTAGGTAAATTAAATACTGATGGTAATATAATTTGGAATTATCGTTATCTTGCTACTGGTAGAGAATTAACTCTGGTTGATAATTCTATTATTGATATATTTGGTGATCTTAATGTTGCATATACAAAAGATGATCAAGTTACTAGAAAAACAACTGTAGGAACTGTTAAGATTGGTTATGATGGTACTATGAAGAAGCATAGTACAAATGAGTTTAATCAGAATCAAGTTGAAGGTATTACTGCAAAAGCACTTGCTGTAGATGTATCTGGTGATGTATACATTTACGGTCAAACTCAATGGAATAGAAATGAGTTTATTTTAGATTTTGATGATGGTGGATCTCCTCTTACTGATCTTGCTTCTCATTACACTATTACAGATCAAAGTGCTAATAATTCTATACGTTATGTGAGTGGTGTAGCAAAGATTGATGGATGTAATGTACCAGCTAATACTCAAACTACTTGGGAAAATGGTCATATTAAAGCATCTTCTTCTGAATTGGGTACTACATTGGATGGAGACTTTACCATTCAGATGATGGTATACATCGATGGAGATTCTGGTCTTCCATTTAGTTTAAGTCAAAATTTAATGACTTTATGTCAGATTGGTAGTTCTCAGGATCCTACTGGTGGTCTTTGGTTGGGATTTGGTACAGGTCGTGGTTTAGATTTAACAATTGCTAATAGTTCAACTCAAATTGTTAATGCTACCGCTATTTCAAGTGCTTCTTCTGTAATGCTTAATAATACTTGGATTTCTGTAGCAATAACTAAGTCTGGGAATTTATTCTCGTCATTTGTTAATGGTATTCAAGTAGCTAGTGGAACTATATCAAACACATCATTTGCTGGTAAGGATCTATACTTTGGTGTTGGACCTGGATTTGGTGCTGGTATTAATGACTTTGATAAAGATACACAAGGTCAATTCTATCTTGATGATGTTAAATTAAAGAATAGAGCAATAACTCCTACTTCACCAGCTGATATAAATGGACTTCCACAAGCATCTCAGTTTGGTTTTGGTTATTCTTGGACAGATACTGCTTGGTTTGATGCTCAAACAAGAAGATATGAATCTGAAGATTATATTGGTTTTGGTTTAAAAATTGATAAAAATGCTGATTCGGATCGTTTAGGTGATCAAGGACTACAAACAAATACACAGATTGGATTTGCAAGAGCAGATATTGCTCCTGTTACTGGAACTACTTTAAGTATTGGTAGTACTGGTTTTGAATTAGCAGAAGCAGGTTTCCAATCATTAGACTTTGATGATGCTACAACAACTATGTCTCAGGATACAGAGGCATTAACTTATGTTGCTGATATTTGGAGTGCTAGAACTTCAACTGTTCCTTCTCCAGGATCTCAAAAATTAAAGGTATCTGCTGTTGTTAATGATAGGTACTATATTAAACCTACATCCACAGTTGTTATTAATAACATACAAGAACTTACTATAAATCAGTCATTTGATTTTACAGTTGGTGCTAAATTAGTACTTCAAAATCCTAACGGTACGTTTATTAATAGTGGTTATATTATTAAAAAGGATAATTCTGCTAATAAAATATATCTTGCTATTATTCACAATCCTTGGACTGATGATTTGGATAATGGTGAATTAATTACACAACAATTCAGTGAGCAAGATAGTTATGGTATTATTGGTCCTCTTCCAAATGATGTTAATGAAGTTAAGAATTATGTGTTTACTGAGATTAATAACACAACTCCAGGAACATTTGATATAGATCTTTCTACTTTTGATGCACCTTCTGATGTTGGGGGAACTAATAATTTAGATGATTTTGCAAAATTAAAGGAATTTGATGTAAATGACTATTCAATTAGAATAGATGAAGTTTCAGGTGGATCCACATATATTCCTGGATCTGTTATTGATATTACTTCTAGTGATATAACATTTAATACTTCTTATAGTACATGTCAGATTACCAATTTGGCAGGTGTTCTTAAGATCACTTTAACTGCTAATTTAACAAAGATTCTTCAAGTTAGTTCTGTTTCTAATACAGATGAAGTATACTGTATTACCTCTACAAGTCATTACTTAAGTAATGGCGAAATGATATATGTTGATGGTAATCCAGCACAAGAATCTGGTGGAACTACCTATGATGAATATGATGGTGCTTTCCCAGTTGATAGTGTTATTAGCCCGTTAGAATTTACATATAAGTTAAATCAAGCTGCTGTAACTTCTCCTTCTACAATAGCAGCTAATGTTAATATATTTGTTAAATCTCCTGTCTTAAAGATGTACAATGGTCATCAATATTTGTTTGACCTAAGTCACTCTTCAATGGTTGGTGGTAACTTATCATTCTCTAAGGATAATCTTTATAAGTTGGAATATTCATTCAACTCTATTGAAAGAATTGGTATTCCAGGTGTAACTGGTCAAGGACAACCTACACCTACAGTTAAGTTAAAAATTGATCCAGATATTGTTACTAATATTTCATATTATTTCGATCCTTCTAGAACTGGAGATAATTCTCCTGTGATTGCAGGTAGTTATCTTGATGTTACAGATTCTCCTTATAAGGGTAATTTTGTAATTTCAAGTACTGCTGGTGCAACTATTACCGAAGGTGCAGATGTATTCAAATTCCTTCTTGCTAATGAACCCGAAGGAAATGCAAATGTAAATCAGGCATCTTACAGTACAAGTTCTCTAAAAGCAGTTGGATCTATCGCAGATGTTCGTATAGTTAATCCTGGTGGATTCTATACCAAATTACCTATTGTTACAGATATACAATCAACAAGAAATATAGAAAGAGTTCAAATTAATGAACCAGGTACTGAATATGCTGTTGGTGTTTATAATTCTGTTCCTATATTAGGTGATGGTGAAGGTGGTTTAGTTAGTATTTTAGTTAATGATGGATCGGATGAAGATGGTATTACAATTCCAGGTCAGATACAAGAAGTAGTTGTTACTTCTCCAGGTAAAGCATATACCACTGCTTATATTGATATTGAATCAATTGATGGTATTCTTGGACCTGGATTACAAGGATCTGGTGCAGAATTAACTGTTGTTATTCCTCCTTTTGGTACTGAAGCATCTATTTTCACTAAAGGTGATAAAGTTGGTAAGATTAAGAAACTTAAGAACAATAACTTTGGTTATGATTATCCTCATGACTATACTTTACGTCCTGAGATTACATTCCCAATAAATGCTCAGTTAACTTCTACAAGTATTCTTGAAAGTATTACCGTTACGAATCCAGGTTCTGGATATTCATTAGCACCTACTGTAATAATTCAAGGTGGTGGTGGATTTGGTGCTCAAGCAGAAGCATCTATTAAGAATGGTAGATTGGATAACATTGTTGTTAAAGATCCTGGTGCTGGATATTCTTCTACACCACAAGTTAGTTTAAGATCTTCTTTCAACTATGTTGTTAACTTAGACTTAGGTTTATTACAATTTGCATATCCTCATGGAATACCTAATGGTGCTGAACTTTCATTGGCAGTGACTGATACTGGAGATGGAGCTGATTTCCCACTATCTGCTGGTGCTACTGGTCGTCTTAATGGAGTTACTACTTACTATGCTATTTCTGGTTCAGCAAATTCACTAGAAGATGATCAATTAAAAATTGCTATTACTGAAGCTAACGCAGAACTTGGTGACGCACTTACATTTGTTAATGCTGGTGAAGGTCGTCAGAGTGTATTAACCGAATCTTTCGGTGGTGCTGCTGAAGCTAATGTTATTACATCTACTTTCTTAGAAGGTGAATTGGTTTATCAAGGAGAATCTTTAGAAGTTGCTACTGCAACTGGATATGTTTCTACAAACTCTGGTTGGCAAGTTGGACCTAGAATCCTTAAGATTGTTGATCATGATGGTGTGTTTGCAGAGAGTGAAAGAATAACTGGTGTTATTTCTAAGTCTTCTGGTATTATTAGTGATCTTAAAGTTGCTCGTGGTGTCTTAGATATTGGTTCTATTACTAAAACTACTGGTCAATTTATTGATGATGTTGGTAAGCCATCTGAAATCATTCAGAAGATTCAAGACTCTTACTACTATCAGGACTTCTCTTATGCTGTTAAGTCTGCTGTTTCTATTAGTGAGTGGAAAGAAATTCTAATCAGAAATGTTCACCCTGCATCGTTTAAGGTGTTTGGTGAGTTAAACTTAAATGAATATGGTCAAATTCCTAATAAGGAGACATTCTTCCAGTTAACTAAATCAGTTGAACTTGCTCAAGAAGCAGTTGTTCCTAATATTCAAAGTTTTGCTCTAGTTGAGCCAATTTATTCAGAATTTAATAATACTGAAGTTTTATTCCGTCAAAAGAGATTGACATCTTCTGAGAATATTCTAACTTCTGTTGTTCAACGTGTTGATAATATTGATCACTTATTTGATGGTGAAAGAATTGCATTCCCATTAACAGTTGAGGGTGGAACTGTAGTTGCTAATGCAAACCAGTTAATGATCGTTCTTAACGGTATTGTACAAAATCCAAATACATCATTCCAAATACAAGGTGATTCTATAGTATTCTCTGAACCACCTTCACCACCTGCTAGTGTTAAATATGCTAATCTTACTATTAGTCAAATTCAAACATGGGATTTAACATGGAATAACCAAAGTGGTATTTACCCTCTTATTGGTAATAGTCTTGTTGGTACTAGCTCACAAGCTAGATTGATTGTAACTTCAGTTACTGGTACTATTATCAGTGGATATATGGATGAAGGTACATTCATTCCTGGTGAATTATGTACTGTTTCTGCAACTGGATTCTCTGGTAATCTAGTTGATATTACAGCTGTTTCTAATATTGGATTGTATATTTACGGAGAAACAGTTACTAATCTTCAAGGTGATACTGCTAAAGTTGAACAAATTAACTTAGAAACTGGTGCTGAATCTCCAGTTTGTGATTTACGTTATGCTATTGGACCTTCTACTACTGAATTTGAAGTAGTTCCTGTTGATGGTACTGGACCACTTCCTGCTGGAACCATAGATGTGGCAGTTAATGATGGATTTAGAATCGGTGCTGAAATTATGGAAGTACTCTCAGTTGTTGATGGATTTGATTCCACAACATTAACTGTAGTTAGGGGTACGTTAGGAACTCAGGCAACTGCCCAACAAGAGGGTTCTCCAATGTATAGTACTGATATTAACGTTACTGAGGCTCTTACATTAAGTAAGACTGCTGGTACATATCAGTCTACACCAGGTCTTTATAATATTCAATTGAATGATGTTATTATTGGTGCTAAATCTGGTACTGTATCTAGAGTTACAACTGCTAGTGTGTATCAAGATCCTGTTACTGGAGAGTTTATTGGTCAGGTTGATATTTCTCCTGGATCTTCATTCTTTGGACTACTATTCAACAGAATTACATCTACATCTTATCCAAACGTAGTTATAGATGATATTTCTAAGTCTCAGATTAGTATTGTTGATTTCACTGATAATGAAACTGCATACAACACTAACTTCCCATCAAATGAGATAGTTAGTAACTATATCATTCCTTACTCTAATGCAGTAGGAACATTACAAATTGGTGAAGATATTAGAAATTACAAGATAGAATATGGTAATAATACTGGAGAATTTACTGCTGGTGAAGCTGGTAGAGTTAGAAAGATATCAATGTATGATAAAGAGGGTGAAGGATTCTTTAATGCAGGTCAAATAATTAGAACTCGTGATACTAAAGCAGAAGTTATTGGATATAATCAAGCAAGAGGAATTGTTTACTTAGGTAAAATAGGTAGAAGTAAGTCAAATGGTGAAGATTATTTCGAGTTTGACTTTACAAATGATGCTAAAATTTCTTCTACACAGAAGAAGTTTGGTGATACTTCACTTCAATTAGATGGTTCTGGAGATTATATTAGTGTTGCATCTACAAGTGAGATGGCTTTTGGTACAGGTGAATATACTATTGAATTTTGGTGCAGACCAGATACTGCTGCATTAGCAGGTCTTGCTGAAATTTATGATACTAGAACATCTGATCCTGAAATCTCTGGTAGAATTTATTTAAATGGTGCTCAGATTCGTTACAATGTTAATGGTTCTGATATTGTAACTTCTGGTGCTACTGTAATTCCAACTAATAATACTTGGTATCATATTGCTGTAAGTAGATCTGGAACAACGGTTAAATTATTCCTTGATGGAGTTGAAGTAGGATCTGGTACAGACAGTAGTACATATGTTGCTAGACCAATTAGAATTGGATCTAGTTATGCAGCAACTAATTCATTTGCTGGATATATTGATGAGTTTAGAATTTCTGATGTAGCAAGATATACTGCTGCATTTACTCCTCCTGCAGGTATTCATCAAGGTGATGTTGATACTAAGGTATTATTACACTTTGATAGTTCTGATGGAGATCAGTTTGTTGATGATTGGTCTGGTGGAGAATCATTTAGTAATAAGGAATACTTTAATAATGATCCTATTGTAGCTTCTAGACGTTATATTGGTAAGCATACCTATACTGGTGGTACTGTAAGTGGTGCTGTTATCATTCAACAAGGTATAATTGAAAAAGATGTAACTGATGCTACTTACAATGGTTTAACAGGAGATTTAGTATTAACTATAGGATCTCATAGTTACACAACATCAAATACTGTTAAGATTGCTCCTAATTCATTAACATTTACTTGTGAAATGGATAATAATGCTACTCAGCATACTTATCCACGTATAACTGACCCTGTATATGATACTGCAATTGCAATTACTGCAGTAACTGCTACTACAATTACAGTTAATGTTGGTGTAGCAATTCAACAAGGATTTGTTAAGAATAGCCACAGATACAATAATGCTGGACAATTAATTCTTAAGAACTTAGAATTTATTGCGAAAGAAGTTGTATACATGATTAATCAAAAGTTCCCTAACTTTACTGTTATTGGTGGGGATGTTAATTGTGAGGATGATGTTAAAGATATCTGTAGATCTATCGTAGCAGATATGCGTAATGGTGGTAACAATAAGACTTGGCTTGCCGTTTCATACTATATTGATAGAGCTGATACAGCAAATGTAAAACTACTTAATATAGAAACAGAAGTTAGAGAAACTATTTGGGCTTATAATAAACTCGATCAAATGTTAGAGTTTATTGTTACTAATAGTGAGTGGAAACCAGTTGGTGATCATGGATTAAAGCAATACACTGATACAACTATTACTGATTCTTCTACAACGTCATTTACTTATAAGACACCTACTGGTGCAACTTATGATGCAGATACTGGAAATTTAACACTTACTGAGGTAGGTCATGGATTAGTTGGTAGAAGAGCAATAACAGTACAAAATGGTACAACATATAATGCTGAAACTGGAATTCTTTCTGTAACATCTGCAAGTCACTTATTCCAGAATGGTGACAAGGTAATGCTTGAGAAAGAGTCATTAACCTTTACTTGTGATATGGATGGTCATAAGACTGAGCATAAGTATCCAAGAGCATCAGATCCAGCACTTGCTGGTTGGTTAACTGTTTCTAATTCACAAACAAATAGTTTTGATCTTGATGTTGGTAAATCACCTTTATTAGTCTTCAATCCTACTGGTGGATCTTATGATGCATCTACTGGTCATATGAAGTTACAGATAGGTGATAATATATTAACTCCAGGAACTAACGTTAAGATTGCACCTAATTCAATTTACTTCAGATGTACAAGTGATGGATTGCAAGCTGTTAAGAAGTATCCTAGAACTACAGATCCAATTGCAGGTAAGCCTACTCCAATTGCATATGATGGTGAGCAACTAAGTGCATCATTTGCTAACTATACACCTACAACAGGTGTAATGAAGATTACTGCTGGTAAGACATTTACTCCTCTTGATGCAACATATAATGCTGTTAATGGAATGATGAATTTAACCATTCCTGATCATGGAATGCAAGCTGGTGATACTATAAGATTAGAAGATGGTGCTATAACATTTACATGTGCTATGGATGATCACTATAGTACTCATGCTTATCCTAGAACAACTGATCCTAAGAGAGGACTTCAGTTATCTATTACTAATGTTCAAACACATTCATTCTCGGTTAATGTTGGTATTTCACCTAAAGTACAATTAACACCTAATAATGGTATCTACAATCCAACAACAGGTATGATGACGTTGGAATTTGCAACTCCTCATGGATTAACTGCTGGTACAAGTATTAAGATTGCAAAAGAATCATTAACCTTTAGTTGTGGATTTGGTGGTGCTAGTGGCGATGCTGCTAAGAAGTCTTACCCAAGATCTACAGACCCATTCTATGATACTGCAGTAAAGATTGAATCAGCTACTACTAATGCTATTACTGTTAAGATTCTAGAGAATGTTCCTTCAACTAACACTGATACCCACACTTGGGTTGGTGCTACTACTGGTTGTATACACACTGGTGGTGATTATGAACATATCTTCCATAGTGCTCTTACTAATGGTGTTGTTGCTAATAAGCATGGACTTCTTAATGGGGATAGAATTAAACTTGCTACTAATTCATTAACATTTAGATGTCAGTTAGATAATCAAGAAACTGAGCATTCATATCCAAGATCAACAGATCCTTATAATGGAAGGTGGTTAGCAGTATCTAATGTAGGTGCTAATACATTTGATGTTAATGTTGGAATTTCTCCTGATACTTCATCACATATATTCAAATCAGCTTATACAAATGGAATTACTAAGAGAGATGGAAGTATAACATTTGATGTTGGTAAGTCACCTAGAGTTGGATATGATGTTGCTGGTGCTACATATGATCCTCTTACTGGTGATATGGTTCTTAATGTTGGAATACATAACCTTTTAGAGAATCAAACAATACAAATTGCGGATAATGGATTATCATTTACATGTTCTATGGATGGTAATGCAACATCTCATAGTTATCCTAGATTGACTGATCCATCTCGTAAGCATGCACTCAATATTACTAATGTTGGTGAGACAAGTAAGACTATAACTGGAGCAGTTTATACACCAACTTCAGGACAGATGAGTCTAACTGTTACTGGACATAATCTTAATCCTGCTACAACACATACACCAACTGATGCAGTTTATAACCCTGCTACTGGTGAATTAGAGTTAACTATTGTTGGTCATAGTTTTGATAATGGTGATAGAGTTCTACTTGATGACGATTGCCTAACCTTTACTTGTGGTAAGGATAATCATGGATCGCAACACACATATCCTAGATCAACTGATCCTTCTAGTTTGAAGTGGTTGTCTGTACAGAATGTACATATAGATAGATTTACAGTTAATATTGGTAAATCACAAGATTTAAGTGACCATAGATTTATTTCTGCTACTTCAAGTTGCGTAAAGAGAGCAAAAGATTCAGTTAAGTTTGATGATAATTCAATTACATTTAGATGTGATAAAGATGCACAGGCAACTGATCACACATATCCAAGAGTAAGTGACCCTGTTCATCAGCAATGGATTCCTATTACATCTGCACCAGATTCTAATACTATTGTTCTTAATGTTGGTAAGTCTTCTGACACATCAACACATGTATATCAAACTGCAACTGGTGGTGGTTTAAAAGTACAAACTGGTTATATTACAGTTAATGTTGGTAAGTCACCTACTGTTTCACATAACCCATCATCAGTGACATATAACCCTGGTACTGGTTCTATGGCAATGAGTATTGGAAATCATTACCTTCGTGGTGGATCTCAGTATACAGCAGAAACTGCATCATATGAGGCAACAACAGGTATTATGACTGTTACTGTTGCTAATCATGGATTCTCTGTTGGTGATTACATTAAGTTTGCAGAAAATAGCATTACATTCACATGTACAATGAATGGTAATGCAACTAATAAGCAATATCCAAGATCTACAGACCCATCATTCAATAAGTGGTTGCCAGTTGTAGGAATAACAACTGATACATTTAAAGTTAATGTTGGTTCTTCACCTCTCGTAAAACACGATGTAACAACTGCAACATATGATCCTGCTACTGGTCTTATTGAAGCAACTATCGGATCCCATACTCTTGAAGTTGGTGAGCCAATAATGCTTAAGGATTATGGTTTCTCATTTAGTTGTGGTCTTGATGGAGATACAATTTCTAAATTATATCCTAGAGAAACAGGATTTATACAGAATGCTGGTGTTGCTGACCCTGCATGGAGAACTCCTGTAGTAATTACTGCTAAGAGTGCAACAACAATAACATTTAATGTTGGTACTTCATCTGATGTAACTGCCCATAATTGGACTGGTGGTACATCTCAAGACGCAGTAATTTCTGGTGGTGATTATAACCATACATTTGTAACTGCTTCTACTAATGGAGTATACAGAACAAATGAAACCGTAATGATTGGTGAAGAGTCTATGACCTTTACATGCGACTTTAATGGTGATGGAAATACTACTGAGAAGAAATATCCTAGAGCATCAGGTTCTAATGCTCCTGGTGGTGCTGACTATGCATATAACAAACCAGTTCCTATTACATCAGTTGGAACTAATGCACATACACCAACTTTAGCAACATATACTCCTGCTACTGGTGTTATGAACATCGAGTTAGTAAATCATGGATTTGCATTATCAACTAACCACACAGTAACTGCTGCAACATTTACACCTACTACTGGTGTAATGAAACTTACTGTTGCTGGTCATGGTTTCCAAGACGGAGATAGAGTTAAACTTGCTGATGGATCTTTAAGATTTACATGTGATAAGGATAGTAATGCAAGTAATCATGATTATCCTAGAGCATCTGATTTCGCAAGTAATAGATGGTTACCAATATTCAATGTAAGTACAAACTTCTTTGAAGTTAATGTTGGTAACATGTTTGGTCCAGCAGCAATTTCACATACAACTACACATGCTTTTGTATCTGCTGTTGCTAATGGATTAACCAAAGCAAATTCATGCATCAAACTTGCTGAAAACGCATTAACATTTACATGTGGTAAGGATAATGGTGCTAGTGAGCATTCATATCCAAGAAGAACTGATCCATCATTCGATGAGTGGTTACCATTAAGTAATGTTTTAGCAGATTCATTCGATGTTTATATTGGTAAGTCTAGTGATTTATCGACACATACATTTGTATCTGCTTTAGATAGTAGTCTTCATAGTCAAACTGGTGTCATTAATTTGAATGTTGGTATATCGACTGATACAACTACTCATAATTATGTTGCTGCAACTAAGTTAACACCTACTAATGCTGCTTACAACCCAACTACAGGTGTCATGACTATCACTGTTAATGATCATAATATGGCAAATGGTGAGCAAGTTATGATTGATGACGGTGCTATTAAGTTAAGTTGTGCATTTGGTGGTGCATCTGGTACTGCTGCAGAGAAGGATTATCCAAGATCATCTGACCCTGCTAGTGGTAGATGGTTATCTGTTTCTAATGTACAAACTAATTCATTTGATGTACAAGTATTAGATGTAGCACCTTCCACAAACACTGATACACATTCATTTGTATCTGCTGTTTCTAATAGTATCACTAGAGGTATTTTGAGAACTGGTGGAAATCACACTCATACATTTGCTAGTGCTAGAAAGAATGCTGTTATTGCTGGTGGTATATACAGACATGAGTTTGTTTCTCCTAGTGCTTATACAGTAACTAATGGTGCTTACAACCCAACTACAGGTGTAATGACCCTTACAATTCCTAATCATGGATTTGAAGCTGGTGATCATATTATGATGGATGATAATTCCATAGTCTTTAATTGTAGTTTCGGTGGTAGTGCAACAGACAAATCATATCCTAGATCATCTGATCCAATTAGCGGTAAGTATGTACCTATCGGTAATGTAACGACTGATACATTTACTATTCAGGTATTAGATTCTACACCTTCTACCAATACTGATGCTCATACATTTGTATCTGCATCTACAGGTGGTGTTCATAGGGCGGTGCTTATGACAGGTGGTGTTTATAACCATACATTTAAATCTGCAACTATTAATGGAATCTATAAGCAAGGCCAGGCAATAGAAATTTTACCTGATGCACTTAAGTTTACTTGTGATATGGATGGTGCTGAAACTACTCATCCATATCCTCGTACAACAGATCCAGCATACAAGTCTGCATTACCTATTACTCATTACACTGCTGATACATTTACTGTAAATGTTGGTAGTACTACTTTTGGTGATAATAGAAATTATACTGCATATTCACCTTCCTTTGCTACATACGATCCTTCTACTGGTATATTAATATTAACTATTGAGGGACATCCATTAACTCAAGATGATTATGTGACATTAGAAGATAATTCTATTAAATTTACTTGTGCAATGGATAACAATCAGACTACTAAGTCTTATCCACGTCCAGGACATGATGTTCGTGCAGCAAGAAAGAAACTTAAGATTCTTGGAACCACAGTTAATACAATTAGTCTTAATGTAGGTGTTGCACAAGCAGACCAAACATTTACACCTTCTGATGCATCTTATGATGCTAAGACTGGTGAGATGACTTTAACAATTGGTCAGCATGGTATGAGAGTTGGTGCAAACGTTACTATTGCAAATGGTAGTTTAAGATTCACATGTGGAATGGATGGTAATGGTTCTAATAAGGATTATCCTCGTTCAACAGATCCATATGGAGATAATAAGTCTATTCCAATTACTCATGTAGGTCATACACACGCAACAATAACCAATGCAGTGTATACTCCTGGTTCTGGTTTGATGGTTCTAACCGTACCTGCACACGGATATTCTAATGGGGATTATGTTCAGATTGTTGATGAATCATTGACATTGAGATGTTTGCTTGATGGTAATAGTACTGATCATGTATATCCAAGATCTACAGATTATGCTAGTGGTAGATGGTTACCAATTTCCAATAAGACTAATGATACATTTGAAATTAATGTTGGTACTTCATCTGATACCACAACACACGTATTCCAAAAGGCTTCTACTAAAGGTCTTAGAAGACAGAGTGGTGTAATTACAGTTAATGTTGGTAAATCTCCTATTAAGGGATATGATGTAACTGATGCATCATTTGTTCCTGGAACTGGACTTCTTACTGTTACTATTGGTAACCATAGTTTAACTGCTGGTACAGCAGTTAGAATTGCTAATAATTCACTTATATTCCGTTGCGATCAAGATGGTCAAAGTTCTGATCATTCTTATCCTCGTGCAAATGGTCAAAATGGTGCATCTGGTAACGATCCTGCATGGAATACAGCAGTTAATATTACTGCTGTAACTCCTACAACTGTTACACTTGATGTAGGAACTTCAAGTAATACAACAACTCATGTATTCCAGAATGCAAATAATACATATACACCTTCTACTGCATCATATAATCCTACTACTGGTGTAATTACTATAACCGTTGCCGATCATGGATTTGTTAATGGTGAGCATATTAAGATTGCTGATGGTGGATTGAAATTTACTTGTGCTCATGATAATTATGCAACAACTCATGCATATCCACGCTCTACTGATCCTATCAGTGGTAAGTATATTCCAATTTCAAATGTACAAACTAATACATTTGATATACAGGTATTAGATGTAACTCCTTCTACCAATATAACTGCACATACATATCATTCTACAATTGCTAATTGTATTACTAGAGCAGTTATTTCTACTGGTGGTGATTACACACATACATTTGTAGGTAACCAAGGTTCTAATACTGTTTCATACACTCCACAAGCATCACATACATTTGTATCTTGTGATCCTGGATCAGTTAAGCATCAATTAACAATACACAATTTTGCACAAACAACTGCAAATGGAATTAAGATTCTTAATTACAACACATCTGATTGTACTGATGTACAAACAACTATAGAGAACTTAATTAGTATTGTTACAGATACATTAGATGCTGCAATACAGAATCCACCTCTTGATTATCTTGGTAGTCTTGTTAAGTATTCACCTCCACACGAATTCCTTGGTGGTAGAATATACTCTTACTATGAAGAAGAGTTCCCAATTAATTGGCATGATGGTACAGAAGATATCATGTTTACTAATCAGATTGGTGCTGCAGGTAAGTATAGATTTATAGATGCTGCTAATTTAGTTCAGTTAAATGCTGGTCCTATTGTTGATAAAGCATCTAATGATATGTTAGAGCGTTATCCAGATCTTGCTTTGGATATGCCTAGAAACTTTGATGGAAGTGGTGCTGGTACATTACAGTGTAAGACTGACCTAGCGTTAATTCTTCAAGAGTTTATTAAAGATCTTAGAGATGGTGGTAATTTTAATACTGTAAATGTTGCTAAGAGATATCTTGGTACTAATGATATTCTACTACATATTCGATTACAAGTATTCCAGTCTGCTTATGCCCATGAGCGTCTTGCATTCTATATGAAGCAAGCAGTTAATGGTGATCTAACAACAGGTAATACTGATAAGATCATTGTTGGTGCTTGGGGAATCACACAATCTAATTCTCAATCATTTACTCCAACTGGAGCAACTTATGAGCCAACAACAGGTGAATTAGAGTTAACTATTGGTTCTCATACTTTAGTTAAAGGTAGAAAGATAAGAATTGCAACTGATGGATTAACATTCCGTTGTCTTGAAGATAGTAATGGTAGTGATCACACATATCCTAGAACTACAGACCCTGTATATCTACAGAATATTGAAATTATTGATATAACAGCAACTACAATTACTGTTAATGTTGGAACTTCTTCTAACACAACATTACATACATTCCAGAGTGCTGTTACCGATTGTGTAACTGCTCCTGGAGATTGTGCAAACGTTACTGATGCTATTGATAACTTAGTAACTATTGCAAATGATATTATTGCTCCTACAAATGCTGATTTTGCAATTGCTGCTGATAGACTTTACTTTAATAGAGATGGTATTTCATCTGAAATTACTGGTTTAACAAGAGCAGAGTTTACTTACATGTTGGATACTTCTCAACAGTTTGCTTTCTCTTATCCAGAACCAGGTGGAGAAAGTACATGTCAGAGAGATTTGAAACTTATTATATTGGGTATAATATCTGACTTACAGACTGGTGGTAATAATAGTACCGTTGCTGCAATGGAATACTATTTGTCTTCTCAGATGCAAATCATTAATGTTGAAGATGAGCTTCTAGCAACAGTTTATGCTATAGAGCAATTAGGATTCTTATGTGAGCATGCTGTTAAAGGTGAGTTAAGAATTAAAGGTGGTTCATCAGTTGATCCTCTTTATGCTTATGTACATTCATTTGACGATCCATATACTGATAGTGAAACACCTACTGATATGACAGTAGTTGGAACTAGGATTAAAGAATTAGTTAATACTGCAATTAATCTCATTGTTCCAGGTAAGAGACCTATGAGGGGTGCTGCTAAGAACCTCATTTATAATAGAGGATATTATAAGGAAGAAATTACAACTCTAGTTAATGCACAGTTTGGTCTTAATACTTGGCAATATAATGATTGGGTTGATAGTATTATCACTAATATGAGTCATGATTTGTTAACTACAGATATCAGTGATTCTTCTATTGCTCATAATATAACAATTGAAAGTGTTATTGGAAGATTTGAAGTTGGTGAATTAATTACTTCTGACAAGGGATCTGCTAAGGTTCTAGAATATAATTCAGACACTAAATTCTTAGTTGTTGGTGAATTTGTAGGAACTCCTTGGATATCTAATACTTCATTAACTGGAACAAAATCTAATGCATTAGCAACTGTTTCTGTAAATGGTGTTGGTAGTAGTTACACTTGGTTCAATTCACCAGGTAATGTAAGGACAATAGCTTTTGCTAGAAATATTACATCAAATATAACTGGTCAAGTTTCTGGTATTAACTTATTTACTAATCCAGAATTGTTCGTACCTAATTGGACAGGTACTGGAGTTGGATTTAGTGATAACTTTACAGAAGCACCAGATAACAGTACTACTGCTTCTAAATTAATTTCTTCTAGTGCTGGTGGTGAGCATACCGTTGATAGAATATACGACTTAACTGCATATGATACATGGGATGATGGTAATATTACATTTGATGATACTACAAATAGCTTTGATGAAGGTGGATCAGGAACTGGTGGTGATGATCAGCAATATACATTCTCATGCTTCTTTAAGAAGGCAGAATATGAGCAAATAAGATTCCATATCATACTTGATGATGGAACTGCTGGAGAACAAAGTGTATTCTTTGATCTTAATATGAATACTGGTAATACAGGTACTCTGTTTATACCTCAAGGTGGTATATCAGGTGATGCTTATGGTGCTGTTCCTTATGGTGGCGGTTGGTATAGAGCATATGTTACAACAACATTCTCATTTGGATTCACAGAACTTAAGGCTAGAATTAACGTATCAAATGAAAATAATCAGTTATCATACAGTGGTGATGGAACTAAAGGTGTTTATGCTTGGGGTGCAAAACTTTCTAAGGGTACATTAGATCCATATACTTCTGCTAGTGGTGGAATATTCTATGCTGATGGTGAGTTTAATATTAAGAGATATGCATTAGATAAATTAGAACAATATATTATTCAGGCAATGACTGATGGTCTTACAAGTCCATCTCCTGAGGCTGGATATTTGAAATTCTTCTCTGCTGATGCTGCTGGATATTATGATATTAGATCTGTAAGTAGAGTTGTACGTGATAATCTTAATTTGATTAGTGAGCAATTAGCAATTGATACTCATTATACTACTGTTACAGTTAACAATGGAATTACAATTCCTACCTACACATATGGTAATAGAGAATTACCAGTTGGATTGGGTGGTGGATTAAAATCATCAGATTATCTATATGGTACTGCTAGTGACAGTTATGCTGAATTAGAAACTCTTATTCCTAATAAGGGTGAGATTGTTAAGATCTATCAGAGATTACGTTTTGATGGTGATGTAGTTGATGGTCCTTGGGTCATGAACGAAACTGTTTCTAAGAATGGTGATCCATCAGTTACTGGTATTATATACGGAGTTCATGAGGATGAGAACTTTAGTTACTTAGACATTGAAGTTACTGGTAATCCTTGGGCTATCACTGATTATATTGTTGGTTCTACAAATAACACAACAGCACAGGTTAGTTTGATAGAGGATCGTATACAGATTATTGATCTTGATGGTGAATTTGACGCAACTGTACCGTTTAAAGGATATACAAGTGGTGCTTCTGCTACACCTACTGACTTCCTTAGAAACGAAGCTGCTATTCTTGATAATACTGGTGGTACTCTAACAGTTGATACTGAAACTCTTGTTGGTTCATTTGAAAAAACTTCTGTTGTTTATCCAGAAACTTCTAGACAATTTATTAATGTAAGTAAATATAATGGTTTAGATATAGGTGTTGGTGACAGAATAGCATCAAATGGATACGTAAGAATTGGTATTTCTATTATTAGTGATTTAAGTTCATTTACTGTTGGTAATAGACTTTATAAAGTTATTGGTGGTGTTGCTGATCAAAATAACTATGCAATTATTACTGAGGTTGATATAGATAACAACTTCCTTTATATCGCTGATTTCGTAGGAGATCAAATTACAAATGGTGATCTCGTAGGTGATTATGGTCTTGGTGGTAACTTCCCTGTAGGTTATGCATCGGTAATTACCAGAGTTAATACTCCTGGTGCTGGTGCTGCATTAGTACAGGATATACGTCCAGATGGTCAGTTCAAGAGATTATATTTAAGTGATATTACAGGATCATTTGACCTTAAGGATTCTGTTATTGGACCTGGAGACTATAGGGCAGCAGTTCAAAATAAAGTTGATCTTAAAGCACGTGTTAAGAGAGCGTTTAAGGGATTTGATGGTGTTCAAGATACATTTAATCTAACGATTGATAATGGTGTTAATTACCTCCCAGATCCAGAAGGACATCTTCTTGTATACATCAATGGTATTCTACAACCTCCAGGTGGTACTAACGCATATACAGCGTTCTCTAATCAGATTCAATTCACAGAACCACCAGAACTAGGTGCATCCTTCACAGGATTCTACGTAGGTAAGTTGAGACAGTTGGATGATATTTCATTCGAGTTCGACTCCTTACGTCAGTCATTTAACCTCAAGCGTAATGATGTATTCTACTCACTAACTCTAACTGAGGGTGTTCAATCTTCAACTATACGTCCAGAAAATAACATCATCGTTTCTCTGAATGGTGTTATACAGGAACCAGGTGTAGGTTTCGAGATCGTTGGTTCTAGAATTATCTTCTCTGAAATTCCTCGTGTAGGATCAACATTCGTTGCCTTCTCCTACGTTGGTTCTGAGGCAGACGTTGATGCTGCTGAAGTTGTACCACCTATCGAACCTGGTGACTTTATTGACATCCAAGGTGAGACATCAGACAGAGAAGTTGCTGTTATTGAATCATCAAACTCCTTAATCACCTTCGACTATCTTGGATCTGTATTCGGACAAGATGCTAAGGCAACTGCTATTCTGACTGCAGGATTCATCAATGATGTTCAGGTAACATCTGGTGGTTCTGGATATACAACCAGACCGAATGTTAGAATCGATTCTATATCTGGATTTGATGGAAACATCAGAGCATTGATCGGGGTTGCAGGTGTTGAAATGAATAATGCTGGATCTGGATATAAGGATCCAAAAGTTGAAGTTGAAACAACTGTTCCTCTTGATTGGAACGCACCTGATCTTAGCCTATACGGTGAAGAAGAGGTAGACCCTGAAACACCATAAATAACTAAAAAATGTAGCGAGTAATGGCCAAACAATCACTAAATCTTGGTACGGTAGCTAATGATAACACAGGGGATACCCTGCGTGGTGGAGGCGACAAGATAAACGATAATTTTAATGAAATATATTCTGCTATTGGTAATGGTACTAATATAACTGTTGATGTTACTAACCCTGCAGTAGGGCAAGTATTAAGGTACAATGGATCTCAATTCGCTCCATCTGACTATGCTAATTTAACATCATCATTAGACGTTAATGGTAACTCTATAGTTTCTTCTAGTAATGGCAATATTAATATTGCTGCAAATGGTACTGGTAATTTAACTATTGGTGTTGGTGGTATTACTAATACTTTTGCAGGTGCGGATGGTGTTATTGATATGCCAACCAAAGTTAAGTATAAGAATGAATTTTCCGCATTAGGAAATGCACCTTCTGCTGCATCTTACGGAGGTTATTTTTTCACTGTTGATGGTGATGATAATCCTTATGTGAATATTAATATCACTACTGGTGGTGTTGGGGATGTTAGAGCAAAGATAGCAACTGAATATTCTAGTATTGATTTATTAGGGGATGTAGATACAACAACTGCTGCTCCTACAAATTTACAAGTTTTAAAGTGGAGTTCATCTGCTGGTAAATGGACTCCTCAAGATGATGAATCTGGTCTTTCATCATTGAATACATGGGCCACCGTTGATGGTGATACTGGATCTACAACAGCAAATGCACAGGCAGATACGTTAACTATTGCTGGTGGAACTAATATAACAACGACAGTTGTTGGGGATACATTAACAGTAGATTTCAGTGGTACTTTAACTACTACGCTATCAGCATTAACTGATACTGATTTGAGTGGAGCAGTTCAAGGTGATTCACTATTCTTTAATGGTACTAATTGGATTGCGACTAGAAGTCCTATTACATGGTGGGAATTGAATGCTAATGGTGCATCAGATTATACGTTTAATGGACCTGGATTTGCATCTGCTACTGCTGATGCAACTCTTTATGTTATGAGAGGTCTAACATATGCTTTTGATAATACTGTCCAAGCAACTGCACACCCATTTAGAATTCAAAGTACTCAAGGTTTAACTGGAACTCCTTATACTACAGGTCAGACTGGTAGTGGAACTGCAGTTCTTTATTGGACAGTTCCAATGGATGCTCCAAGTACTCTTTATTATCAATGTACACTCCATGCAGCAATGCAAGGAACTATTAACGTAGTTGGTTAATAAGATATGTCAACAAGAACTGTTCCTGGATACGGTGCTGTAATTGAACCCATATTTGATGAAAAATTTGGTGTTCGTGCAATACAAGTAGTTGATGGTGGTGAAGGTTATGATATAACCAATCCTCCAAGATTAACTGTTACTGGTTGTGGTACTCCGACACAGGAAGCACTTCTATATCCAATTATTGATGAGTTATCTGGAAGGATAGTTCATGTTAGAGTTTTAGAAAGAGGTCTTGGATATGATCCTCTTAGATTGCAAATAATACCAACACAAGATACACCAACTGTCATACAATCTTTTGATATTAATAGGATATGGCAGTCACATCCCAATTCACCTACAACTGGATTATTCACTTCTAATAGTGATAGATTAAGAATACAAAGTGATAATCATCCAAAACCAACACCCCTTTTAGCAGAAAGAGCTCCTGGTGGTGGATCTGGTGGTACTCTTGCTCAGTATACACCTTCAGCAATTAACTACAACCCTACTACTGGTTTAATGGAAATGACCATTGGTAGTCATAGTTATACTACAGGTGATAGTATTAAGATTGCAACAGATTCATTAACGTTTACTTGTGCTTTAGATGATCATGGTACTGATCATACATATCCTCGTGCAACTGATCCAGTAGCAGGTGTTGCTATACCAATTCTTTCTACAACATCTACAACTATTACCGTACAAGTATTGGGTGTTGCTCCTGCAACTAATACTAGTGCTCATACCTTTAAGTCTGCTACTTTTGGTGCAGTTAGTAGTGGTGGATCATTAGTAGATCGTTCATTTGATCAAACTTATATTTTTAGGGGTGGTAAAGATGCTCCTCATCCTGATGCTAGACAAGAGCAACTTAATAAGTCATTAGGTATAATGGCAAATGGAGTTCAACTTCATACTCCAGAATGGGGTCAAGCTGGAAATCCTACTCCTGGATTTTCAATTGATGCAGTTAAACATTCACATATTAAAAGTAACACTTCTTCTGATGCAGTAGTAGATGGTAATACTTATTACTATCAATCATCTAGATTGATTTCTGAGTTTGCTGAACATAATGGTGTGTTTGATTGGGGTAAGATTAGACCTTTTACTTGGAACATTAAAACAGAATTTGATAACTTGATGTTTGAAGTTGGTAATGTTGATGAAACTTTAGGTGTAGTTGAGAGAGGTAGAACTATAGATGCTATAGCTACTACTGCTAAAGCAGAAATTGCAAAGATTGTAAGAAATAATTTAGGAACTATAACCCACATCTATGTTAGAAATATAAGTGGGTCTGATGTGTTTGCTGAGAATAATGTTGTTTTAGGATCTACTGGGTTTAGTTTTAAAATATTAGAACCACCAACAACGTTAACTAACGGTATTTTTTATATTGAGTTTGGTCCAGATTCTACAGAGTTTGGTCCTTTTGTTGAGGGACAATATTATTTTGCACCAGAAAATATTAAGGTACAGAGAAATTATTTAATTATTTGGAATCAATCCGATTCAACTAATCAACCGTCTGATCATCATCCTCATGGACATCCTATGCAGTTTAGTACCACACAGGATGGGTTGTTAAATGGTGGTAGTTTATATTATAAGAGTACAGGAATAACAGAAGCACCATCTACAGATTATGAAAATGAGTTTAAACCTTTATTCATAATGAATGGTGATGAAAATAGTAGAATATATTATTACTGTAAGTATCACAGATATATGTCTGGGTATGAAGGTCATGAAGGATATATGACTTTGGATCTAGAAATAGATGATGATCCTTTACCTAATGATTATTATATTACAGACTATTATCAGAGTAATGAATCTGATCCTTCTACTATAGATTATTCACGGCATGCTGATGGTCATTCTAAGATATTAGGAATGGCATTTGATGGATATCCTATTTACGGACCTTATGGATATGATAGTACTAATACCGTTGCTAGAGAAGTTACTGGATTTAGATATAGAGTAGGTGATGAATTAGCTGGTGCTAGACCCGATGTAGTTACTGCAGAAACTATAACTTATGCTGTAACAGTTGCTAATGGTGAGTTTAATATCGATGGTAGCACTGTTCCTTTCTTAAGTTTATGGAGAGGAAAAACATATGTATTCCAACAGAATGATTCTAGTAATGATAATGAACAGTTATTAATATCTACTACTGATGATGGATGGCATGCTGGTACTCCACCAGATACAACATATCTTTTTGAAGGACCAGGTATTACCTATTGGTTAGAAGGATCCGAAGTAACTTATAGTGCTTATATTAGTGGGTTTAATACTGCTACTGCAAGAGAGATAAGATTTGAAGTACCTGTAACTGCACCTCTTGCTTTGTATACCTTTGGTTATACAACTTCTGGTATTGGTATAAGAACAGTTCAAGATGGATATGTAATTGGAGATTTAGTTCAAGATTATATTTGGGATACTAGTGTTGGTACTTTGGATGAACATAATGGTAAATTTGCTGTTACTCCTGAGTATCCTAATGGAACTTATGCTTATTTCTTAACAGAAAACGGTAGTGGTGTTCCAACTTATCCTTATGCAATTGGACCAACAATGTATGGTACTCCATTGTTTGAGGGTGATATTGTCCCTGCTCAACCAGATACATTCCCAGATGGTGCAGCAGGAGATGTTGTATTGAATACTGATGGTACTGTCAGTTATGTTAAGATGACCAAAAAAGGTGATAATTATTTTGGTGCAGCAACTGCAAGAATATTAGGTGGAGAGGGTACTGGTGCTACAGGAACACCTACTGTACAGACAGTTACAGGTTTATCACTATTACAAGGTGGAAGAGATTATGCTACACCACCAACACTTATCTTTGAAGGTGGTGGAGGACAAGGTGCTCAAGGTGCTGCTGAAATTGATGTACTTGGTAGAGTTACTAATATTAATATTGTAGATGAAGGTGAATATTATCAAGAACCTCCTTATATTCTTATTAATGGTGGTGGAGGTATTGGTGCTAAAGCTATAGCAAAAGTTGCTCAAGGTGTTATTACTGATATTGAAATTACAGATCCAGGTAGCGGATATATTGATCAACCTAAAGTAATATTCACAAAATTAGTTAACTTAAAACGTAAGTCAAGAGCAAGACAGGCATACAATTCTGTTGCTGGTTTCCTCACTGGTCTTGTTAAGGATGTATTAAAATCTGATACTGAATTGTATGTTGATTCTACTGATGCTTTCCCTGGTTCTGGTGAATTAATTCTTAACAAAGAAACCATTGCATATACTGCTAAATCTAAAGGTAAATTCTCTGGTTTAACTAGAGGAGTTAATTTTAATTTTGACCAGAGAATTGTTCTTGATGCTGGACAGATTGATGGTGAGGGTAATTCAACTTATAAGTTTAATGTTAATGATAGAGTTATTAGAAAAATTGAAAATGAAGGTAATAAGGTTGCAAAGGTATATGACTGGGATCCAACAACTAGAGAATTATTAGTAACATTTGAAGTTGATGAATTGGCATTTATTGATGCTGGAATACCATCAACTGAAGATGCTATTGTTCAATTTGATGCTGGTCTTGCAGCATCTGCTCCAGGTGGATTTAATCCTCATGTTCTTTTAGATGTAGATTCATCTGAAGGTGCATTTATTATAGCTTTAACAGAACCAATATCTCAAATAATAGATAAAGAATTTGAAGACAACGATGAATTAGATGGTGCTGGAGATGGAATTATAGATCTTGTTAATGCAGGAACTGATTATGAAAATCAAATAAATCTTGATGGTGGTATCCATACTTCATTGTATGGTATTGAAGAAACCCAAGGTGGTCAAAATACAACCCTATTCCAAGTTGGTGATCAGGTTAAAGATGGTAGTTTGCCATTTAAGTATGCTACAGTTAGTGATGCAGGTACTTTAACTGATGGTGTTCCACATACTGCACTTATAAAATTATTCTTAGATCCTAATCTTTCTAATGGATTGAATTTTGGTGTTAACGAAATTGTTACTGGATCTGTTTCTGGTGTTAGAGCAACTGTAGTTTCTTGGGATCCAGTTAATTCTGTACTTATAGTTCAGGATATAACTCCGTTTAATACTGGTAATGTTAATGTAGGTATAGGTGGATACTTGTATGAGTTTTCACATGATAGTACCGTGGTTGATTTTATAATTCAAAGTCCAGGTACTAACTATACAGCAGTTCCAACAGTAACAGTTGAGAATGTTGGTGATATACAATGTACAGCAACTGTTAATTTAACATCTGCACAAGACCAAGTTGCTTCATGTACTATTGTCAATGGTGGTTATGGAATTGTGCAATCTGTTGACAATACATATAATACACACCCAACAGTAACTTTCGTTAATGCAGTTGGTGATTCTACTGGAAGTGGAGCAGCTGCTCAAGTAGTTATGGGTGGAGAAGATATAATGGGTAACGGTGGTGCTACTTATAGACTCAGTAGAATTGAGTATTCTGCACAACTCCGTTCGTAATACACATAAATAAACAAGAGGACAATAGTCACTAGGAAATGGCAGCTCTATTAACTGATCAATTTAGAATATTTTCGGCACAGAAATTCATAAAAGCTCTTGAAGGTCCAGATGCGACTCAAAGTGATGATGCTGCTGGAACTTCTCGTGATCGCATATACTTATTCATTGGAAGACCACAAAGTTGGGACAATGAAAACTCACCACCGCAAGCAGTAGATTCTTTTGCAGAATTTTCTGGATCATATGATGATATGATCTCTCTGAAAAGAGTTCTTGCTGCTGATACAGTACAGGTTGCTCGTAGGATTGACTGGGTTTCCCCAGAACAAACTACTGGTGGATTAGGTTTTACCTATGACATGTACAGACATGACTATTCTCCTAGTAGAACTGCTGCCTCTGGTGCTACTAAACTATATGATTCTGATTTTTATGTTGTAAATTCTCAGTATCAAGTTTATAAGTGCATCTATAACGGAACATCTCCTAGCGATCCTAACGGAAAACCCTCTACAGTTGAACCTACTGGTACTAGTACCTCTATTGTTACAACTGGTGATGGTTATCGTTGGAAGTATATGTATACTATTCCAGTTGCATCTGTTCTTAAGTTTTTTAGTAATGACTATATGCCAGTCTTTACTAATGACGCAGTGAAAACGAACGCAGTTGAGGGTGAAATTGACACTATTGTTATTACTGCTGCTGGTGCTGGTTACAACAACGGCACTTACGATAACGTCGCCATTAATGGTGATGGAACTGGCGGTAGGGTTAGTATTGTTGTTGATGGTGGTAAGATCATTTCTGCTACCGTTACTTCTGGTGGTACTGGATATACCTTTGGTAAAATTTCTGTTGATAATATTACTGGTATTGGTACTGGTCAAGGTGGTCAAGTCGATGTGATCATTCCTCCTCCAGGTGGTCATGGAAATGATACTATTGTTGAACTTGGTGCATTCCGAGTTATGATTAATGCTAAACTCTCATATGATGAGGGTGCTGGTGACTTCCCTATTGACAATGATTACCGTCGTATTGGTTTAATCACAAATCCACTCAAGTTTGGTACAACTGAGTTGATTTCTGATTTAACGGTTTCTGCTACTAAAGCAGTTATTTTTGCACCAACATTCCAAGGTAATTACGTTCCTGATGAAATCATCACCCAGACACGTGTTGTTGGTGGTACAAATGTTACCTCTCGTGCAAGAGTTATTTCATGGAATGCTACAACTAAAGTTTTGAAATATTATCAGAATGCTGTTGATGGTATTTTCCCTGAAGTTACAGGTACTCAAAACGAATTTGATGGATCTAATGTTATTAGTGGATCAACTTCGGGTGCTGCTGGACAACCAGATGTTAACTTCCCTGCTGTACCAAATACCTCTTCTAGAACTATTAACAATACTGAATATGATCTTGGTATGAAATTTAACTCTGGATATGCTAAACCAGAGATTAAGTCAAATAGTGGTCAGGTTGTATACATAGATAATAGAAGATCAATCAGTCGTGCAAACGACCAAGTAGAAGACATTAAAATCGTAATCGAGTTCTAACTCTAATGGCACAAAATACTAATCTAAACGTAACACCGTATTACGACGACTTTGATAAAGATAAGAATTTTTATCGAGTGCTGTTCCGACCTGGATTTCCTATACAGGCAAGGGAACTTACAACAATGCAGAGTATTCTGCAGAATCAAATTGAGTCTATGGGAACTGCAACCTTCAAAGAAGGTGCAATGGTTATTCCAGGACAGGTTGGTTACGACTTAAATGTACAAGCAATATTAATTCAAGAGTCATTCCTTGGTAGTGAAGTTGAAACGTATAGAGAACAGTTAGATGGATCTATTATTGAAGGTTTGACAACAGGTGTTAGGGCAAAAGTTCTTTATAGTATTTCTGCTACTGAATCCGAGAAAGGTTATATAACGTTATATGTTAAGTATATTGATTCTGGTGATACTACATCATCAACAGCATCCAAGACTTTTCTAATTAATGAGCAGTTAATTGCCGATAAAGAGATTACATTTGGATCAACTCTTATTGAAATTGGGACTCCATTTGCACAGTTACTTCCAGTAAATGCTACTGAGGTTGGATCTGCTGCTTATATTAGTGAAGGTGTCTATTATATTAGAGGGCATTTTATAAATGTTCCTACTGCATATCTATTATTAGATCAGTATGGTAACAATCCATCTTATAGGGTTGGTTTAGAAGTTTTAGAATCTATTATAACTCCAGAAGATGATGAGAGTTTGAATGATAATGCTGCTGGTACTTCAAACTATTCTGCACCAGGTGGTCATAGATTTAGAATTAAAACACAATTTGTTAAGAGATTAATTAGTGATGATGCAGATAAAGATTTTATTGAGCTATTAAGGATTAATAAGAGTAGAGTAGAGAATTTTGTTAATAGAACTGCATATAGTGAGCTAGAGAGATCTATGGCTCGAAGGACTTTTGAAGAGTCTGGAGACTATGTAATTGATACTTTTGATGTAAAAGTTAGAGAACATCTTAATGATGGATTTAATAATGGTGTATATTCTTTGAATGAAACTTCTGCTGATGGTAATTTAGCTAATGAAGGGAAACTTGCTATTGAAGTTTCTCCAGGTAAAGCATATGTTAAAGGATATCGCACAGAATTTATTGCACCACAATATGTTGATGTAGATAAGCCTAGAGATTTTGACATGAGTAATAACTCAATTGTCAATTTCAATCTTGGTAACTTTGTAAAGGTTTATGATGTTTTTGGATGGCCAGAAATTTCTGGTGATGGTGTTACTGATGGATATCAAACATTAGATTTATATGATACTTGGACTTTAAATTCCACTAATGATGAACCTGGTGGTGGTAATAGGATTGGTAGATGTAGGTGTATTCAGTTACAAGCAGCTTCTACAGCAGCATCAAATGCTTCTCAGTCAGGTACTGCAGCTAGTGCTGGTGTATATGATATGTGGTTTTTTGATGCCCAAATGTTTACTGCTGTTAATATTAACAATGCAGTCCATTCTGCTGTAGCATCAGTTCCAGGTATTGCTGCTGGACGTAGAATTGTAGGTAAGACATCTGGTGCTACTGGTTATGTTGCAGATACTGGTAACCAAACTCATTATATTATGTTGGAACATGTCTCAGGTCAATTCACAGTTGGTGAAATTCTAGAGCATGATGGTCTTAATGTTGGTACTTTAGAAGCAGCACATACTTATCAGTTAACTGATACAAGAGCATCCTTTGGATATACTGGTGGTGGTGCAGTAAGATTTGGTTGCAATTGGATACTTAATGATGTTCAACCAATTGAATGTACAACTGTTGCTATTGACCAAGCTTCTAATCAAGAGATTACTGGTTTCCGTACAAGATTTGAAAATGATTTGAGACCAGGTGATGTTATTACTACAACTGTGTCTGACTTTGAAGGTAAAAATACTCTTCGTATTGAGAGAGTAAATCCAACAGCGATTGGTGTAACTAAGATTAATAAAAAATCAACTGTTGCTGATGCTGATGTAATATTTGATTATGATTCACAGATAGCAGAACTTGAAACAGCATCATCAATGAATCCAGGTGCTATTAGTGATGGTGATTATAGTGATGTTGTAAGGATGCGTCCTTTCGTATTCCAGAAAGATTATCAGAATGGAGAATTATCTTTTGACTTACCAGAAGATACAATGAGATCTATATCTGATGAATCATTCTTTGTATACAGAAACTTTGCATCTAAAACGGTAACTACTGGTTCTATTACATTTACAGTTCCTGAGAATGAAGCATTTGGTGCTATGTCTTCAGAGAACTTTACTCTTACTATTGTAGCTAATGGTGGTAGTGGAACATGGGCTAATGGTCAGAATATAGATGTTGATGCCGAGGTTTCTGGTGGAAACTTAACAGCAACATATGGTGCTAATAACCAGTCAATCTCTATTGGTGGATTAGGTTCAGTTGCAACTGTTACATTAACTGCTTTAGTATCTAAGAACACTGTTACTAAGAAGTTGAAAACTGCATCTAAGATGCAAGCATTAAAAGTATTCAAGACAAATCAGAAATTAGATACACAACCAACAGGTCTAGAATATAGTTCTTTATATGGTACTAGAGTACAAGATGAGGCAATCTCATTTGGTATTAATGATGTATATAATATTCATGCAATATACGAGTCATATGATAATAATGATGCATCATCACCATATGTTATATTAACTGAATCTGTATTCTTTGCTGCAGGTACTTTAATAGAAGGTAAAACATCTGGAGCAAGAGGTAGAGTTATTAGTTTTGAAAACTCTGCATTAAAACTTTTCTTTGTTGCATTGAATGAAAAACCATTTATTATAGGTGAAACTATAAATGGATTTGATGCTGCTGGTGGTGCTCTTGCTGGTATTGTTGATGATAGTGCTGGATCAATATTCCTTGGTAGTAAAGTTATTACAGATCAATTTACTTTAGAAGCTGGTCAAAGAACTAATTATTATGATGCTTCTAGACTTACTAGATTGCCATCTACTATTGCACCATCAAGAAGACTGTTAATTATATTTGATTACCTATCACACGAATCTTCAGGTGATTACTTCTCTAACGAATCTTATACTGGTATAACTTATAAAGAGATTCCTAACTATAAACTTGATGGTTCTATTAAGTATATTAGAGATCAAATTGACTTCCGTCCAGGCGTAAAAGAATTGCGTAATGGTCAAGGTAGTATGGGTTCTCCATATTATGTTAACTGTACTACTTTTGACTTTGTATCTAGAGTATTCTCTACAGTCAGTGGTTCTGGTGCTGCAACCGTATTTGATATTATGCAGGTCAATTCTTCATTCAGAGCAGACTATACATGGTATCTACCAAGAATTGATTACCTCTATCTTTCACATGATAGTAAATTAAGAGTACAAAAAGGTGTCTCTGGTAAGTTTCTTATTCCACCAGATAGAGTTGAGAACTCTATGTTGTTGGCAACTATAGAATATAAGCCATACGTCTTTGATCCAGAAAGAGATTGTCTTATAACTGCAGAAGTTATTCGTCGTTATACGATGAAAGATATTGGTGATTTGGAGAATCGTTTAACTAACGTTGAATACTATACATCATTATCAATGCTTGAATCTCAGGCAGATAATACTAAGACATATGATGAGAACGGATTTGATAGATTAAAGAATGGATATATTGTTGATGACTTTACCGATCATACTATTGGGGATGTTTTAAATGCAGATTATAAGTGTTCTCTAGATTTTAGAGAAGGTCAATTACGACCTCAGCATTACACAACTAACGTTGGACTTGTATATAATGAATCAGATTCTGTTGATGTTCAGAAGACTGAAGGTAATGTAATTATGTTACCTTTTGAAGATGAGGCTATTATTACACAGCCATATGCTTCAAGAACTGAGAACATTAACCCATTCAACGTATTCACATTCATTGGACGTATTGATCTTACTCCAGCATCTGATGACTGGGTTGATATTGAGCGTCTTCCAGCTCGTGTTGAGAACATCGAAGGAGACTTCTCATCCGTATCTAAGGATATGCAGGTTGATCAGAACGGTTTCGCACCTATTCAATGGGGTTCTTGGCAGACTAACTGGACTGGTGAAACATTACAGTCTTCATCATCACAAAGATCTTCTTCAGGTACATTTGGTGTTGGTCGTCAGTTAGGTCGTGCAGGTCACGGTCAGCGTCGTCAAGGTCTATTCTATCTACATGAGCGTCGTACTTATCGTGTTGTTAATAATCAGGCACGTCAAGGTGTTCGTTCTAGGGTTGTTCCTAAGATTGAAAGAAGATCATTAGGTGATACAGTTCTTTCTAGAAGTACTATTCCTTGGATTAGATCTCGTAATATAGGATTCAACGTTGATCGTATGAAGCCACGTACAAGATTCTATGCATTCTTTGATGGTGTTAACGTTACAACTAGTATTACACCTAAAGTAATTGAGATAATTAAAAACTCTACAACTGATGCTCGTACTAATGAGACTCCATTTGTTGTTGGTGAAACAGTTATAGGAGAAACTTCAAGAATGCAAGTAAAGGTTGCTGCACCTGATGATGGATATAAAACTAATCCTTATGGTAAGGGTACAGAAGTTCTTCCTACTTCATATTCTTCACAAACAATATATTTAAATCATGATATAACTGCTATATCAGAAACTGTATCTCCAGATTACTTTGGTAATATGCAGGTAGGTGAAGTTCTAGTTGGTCAAACATCTGGTGCTAGAGCAGTTGTTAGAGATCGTCGTCTGTTAACAGACAACGTTGGTAATATTCAAGGATGTTTCTTTATACCTTCTCCTAAGAATGATGCTAACCCTCGTTGGGCTACAGGTACTAGATCCTTTAGATTCACAACTTCTGAAGAGAATAGTAAGGCATTAGGAGCAGTTGATTCATCTGCAGATACTACATACTCAGCATCTGGTACTTTACAGACTGTTCAAGAAAATGTTCTCGCAGTTAGAAATGCTGAGATTGTTAGAGATACAGTTAGTGAAGATAGAGTTGTTACAACTACTAGAACAGAATCTAGACAGATTGGTTGGTATGACCCTCTTGCTCAATCATTCATTGTTGAAGAAGAAGGTGGTGTATTCATATCTAGTGTTGATCTATTCTTTAATACTAAGGATACTAATATTCCAGTTTCTATGCAAATTAGAACAATGGAAAATGGTTATCCAACAAAGACTATTCTACCATTCTCTGACATAACAGTTACACCAGATAATATTGAAATATCTGAAACTGCATCTGTTAAGACTAACTTCAAGTTTAAAGCACCTGTATATATTAAGTCATCTACGGAATATTGTTTCGTTCTTCTTTCAGACTCTAATGAATATAAGATCTGGATTTCTAGAATGGGTGATGTTGATGTAACAGGAACTAGAACTATATCAGAACAGCCTTATGCTGGTGTCTTATTCAAGTCACAGAACGCATCTACATGGACTGCTGATCAGTATGAAGACCTTAAGTTCACGATATATCGTGCTAACTTTACAAAGGAGAAAGGTACTGTAGTTCTTAATAACACACCACAAGGTAAGGGTAACGGTGGTGTTCATAGATTAATTAATAACCCAATTCAAACTATTAAACCTAAACAAGTATTATCATTAGATCCACAAACAACTCAGTATACATTTACTGATGGTGCTAGGGTAACTCAAACAGGAACTAATGCACAGGCAACTGTTGTTTCATCTACAACTTCTGGATCTGTTGCAGATACTGTTACAGTAACAGATATAACTGGTAACTGGTTAGATGGTTCCACATACATATTAACTTCATATCAAGCAGAAGCAACAATAACAGTTGGTTCTGGTACAGGTTCATTAACAGTTGGTGAAACTGTAACTGGAGGTTCTTCAGGTATTACTGGACTTGTTAAGAGTTATGTTGGTGCTACTTTAATACTTACTAACGTGACTGGTAGCTTTACTGCATCAGAGACTATTAGTGAGTCTGGTGGATTCACTGGTAGTGTAGCTAATGTAACGTACTCTGGAGATTCTCGTGGTGCTTACCTAGCAAGTGTTCCTACATTCGCAGCAGATGATAAAGAGGTATTGATATATCATAGAAATCATTGTATGCACAACAGAACAAATAATGTTACTGTTGAAGGTGCTGTATCAGAGATTGCTAATACTGCATTAACAAGTGCATTGTCAGTTGGAACCACTACTATTAACGTTGAGGATGGATCTGATTTCCATACTGTTGTTAATGGTGCAGCAATTAGTGCTAGTAATCCTGGTTATCTTAAGATCGGTGATGAGATTATTCAGTACGCTGCAGTTGCAAGTGATGGTAAATCTATTACAGTAGCTACTGGTGGTAGAGGTGCTAATAGTACTACTGAAGTTGCACACTCTTCAGGTGATATTGTAGAGTGTTATAACTTAGATGGTATTCCACTTATTGATATTAATAAGACCCATACAAGTATATCTTGTCCTTGGTTAGATACTTATATGCTTCACATAACAGGTGTAGCAACAAATGGTATACGTGGTGGTGGTGATCTAATTTGGGCTAGTCAGAATACACAATTTGAAACTATGACACCAAATGTTTCAACAATGGATTTACCAGAAACTGATATTACTACAACTGTTAATACAACAAGTGCAACTTCTATTGGTAATGGAAGTACTAGTGTTGATCAAGCTTCATTTGTTAATGATGGAACGTATGTTCCTATCACTCTTAATAATATGAACTTCTTCGATAACCCAAGAATGATTTGTTCTGAGGTTAATGAACTTGCTAAGTTGAGTGGTACTAAGTCTCTCACAATGAGGATTCAATTATCAACAGAGAAGGAATCACTATCTCCTGTTGTTGACCTTGATAGATGTTCATTAATAACTACAATGAATAGAATCAATAAGTGGCCTGGTGGTCCTGAAGCATACGGTCAGCAAAATAATATAGATACATCACAGGATGTTTCAGTATTACCATTTGGTGATCAGAATGATGCTGTTTATATAACTCGTCTTGCAAGACTAGCAAGAGAATCGAGATCTATAAGAGTTGATTTCCAGATGTCACGTCCTCCACAAGCTGAAGTTAGAGTATACTATAGAGTATTCATGACAGGAAGTGGTGATGATGTTGATTCAGTTGGTTGGACTTTAATGCCAGCACCATTACAATATGATGATGCACCATCAGAAGAAATTCTTTGGAAGGATTACTACTATGAAACTAGTGGATTGAACTTCAATGCATTCCAACTTAAGATTGTAATGAGATCTTCAAACCAAGCTAGAGTACCTTTAATTGCAGACCTACGTGCTATTTGCCTTGCTACATAATGGACATAAAAGATTTAGTACCTGTTGATGGTAAAGAGGGTTGGTTTAGAGATCCTAATACCAATGCTATAATTAATGCCAATCAATCAGAATATGATAAATACATGGCGACTTATAATAAGCGTCAAAGAGAAATATCAGAAAGACAGGCTTTACAAAATGAGGTTTCTGAGTTAAAATCAGAAATAAGTGAAATAAAGTCACTCTTGAAAACGTTAGCTAACAAAACCGTATCATGACAGACCCAGTAGAAAAGGTATCGCAAGAAACGATGCTTGCTCAATTTAAAGAGCGTTTGCAAAATTTGGTGAATGAAAACCAAGAAGCAGCAAAGAAGATTAAAGATAATGAAGTAGTTGCTTTAAAACTACAAGGTGCTATTGAAGCATTAGAATATTATCAAGAGAATCCACCAACACCCGAAGTGGATAATGTAGATATACCTGGTGATGATATCACCGACCAAGAATAATTAAAGGGGGATTAAGTTCCCCCTTTTTAATGACATAAATAACTTGGAAGCATGTTTTATAGA
>CETG01147190.1_pt1 | contig 50640 bp, 54 predicted proteins | sample 361471 | NCBI WGS metagenome assembly CETG01 (sample SAMEA2622696, study PRJEB7988) | marine metagenome | isolation source: saline water (ENVO:00002010), including | reverse complement strand
CTCCGCAAGTTTCTTCGACGATTCTTTCTTGGATGGAGTCCGTTGTTGAGAATGGTAGCGGAAATGGAACGAGAATTAAAGGATATAATATTGGAGGGAAAACAGGAACAGCTCAAAAGGCGGTTGGAGGAACTTATACTTCAAAAGTTTGTAGCTTTATTGCTACATTCCCTACAGATAATCCTCTATATATAGTTATGGTTGTAGTTGATGAGCCTACAAAATCCTATGCATATGGTTCTAATGTGGCTGTCCCGGCCGCTAAAAAAATAATTGAGAGTTTAATTGTATTAGAAAAAATACCACCTAAATAAATAATTCATGATTTTTTGTGTTAGTAAAAATATTAACATGATTTAATTATTAGTTGATCCCCTCACTCAAGGGATGATTTCTTTGCACAAGATAGTTAGTTTATATTTATACATTTAAAATACTAATGACTTCAAATCTAAAACAGCTTTCTTTAATGACGGTTGTAGTTGCTGATACTGGAGATTTAGACTCAATTAAGAAATTTTTACCTAGAGATGCTACGACAAATCCTTCTTTGATTTTGGCTGCTGCTAAAAATCCTAATTATTCTCATTTAATTAATGAATCCATTCAGATAGCTAAGGATAAAATTGCATCAACCAAAAATCCTAAAGAATTGCTTGACGAGTCTATGGATCAAGTTTGTGTTTTATTTGGTAGAGAAATATTAAAATTAATTCCGGGTAGAGTTTCTACAGAAGTTGATGCAAGATTAAGTTTTGATAAAGAAGCAACTATTCTCAAGGCTAGAAAAATTATCAAAATGTATGAGTCCTTCGGAATTGATAGAAAAAGAATTCTTATTAAAATAGCTTCTACTTGGGAAGGTATTAAAGCAGCTGAAGTACTAGAGAAAGAGGGGATACAATGCAATTTGACTTTGCTTTTTAGCTTTTATCAGGCAGTAGCTTGTGCAGAGGCTAAAGTAACATTAATTTCACCATTCGTTGGAAGGATTTTAGATTGGTATAAAGCTAAAACAGGTAAAGATAATTATTCAGGGAGTGAAGATCCAGGAGTGATTTCGGTTACCAAAATTTTTAATTATTTCAAAACGATGTCTTATAAGACAGAAGTAATGGGGGCTAGTTTTAGAAATATAGATGAAATTAAAGAATTAGCTGGCTGCGATTTGTTGACAATTTCTCCTAAATTTTTAGAAGCATTAGATAACGATGAATCCGTGTTGATTCAAAAACTTCAGAAGGATAATATAGAAGAATCTTTTGAGAAATTAATTCTTGATGAACAATCGTTTAAAATTAAAATGTTGGAAGATCAAATGGCAAGTGATAAATTAGCTGAAGGTATTGAAGGTTTTAGCAAAGCAATTAGAGATTTAGAAGAAATTATTGAAAACAGATTAAATACAATTCATAAGCAGGATCTTTTGCCTATATAGAAATTAATTAATCCCAATTTATTTTTGATTTAGTAGAAGTCTTTTAATTACTCTTATAGCAATATCTTCATAACTCATTTCTCCGGATAGTATTTTCGCGATTCTATCAGGAGCTGTTTTTCTTTTAATTCCAAGATTATAACCAGTCTTAGGAAACCTATAAAATACTTGAGCAATATTCTTACCCCATTGCATAGACTTACCCCATTTATCTTCTATTATTTCTGAATAAAGTTTTAAATCATTTGAGGTTCCTTTTAGCCAATTATGAATTGCTTTAGATGCATAATATCCACTTAATAGCGAAGGTCTGATTCCTTCTGCCAAAAAAGGATCGCATAAAGAAGCAGCATCTCCTACTACTAATATCCCATCTCCATGTAGTCTTTTATTACCATTCCAAATTCTGAGATATTTAAATGCAGGGGTTGAATAATTATATTTCAATCCAAACCCATATATAAGTTTATCAATATCAACTTTCTCTTTTAAATTTCCACCGCCAATAAAGGATCCCACCCCAATATTTATTCCATCTTTTAAAGGGAAAGCCCAAGCGAAACCTCTCTCAATTAGTCCAAATTCAAATTGGGTTGTGTTGGAACTTACGTTTTCTATTCCATTTATCCTTATTGATAGTGTTTGAGCAAATCTAGGTTTTCTTGGACCAAGCCCAAAGTGTTGTGGCCAATTTGAATTAGATCCATCTGCGATAATAATTGATTTGGTTTCTAGAGAAAAATTATCATCACAACTAATTCCCCAAGAGTTTTTGATTTTTTTAATACTTATTACATTAGAAGATCGTCTGATGTTCGCCCCTTGATTTGCTGCCTTGTCAATTATAAATTCATCGAAAATTTCTCTCTTTACTATCCAGAAAGGAGAAGATCCTGATAATTTAGCAATTACTTTATCTGAGAAATTCCAGGAAAAATCTACTCTATTAATTACACTCTCGACGCTATCCTTTAAATCGAAAGGGAAATATTTATTAACAGAGGAAGCAACCCCTCCAGCACAAGGTTTTATCGTAGGTGAATTGTTTTTTTCTAGAACTATTATTTTATAACCTAAATTTGCTAAATGAAAGGCCGCTGTAGCTCCTGCAACTCCCCCACCTATTATGGCACTATCATAAGTAATCAAACCTTTAGAATTTCAGATTCTTTTTCAGATAGATTTTTATCAATTAAGGCAATATATTTATCAGTTATTTTTTGAATAGTTTGTTGTTGATCCCTTGATTCATCTAAAGATAGCCCACTATCTTTCTCCGCCTTTTTGATCTTATCAATTGCATCTCTTCTTATATTCCTTAATGCAATCTTTCCTTCTTCTGCATATTTTGAGGCTAATTTACAAAATTCTTTGCGCCTTTCTTCTGTTAATGGTGGAACATTAATTCTAATTATTTTGCCATCATTATTTGGTGTAATTCCTAAATCACTGCAAGAAATTGCTTTTTCTATTGATTGTAAAGTATTAATATCAAATGGCTGAATTGAAATTGTCTGAGAATCAGGAGCAGAAATAGTGGCTAAAGCTTTTAGTTGAGTATCAGAACCATAGTATTCAACTTTAATTCTATCTAGCAAAGATGTACTGGCTCTTCCAGTCCTTATGGTGTTAAACATCCTTTGGCTTGCTTCTACTGATTTGACCATATTCGTCTCGAGCTCTTTTTCGTCCATGATTCAAAAGATTAGATAATTGTTTAGTTATTATTAATTAAAGACCCTATTGCTTCACCTGCAACAGCTTTTGAAATATTTCCTGGTTTAAAAATATCAAAAACTACAATAGGTATATTATTATCTTTGCATAAAGCTATTGCAGTACTATCCATAACAGCTATTTCTTCACTTAGGACTCTTTGAAAGTTCAGGGAATCATATTTAATCGCATCGCTAAATTTATTTGGATCTCGACTATATACGCCATCAACTTTTGTGGCTTTAAAAACTACCTCAGCGTTTATCTCGGCTGCTCTTAGTGCGGCTGTGGTATCTGTTGTGAAGAATGGATTGCCGCAGCCAGCCCCAAATACTACTACTCTTCCTTTTTCTAGATGTCTAATAGCTCTTCGCCTTATATATGGTTCAGCAATTTCTTGCATTTCTATAGCAGTTTGAACTCTTGTCTCAACTCCTGCCCTTTCTAACCCATCTTGAAGAGAGATAGCATTCATTACAGTAGCAAGCATACCTACGTAATCAGCTGTTGCTCTATCCATTCCATCAGCTGAACCTTTCAGACCTCTAAAAATATTTCCACCCCCTACAACAATTGCAAGTTGAGTTTTCTTCTCAACAACTTTAGAAACATCATGAGCAATAGCTTGAACAATGGCAGGATCAATTCCATATGGTTTATCACCCATTAGGGCTTCCCCACTAAGTTTTAGTAGAACTCTTTTGTAAGACATTCATTACCTCTATCGTTTTGACAGTAGCAGCCATAGGGTAATTATTTCTATTCTGTATTGGATTGCTAGCGAAGGGTAAGAAAAAGTGCTTATTTAGTTTATCTGTTTAATTGAATGAATAGTCAATTATCTACAAGTGAGATGATGACTCTTGACTCTTTCTGCTGTTGAAGAAGTAAGCAGATACCCTTCTTGTTGGAGTTATCCAGAAGTTCATGAGGCAATATTAATTTGTGGATTATCATTGCTTCTAACGTTTAAAAAAAAAATTGATAATGAAAATTAATTTGTAATTTAAAACTCTATGCATGATTGAGCCTTTACTCCTTGATCTTTAAAAGGATGTTTTATTAAAGTCATTTCAGTTACAAGATCAGCAAATTTAATTATATTTTGAGTTGCTCCTCTACCGGTAAGAATTACATGTGATGATAAAGGCTTTAATCTTATATTATCTATAATTTCTTGTTCTTTCAAATATCCTAATTTTAATGCAATTAAAATTTCATCAAGAATGACCAATTTAAATGATTCATCTTGTATAAATTGTTTGGCTTTGGACCATGCCTTATTAGCTAACTTTATATCTTCTTCTTTATCTTGAGTTTCCCAAGTAAACCCCCCGCCTAAAGAGTGCCAACTTACTTTGTCATTAAAAGCTTTTAAAGCTTTTTCTTCTCCTGTATTCCAGGCACCTTTAATGAATTGAATTATTGCGACTTTCTCATTATGACCAACAGTTCTTAGCGCCATTCCTAATGAAGAAGTTGTTTTGCCTTTGCCATTTCCAGTTAATACAAGAATAAGACCTTTTTCAATTTGCCTTTCAGATAATCTTTTGATTTGTAATTCCTTACGTTTTTCCATTCGTGATTTATGGTCTTTTTTATCCATCTTCTTATTCATTGTTTAAGTGATAATTATGAGTTTAGATTTTAGACGAAAATTTTCTATAAGTTCTTAATGTTATAAAAGAAAATTCTACATTAGATTTTCTTATTAAATGAGTTCAATGCTTTATTTACAGCTTTTTGATGATCTCTTTTGGTTATCCAATGATGATAATTTTGGGTGTGAATAGATACAGAGTGACCCATCATTCTAGCCGAAACAGAATCAGGCAATCCATAATGAATTGTTCTGATAGCCCATGCATGTCTTAGATGATATGGAGTAATTGAAAGTTTGTATCTTCTAAATTGCTCACCAATTCTTTTCCCGATTTTTTGTAAAGATGTTTTATTTAAATCTAGATTTATTTTAGGAAGCAACATTTTATTAGATGAGAGTTTATATAGTTCAAATTTTTCAACCCACTCAGGATGAAAAGGCCACGATTGATGCTCTCCTGTTTTAGTTGTTGGATAAACTCTTATAACTTTGTCTGAATTTTTTGTTAATGAACTTAGGTCACAGAAAAATACTTCATGATTTCTTAGTCCATAAGTAGCCATTAGACCAAATACTAATTGCCATGATTTATTTGGTATTTCTGTCCATAATTGTTCAATGTCTTTATCTGTAGGTAAATTTCTAAAATTAGCTTTTTTTAATCCATAGCCATTCGCATGATTTCTCCAGGAGTTAGGAAGGTCTTCTTTTAGGTAATTAGCAAAGACAGAAATGGATGTTCCGCACTGTTTTCTACTCCTGCTACCTTCTTTATATGAGAGTAAGGTCTTGAGAAATAAATCTTGAAGATTTTTAAAATCTCCATCATCAAAAAGTTTACTTAATCTTCTTAAATAAGGGACATAAGAGGACTCCCAAGTGGTCTTGGTGCTAGATAGACCAGCATTAGAAACTTTTTGGGAGAAGAAATTAGCCTCAAAACTTTTTAACTGATCTTGAAGATTACTTTCTTTGACTTTTTTCTTCTTTTCTCCAAAGCTTAACCAATCATCCCATCTAAATTTCTCATGTTCTAGTTGTAAACTAATTAATTGAATAGACTTTTCTGCTTCTATAATTCCTTCTCTATCAGCTTTTAGTCCCAAAGAAATTCTTTGTGTTTTGAAAATCTTGTTATTTTCCTGAGAAGGTAATTTCCCTCTTAAATTTAATCTTTTGCCTCGTTGTTCAATCTTTAAATTAATGCCAGAATTTGACATCTTTTGATTGATTTCTGATATTTGACTTAAGAGGTTCATCTACTTCAATACTTGTAGATATATTGACGTTCGTTTAGAAGTAAATCAATCTCTAAGTAAGAAGTTATTTTTAGGATGGCTAGGGTCGGAATCTTATTAATGAATCTGGGTGGTCCAGAGAGAATAAAAGATGTGGGACCATTCTTGTATAATTTATTTTCAGATCCAGAAATTATTAGATTGCCAATACCTGCTTTTCAAAAGCCTTTGGCATGGTTAATTAGTACTTTAAGGAGTACAAAATCTCAAGAAGCTTATCTTGCTATTGGAGGAGGATCTCCTCTAAGACGTATTACAGAGCAACAAGCAAGAGAATTGCAAAGTATGCTTAGAGCAAGAGGTTTGGATGCAACTACTTATATAGCAATGAGGTATTGGCATCCTTTTACTGAATCAGCAATTGCGGATATAAAAGCAGATGGAATTGAAGAAGTAGTAGTTTTGCCTCTTTACCCACATTTTTCAATTAGTACCAGCGGCTCTAGCTTTAGAGAATTAAAAAAACTTCGCGATGTCGATAATGATTTCCAAGATATTCCTATAAGATGTATTAGGAGTTGGTTCTCTGAAGAAGGTTATATAAAAGCAATGGTGGAATTGATTTCTGCTGAAATAAAATTGTGTAATTCGCCTGAAAAAGCATATGTTTGTTTCACAGCTCATGGGGTCCCAAAAAGTTATGTTGAAGAAGCTGGAGATCCATATAAAAATCAAATTGAAGAATGTTCAAAACTTATTATTGATGAATTAAAAAGTAGTTTAGGATTTGCAAATCCTAGTACTCTTTCCTACCAAAGTAGAGTTGGTCCAGAAGAATGGTTAAAACCATATACAGAAGATGTTTTTCAGGAATTAGGAAAACAAGGTATATCTGAAATTGTTGTAGTCCCTATAAGTTTTGTAGGAGAACATATTGAGACTCTTCAAGAAATTGATATTGAATATAGAGAATTAGCACATAATAATGGAATTAAAAATTTCAGAAGGGTTAGAGCTCTTAATACATATCCAACCTTTATTAATGGATTATGTGATTTAGTTTTTACTTGTTTAAATGAACCTCACCTTTCTCTCGATGAAGCATCCGCTTTGCCAGATAAAATCAAACTATATCCTCAAGAAAAGTGGCAGTGGGGCTGGAATAATAGTTCAGAAGTTTGGAATGGAAGAGTAGCAATGATTTTCTTCCTTTTGATATGTGTAGAGTTAATTGCTGGCAAAGGTCCTTTTCATCAGATAGGGCTTCTTTAATTAATTTATTAACTAATAAATTTAGATAAAATTACTTAGCCAAAATTTGGATTAGAGCTTAATATTTAAATTAATGAATAAATTAATTTTGTGATCCTGACTGCGAAACCTTTATCAAAGGATGGTTCGGGGAGCCAGGGACCTCATGAGATCTCTGGTGCAAAGGCTTTAATGGATTCTCTAAGAAGGCATGGAGTAGATATGATCTTTGGGTATCCGGGGGGTGCAATATTGCCTATATATGACGCTGTTTATGAGGCTGAGAAAGAGGGGTGGTTAAAACATTATTTGGTTCGCCATGAGCAGGGGGGATCTCACGCCGCAGATGGATATGCAAGAGCCACTGGAAAAGTGGGAGTTTGTTTTGGCACTTCTGGACCTGGAGCAACTAATTTAGTCACAGGCATAGCAACTGCTCAAATGGATTCAGTACCTATTGTTGTGGTTACTGGTCAAGTTCCTAGACAGGCGATAGGAACTGATGCTTTTCAGGAAACAGATATCTTTGGTATTACTCTCCCAATAGTTAAGCACTCTTGGGTTGTTAGAGATCCGAGAGATATTGCCTCGGTAGTATCTCAAGCATTTTTCATTGCAAATTCTGGCAGACCTGGACCAGTCTTAATTGATATTCCTAAAGATGTCGGATCAGAGGTTTTTGAATATTTTCCTGTTCAGCCTAAATCAATTATACCTTCAGGTTTTAAATCTCTTTTGAAGCCAGATAAAACTGATCTTATAAAAACTATTGATTTAATAAAAAGTTCTAAGAAGCCATTAATGTATGTTGGCGGTGGTGCAATATCTTCTGGTGCTCATAAAGAGATAAAGGATTTAGCGGAGAAATATCAGATTCCTGTTACTACAACTCTAATGGGCAAAGGAATCTTTGATGAGAGACATAATCTTTCAGTGGGAATGCTTGGCATGCATGGAACTGCTTATGCTAATTTTGCTGTATCAGAATGCGATCTCTTAATAGCAATTGGAGCAAGATTTGATGATAGGGTCACAGGTAAACTAGATACTTTTGCTTCAAAAGCTAAAGTTATTCATATTGATATTGATCCTGCCGAAATTCATAAAAACAGAAGAGCAGATATTCAGCTAGCTGGCGATGTGGTTGAGATTTTGTCAGATTTGTTAAAACTAATTAAATCAACTAAAGAAAATACTATTACGAAAGATTGGATAGAAAAAATTGAATACTGGAAAAATAAATTTCCATTATTCAATCCTCCCCCTAAAGGGGAAATATATCCTCAAGAAGTTTTAATTGCGTTAAGAGAATTAGCTCCGAATGCTTTTGTTTCTACTGATGTTGGTCAGCATCAAATGTGGGCGGCTCAATATTTAAGAAATTCGCCTAGGAGATGGATTAGTAGCGCAGGCCTGGGAACAATGGGGTTTGGTATGCCTGCTGCAATGGGAGTGCAAGCAGCATTTCCTCATGAACAAGTTATTTGTATAGCAGGAGATGCAAGTATATTGATGAATATTCAGGAATTAGGAACTATTTCTCAGTACCAATTAAATGTAAAAATTATTATTATTAATAATCATTGGCAAGGAATGGTGCGTCAATGGCAAGAAAGTTTCTATGACGAAAGGTATTCAGCTTCAGAAATGATTTGTGGCGAACCAAATTTTGAGTTGCTAGCTGAATCTTTTGGAGTTAAGGGGATAACAATTCTAGAAAGACCTGATTTGCTTCCTAAACTAAAAGAAGCTATTCAATATAATGGACCTACCCTGGTAAATATAAATGTAAGGAAAGGAGAGAATTGTTATCCAATGGTTCCTCCAGGTAAGAGCAATGCAGAAATGGTTGGATTGGATAATGAAGCTAACTTTAAAGAAGATTAAAGATCTTAATTCGAAATATAACTCCATTGAAAGACCTTTTTCTTATCTCTTCTCCAAGAATTAAATTCACTTGACAATTTAAATGTGCATTTTTTAGCAATAGAAATTGCTTCTCTCTTTATCCCAAAAGAAATAAATTGAAATACAGCTGCTTTTTGTAGGCTAAATAAATATTCCTGTGAGTTAATTCTTTCGAAGATATTTTCACTTATAAGTTTATGATATTTTATATTATTTGAATTTTCTGAATAGGATAGTTTAGTAGATATTTTTTTATATACATCTTCTCTAACTTTATAGTTTCTTTGTGAAATTGATGGGCCAATTGCTACAATTATATCTTCTAAGATTGAATTCCTATTTAATAATTCAATAATAGTATTACTAATTATCATGTTTTCAATACCTCTCCATCCGCAATGAATAGCGGATATTATTCTTTGCTTCTTGTCAGCAATTAATATTGGCATACAGTCCGAGGTGTAAATCCATAAGCTTTGATCTTTTTTGTCATTAATTAATCCGTCCCCATTACTTTCTGAATTAACCACTAAAGAAGCATTAATTATTTTATTGCTATGAATTTGTCTCAAATGATGAATAGATAAATTCGAATTCTTATAATTAATTAATTCTCTTTTACTAAAAAGATTAGCGTTTTTGCAAAAGAAATCATGGTAAAAATTATACTTATTTAATAGATTAGATTGGTAAGAAGATATATTTATGGATTTTATTGATATTTTATTCTTTGAGAAGCGGAGAAGAGATTCCATTAATTTTAAAAACTATCAAAATCTTTCATTAACCAGAATCCATCAAATTTTTCTATATAAGGCGTCGCTTGAACGGATATAAATTGTAACCCTGCAGATTCATTATTTGAAACTTCAAATTTCTTTTGCAATTCCATTGCTGATTTCTCACTTAAATCAGTTACTAGCCATCTTTCTTGCTCTCCAGCTTCTAGTATTAGTTGATTTTTATTTATTAGCAGTTTTACTGGTTCAAGACCGCCTAGCCATGCTGATAAGGCTAAGGATCTATCTTTACTAAATAATCTTAATCCTGTGATCATATTTTGATCAGATATTTCTGATGGAATTGGTATTAATCCTTTAAATTCAATTGGCCAATTATTTGAAAATCTAAGTTCCTCAATTGATATGTCGGATATTGAAAGGGCATCCCCTCTAATAGCTTCAGGTAAAGGTTGAGGAACATAGGAAGAATTTATTGATATCGAATTAGGTGCTAAAACTCCTTGAACAAAACCCTTCTCTTTAGGGTAAACTTCTTTTTCAAGAAAATCTATCCAGTTATAAAGAGAATAAGTTCTTCTGCTTATTTTTATTTCCAAGTCTAGGTTTTCGGCTGCCTTTTTAATCATTGATTTCATAGAGGCCCTCCAAAATTTTATTTGTTTTGGAAGACCTAAACCTTGTCTCTTTGAGTTCTTTAGAGCTTCTCTTAATGCATTTGTTAGCCAAATAGAATTCACTTCATTAGAAGGACAAATCTTTTGAAAACGAAATGGTTCTTCTCCGTTTATTAACTCTGTGGATGTTATAAGTAAGTCCCAGCGCTTTTTCCCATCTGATTCAATAATCTGGCGCGAAAAAAAATCAAGTTCCCAATCTAGTTTATTAGTTGATGGTTGAGTCATTATCTACTTTTATATTTGTTTGTGAAAACATAGAAGAAACTTTTTTAACACGTTCAGCTGATTCTTTCATAATCTTATCTTTATCTATAAGGATTTCTCCAGGGGTCTGTTCTAGAAGAGCTGTATTAAGGCTAATTCTAGCTTTCTCAGGGTCGATTTCCGTAATAACTGATTTAATCATTTCCCCTTCTTTGAATATCTCAGAAAGATCTCTAATGGATCCATTCGTTATTACGGATTGATGAAGCAGTCCTTTAACGCCTCCTAAATCAATAAAAAATCCATAAGGTTTTATCGCTTTTATTTTACCTTCTATTAACTGTCCTAATTTTAGGTTCTTAAAGAAGTTCAAAAGCGTAGCTTTCTTTTCAGATAAAACAAGTTTTCTTGAATCGGGATTGACCTCTAAAAAAGCCAATTTTAATTCCTTTCCAACTAATGATTGATAATCATTCCCATCTGCAAGTTGAGAACGAGGAATAAAGCCTCTTAATCCTTCTATATCACATGTTAATCCTCCTCTATTAAACCCAGATATCTTGGACGAAATGATCTCTCCATCCTTAGCGGCTTTAGTTAGAGTCTCCCAGCTTTTTCTTAGAAAAAGAGCTCTAGAACTTATTGTGACCATCCCATCTGCATTCTGTTCTTTAGTTACTAAAACTTCAACTTTAAAACCTATAGGGAATCTTTCTTTTAAGTTTGTTATTACTCCAAGCCCACACTCTTTCTTGGGCATAAATCCTGGAGCTTTACCACCTATATCCACATAGACTCCATCGCTCTCAACAGCAATTATTGATCCAGAAGCAATTTCTCCAGTAGATCCTATAGGCTCATTTTCATTTAAAGCAGCAAGAAATTCTGTTTCATTGAAATCATATTCATCCAATTGTCTTTGAAAGTTGATTTCTTCAAAAGATTCTATTTCATTAATTCCTTTAACTCTTTTAGGAGTGAAAGAAGTAGTTGAATCTTCTGGGATTTTATTTTTTTCTTCATTATTATTTTTAGCAGGCTTTTCAGGTGTGTTTAATAATTGAGAAGGATTTGAATTCACAAATTCATTCTTCGAAAGATTTGAATCGTCTTTCTTTTCGATGTTTGACTTATTAGAATTCAAAGGATCTTTTCCTTCTTCCTTCTTGCTTATGTGAAGGACTTGCAAAGGCTTTCTATTAGTGTCTAGACTTTGTCTGGGACGTTTTAACTTATTGACCTGGGCATCATTTACTCCCGCCATAATGAGAATTTATATTAATTACATACATTCTTACAGTTTAATTTCATTATTTCTGGAAAATTTTATTAATGTCCCATAAATCAACATCAAAGAAATTTGAAAATCTAAGTTGGCCAGAGGTTCAAACAATAGCCAATAAAAGAGGTTCAACGCTTGTATGGCCCTTTGGCGCTATTGAGCAGCATGGATATCATTTGCCTCTTTCCACAGATTCTCTAATTTCAGAAAAAATTTTAGAAGAAGTAATTTCTGGTTTCTCAGAAGATTTACCAATTCTTTCTTTGCCTCCGCATAAGATAGGTTTTTCTCCAGAACATTTGAATTTTTCAGGGACATTATCAATGTCTTCAAAATTAATTGTTGAATCTATTATTGAGATAGGACAGCAAATTCATGAGATGGGTTTTAAAAGATTAATTTTGTTTAATTCTCATGGTGGTCAAATAGGTTTATTACAAGCTGCGGCAAGAGAATTAAAAATAAAAACACCTAAAATGGCAATATTTCCATGTTTTATATGGAGTGGAGTAAAAGGGATTGAAGATCTTATCCCTAAGGATGAATATGAGAATGGACTACATGCCGCACTTTTAGAAACAAGTTTAATGATGTGTTTGGCACCTGATTTGGTAGATGATTCTAATTTAAGTTATGGAAATATAACAAATTCTTTAACTTCTGACATTCCTTCCGGATGGAGTTTTGAAGGGGCTACCCCCTTAGCTTGGATGACAAATGAATTAACTGACTCTGGGGTTATAGGTGATCCCTCTCGTTCAAATCCTTTGCTAGGCAGTAAGATTAAAGAAAAGTTGGTAACCCATTGGATCAATATGTTTCAGTCTTTATTGTCAAGTGATTGGCCTATGGATATAAAATGAAATTTAAATATTTGATTAAGTGCTAAAAATAAAATACTTTTTTTCAAATAATTATGTAAAATCTCTCTAACTAGAATATTTTTTGCAGTATCAATGGCAATTATCGAAACTGATGAATTAAAAAGTGTTAACACTTCTAATAATCAGATACCAAATTCTTTACCAGATTTCACAACCTCTGAATATAAAGATGCATACAGTCGCATTAATGCGATTGTTATAGAAGGCGAACAAGAAGCTCATGATAACTTTATGGATATAGCTACGCTTATCCCAGAAGCAGCTGAGGAACTACAGAGATTAGCAAAAATGGAGCTTAATCACAAAAGAGGTTTTACTGCTTGTGGAAAAAATTTAGGCGTTATAGCCGATATGCCATTTGCTAAAGAATTTTTCTCTAAACTTCATGGCAACTTTAAAGAAGCTCTTAAAGAAGGCAAAATTACTACTTGCTTATTGATCCAAGCAATTTTGATAGAGGCTTTTGCTATTTCTGCTTATCATGTCTACATAGAAGTTGCAGATCCTTTTGCAAAGAAAATCACACAAGGTGTTGTAAAAGATGAATATTTACATGTCAACTATGGTCAAGAATGGCTTAAGGCTAATTTAGATACATGTAAAGAAGAGTTGATGGAGGCTAATAAAGCAAATTTACCTCTAGTAAAATCTATGCTAGATCAAGTTGCAGAGGATGCTTCAAAACTTAGAATGGATAAAGAAGAACTCATGGAAGAATTTATGATTTTTTATCAAGATACTCTTATTGATATTGGTTTAGATAATAGAGAGATAGCAAGAATGGCTCTTGCCGCAATGGGATAGATAATCTCAATATAAATTTAAATATACTTACTAAAAGTAAAATATTTGCTTTATCTACAGTTAATCTGCTATTCTTCAGACCCATAAAGATTAGTTCAAATTTTAGTGGTTATTTTTTTATGTTTGGGCTAATAGGTCACTCAACTAGTTTTAAAGATGCTCGTAAAAAAGCTTCTCAACTAGGTTTTGATCATATAGCAGAAGGAGATTTAGACGTTTGGTGTATGGCTCCACCTCAACTTGTTGAGCATGTTGAGGTCGTTAGTGCTGTTGGGAAGAAAATTACTGGGGCATATATAGATTCTTGTTTTGTTCCTGAAATGCTTGGAAGATTTAAAACAGCCAAAAGAAAAGTCTTAAATGCTATGCAATTAGCACAAAAAAAAGGAATAAATATTACAGCTCTCGGAGGATTCACTTCAATTATTTTTGAGAATGAAAATCTTCTTCAAAATAATCAGATTCGAAATACTACTCTTGATTGGGAAAGATTTACTACAGGAAATACCCATACAGCTTGGGTTATATGCAGGCAGTTGGAACTCAATGCACCTAAAATTGGAATAGAATTATCAAAAGCAAATGTAGCTGTTGTAGGGGCTACTGGAGATATTGGCAGTGCTGTCTGTAGATGGTTATCTCAAAAAACAGGAGTCAAGGAATTATTTCTCGTAGCTCGTCAACAAAAGCCTCTTGAGGAGCTTAAACAAGAATTAGAACGTGGAGTCGTTTGTGACTTGGATTCGGCTCTTCCCCAAGCTGATATTGTTGTTTGGGTTGCAAGTATGCCTAAGAATATGAATATAAATGCTGATGAATTAAGAAATCCTTGTCTTATGATTGATGGAGGTTATCCCAAAAATATAGATGAGAAATTTTCAGGAGATGGAATTCATGTCCTTAAAGGAGGTATCGTAGAATTTTTTAAAGATATTGGATGGAATATGATGCAATTAGCCGAAATGGAGAATCCGGCAAGACAAATGTTTGCTTGCTTTGCTGAGGCAATTATATTGGAGTTTGAGGAATGCCACACTAATTTTAGTTGGGGGAGAAACAACATTACTCTAGAAAAAATGGAGTTTATCGGCAGGGCATCAGTTAAGCATGGGTTTTCAACACTGGGCTTACCTCAGAATCTAAAGGTGGTTTCAGCTTAGAGGCTTTTATTATGGCAAGACGTTATCTACTTGAGTTTGAGAAACCACTAGTTGAGCTTGAAAAGCAAATTGAGCAAATAAGAGAACTTGCTAGAGATTCTGAAGTTGATGTAAGTCAGCAACTTCTTCAACTTGAAACTTTGGCAACTAGAAGAAGAAAAGAAATCTTTAAGTCTTTGACTCCTGCTCAAAAGATACAAGTTGCTAGACATCCTCAAAGACCAAGTACTTTGGATTTTATTCAAATGTTCTGTGATGAATGGATCGAACTCCATGGAGATCGTCATAGTAGTGATGATATGGCTTTGATTGGAGGTGTAGGAATGATGGGGAATCGCTCAGTCCTTTTGATAGGGCATCAAAAGGGTAGGGATACCAAGGAAAATGTGGCAAGAAATTTTGGGATGGCCCAGCCTGGTGGATACAGGAAAGCATTGAGATTAATGAATCATGCCAATAGATTTAATTTGCCAATCTTGACTTTTATAGATACTCCAGGAGCCTATGCAGGATTATCAGCTGAAGAACAAGGGCAAGGAGAAGCTATTGCTAGAAATCTTAGAGAAATGTTTGGATTTAAAGTGCCTATAATATCGACTGTTATAGGAGAAGGAGGCTCAGGCGGAGCCTTGGGTATTGGTGTGGCTGATAAATTATTAATGTTTGAGCATAGTGTCTATACTGTTGCAAGTCCTGAAGCTTGTGCTTCCATTCTATGGAGAGATGCAAGCAAAGCACCTGAAGCAGCATCTGCTTTGAAAATTACTGGTTCTGATTTACTTAAATTAGGTATAGTTGACCAAGTTTTACCTGAACCAGCTGGTGGAAATAATTGGGCACCTTTACAAGCAGGAAAAGTTTTGAAATCAGCAATAGAATCTCATCTTGAAAATCTATTAAAGCTTTCCGAGACGGAACTAAGAGATAATAGATACAAAAAATTTAGAACCCTTGGTAAATTTTTCGAAACAAATGAATTTAATGAACTTATAACAAAATAAAGAATTAAATTGAAAACAGTTCTTATTACTGGAGCCTCTCAAGGAATTGGCAAGCAGACAGCGAAATTATTTGCTAAATCTGGATGGGATCTTTTATTGGTTTCTAGAGATAAGGGAAAATTAATTCAATTGAAAGATGAGTTGCTTGGTTCAAATATTTCAGTTAATACTTTGAGCCTAGATTTTTTAAATAAAGATAAAATTAATAAACAAATTTCAAAGTTTGTTCTTCAATGTGGAATTCCATCTGTTCTTATTAATAATGCTGGTGTTGCATGGACAGGAGCTTTACTAGAAATGCCTCTTGAGAAATGGGATTCGATGCTTCAAATCAATTTAACTAGTGTTTTTCAGATTTGTTCTTCTGTTGTACCCTTTATGAGAGAGTCAGGTGGATTAGTGATTAATATCAGTAGCCATGCAGCTAGAAATGCCTTCCCTCAATGGGGAGCCTATTGTGTTACAAAGGCAGCTTTGTCTAGTTTTACTAAATGTTTAGAAGAAGAGGAGAGAAGGCATTCAATTAGAGCTACCACTATTACTCTTGGAGCAGTCAATACTCCTTTATGGGATTCTAGTGATGTAAATTCGGATTTTGATAGAAATTCAATGCTATCTTCTTCTGAAGTTGCTAAAATGATTTTTGATATATCTCAAACACCTGCTAATCAATTAGTAGAAGATATTACTTTGATGCCTTCAGGAGGAGCTTTTTAATAGTTTTTATGGATTTACAATCTTCTTCACAATCAGAAAATATTAATCAATCAATTAGTAATTCAAATAATTATTTAATTTCAGACAAAATAAGAACTAGATTATTGGATCAGCAGATTTCATATTTTGCGAATGATAATATTGCTGATTTTATAGAAGAAGGAGAGTTGGAAATGCTTGAAAAAGAAGTTTCTACAAAGCTCAAGGATCTACTAAGAACTTTAATAATAGATGTAGATAATGATCATAATACAAAAGAAACTGCTGATCGAGTTGCAAGAATGTATATCAATGAAGTGTTTAAAGGTCGATACCACAAACAACCCAAAATAACTAGTTTCCCAAATGTTAAGCAATTAGATGAAATTTATACAGTAGGTCCTATAACAGTTAGATCTGCGTGTTCTCATCATTTTGTCCCAATAATGGGACATTGTTGGATAGGGATTAAGCCTGGTTCTAGAGTAATTGGTCTTTCTAAATTCTCGAGAGTAGCAGATTGGGTTTTTTCTAGACCTCATATTCAAGAGGAAGCTGTAATGATTTTGGCTGATGAAATCGAGAAATTATGTGAGCCACAAGGTTTGGGAATTATAATTAAGGCAGATCATTATTGTATGAAATTAAGAGGTGTAAAGGAATCTCAGTGCAGCATGATAAATTCTGTCGTAAGAGGCGATTTCAGGCATGATTCTAGTTTAAAGCAGGAGTTCTTTGAATTAGTGCGTCAACAAGAACCTGCCTTAGCCAAAGGATAAATTAAATAATTTAACCTTTTCTATTAATTTAGATACTTTTTTTAAATCTTTTACACCAATATCTTCTTCAAGTTTGCTTGATGCATCTATACCATAAGGTCTTAGATCTTTTATTAAATCAATTACATTCTTTTCAGATATCCCTCCCGCAATCCACAAAGGTTTTGATAGATTGATTCCTTGGATATGCTCGACTTTTATCCTTTTTCCTGTTCCTCCATAAATATTAGGATCCCAAGAATCTAGAACAATACCATCGACATAATCAAGATAAGTTTTTATGAATTTGTGATCTCTAGAAGATTTGACACGAAAAGCTTTCCAAATTTGAATTCCTTTTAATTTGTTTTTTGCTTTAATGCAATATTCGGTTGATTCATCTCCATGTAATTGAATTGTAGTTGGATGATATCTTTGATTAAACAACTCTAATTGTGACAATGGAAAATCTTTTAGTACTAATACTCTATTTAAATTAGGATAGTTTGTAGAAAGAGCTTGAAAAATAGATGCTTGGGATTCTTCCGGAACATATCTTGGAGATTCTTGAACACCTATCACTCCTATAGCATTAGCTCCAATCTCAGCGATTTTTAAGGCTTGTTTTGTTGAGGTTATGCCACATATTTTAATTTCTACTTTTTGGGGATTCATAAATCTCTTCCTTTATGTTGTTGAATCTTTTGAATTGATTAAACTAAATTATTAAAAATTGGAGGAGCATATTTTGCAGAGCTGGAAACTCTTTAAAATTTTAGGCATACCTATAAGGGTACACTCTAGTTGTTTGTTGATTTTTATTATTTTCTCATGGGCTACAAAATATCAGATTGAAATACTTACACAAGGCTCTATATCTTCAATGTCCACATTGAGTACTGGTATATTTACTTCTTTCCTTTTATTCTTTTCTGTATTGTTACATGAATTATTTCAGTCATTTGTTGCTATAAATCAAGGGATAAAAGTAAATGGAATAACTTTATTCTTTCTTGGCGGTGTCTCAGAGTTTGAACAGGATTGCTCTGATCCCATTGGCAATATTAAGATTGCAATATCTGGACCAATAATTAGTTTAATAATATCCTTCTTATTCTTTAGTTATGCTATTAGTCTTGAGCAAGAAAATCTAATATTAATTAATACTATTAATCGTCTGGGATGGATTAATTTTCTGATAGCCATTTTCAATTTAATTCCTCTTTTACCTCTTGATGGTGGGATAATTTTAAAATCGGTGATTTGGTATTTAACTGGTAGCGAGCAAAAAGGTAATAAAATTGCTTATAAGGCAGCTAAAATATTCTCTTATATAATTATTTTCTTTGGAGGAATTTTGATATTTGGGTTTAGAAATATTTTTGGATTCTGGATTATTCTTTTAGGATTCTTAACTCTTAATAACACTAGATCTCAAATAAAATTAATGGAAATAGAGAGTATATTAACCAATAGATTAGTAAAAGAATTATATTTAAAAAATCTAAATAAATTAACGTCAGAATCATCTTTATATGATTTAAGTAGATTTTATTTAGATGATAAGAAATCGAAAAAGGAAGACATTATATTTATTTATGAAGAAGGAAGATGGATAGGATATATAACTGGAGAAATACTAAATGATATATCAATAAAACTTTGGAAATTTGAGAAATTAATCAATTATATTAAGCCAATGAGCGAAATATCTTCTATCAGCGAAAACTTGCCTTTATATAAGGCTATTGAAAAGATTGAAAATACAGAGAAAGGCATAATCCTTGTTAATAATTCAGCTGGATTACCAATTGGCTTAGTCTCTAGAAATAATTTGGGTATATTTATCTTAAAGAACATTGGTATTAATTTACCTAAAGAATTTTATGAAGTTTATGTAGGTAAGAATCTTTATCCTTTAGGTCTAAATTTGCCTAAGATATCAAAGAAAATCAATTCGAAGAATAAACTTGATTAGGTTATTCTAAATAATTCATTATATTCTTTATATGCATTACTTAGCTCATCACTATTAAGATCTAATGTTTTATATCCCTTAATATTGAAGAATCTTTTGAAATTTGATAACAAAACAGTCTTAATATATTCTTTATTAAATTCTAAAGTCTTTAACTTAGGACAATCGGTTTGAAAAACTTTTTCCCATAAATCTGCAGAAGGATCTAGTAAGATTTCAGTTTGATTCAATAAAGAACCATTCCTCCATAGTTGAGCACTTCCTACTCTTTTTAATCCCTTGGCATCTATTAGATCCGCTTTTGATCTCATAGAGAAGCAATCAGTTGGTATTGAAATATATTTTTCTTCCCCAGTAAATAATTTAATATTTAATTCTGAGAAACTTTTAATTAACCATTCATTTATTTTTTTGTAAGAACTTTTTCTTTCTAAATTTGGATTATTCCAAATTATTGAGAATGTAATCCCATTGTTGTGTATCACTGAGCCGCCTCCTGAGGGTCTCTTTACTAGTTTTATTGTTTTTTGTTTTTGTAAGTTCATCCATTCTGCAGGAATTATTTTTTGATTTTTGCCTATTGATACCCAGTTGTCATCCCATTCAAAAAATCTAAAAATTATGTTTTTATCATTATTTTTAATTATTTTATTAAATAGATATGCATCTATGCACATTTGCTCTATGCCAGATAGCCTCAAAGTTTTTATTAAATAAAATTTGTTTATAATTTGATTGTTAATATCTTTATCAATCATTATAATTCCAATATTTTTTAGATTATTAATACTAATTTATAATGTCATTAATCTGCTTATATGTAAGATAATTCTTATTTAATTTAATTATTAGATCTAAATGATAATAGATAGTTTAATTGGACTATATTTATAAATATGTTACAACTAAATTATACAACTAAAAGATTAGATTTGAGATTTACTCATAAACAGACCGATCGAGTTGAAAATAAGCAAACAGCTTTAAGAAAGTCGGCTAAACATTCAAAGAGAATGGACGCTAGAACAGTTGCATATTTAATAGCAAAGAAAAAAGATCAAAAAGAATTTGGATATAGTCTTATTGCCATAATGATGAAGTTTGTTTTTATGATTATTGCTTCGGTCAGTCTATTTAAAATCGGATTAGTGCTTAATGAAAGAATACAGAGAGAGAATGAAATAATTTATGCTTTTGGATATGAATTGTCTCAATATTCAAATCTTAGTAAGCGTTTTGATCAGTTATTTGCAGTGGGAGGAGAACAAAGATTTATGAAGGAACAAGATCAATTGATATCTCCTTATGCGAAAAGAGTAATATGGCAAAGATAGTAATTTTTATTTTCTAGATTTATCCCACCATTTACATTATTAAAGATGATCAATTCTGAAATCCCCTTAAGAAGAGTACTTATAACAGGTACAACTTCGGGAATTGGACTGTATGCCATGAAAAGTTTATTAAATAAAGGTTGCAAAGTTTTAGCTGTTAATAGATCAACTGAAAAAGCTATTAAAGCTATTGATAATTTAAAGCTTGATCCCAATTTGGTTTCTAAAGTAGAGCATGTAGAAATAGATCTTTCTGATTTGCAAAGTGTTAGAGAAGGTATTAATCAGCTGTTAGTTAGACCAGATTTTTCTTTGGATTCAATAATTTGCAATGCTGCTGTATATAATCCATGGCTTAGGAAGCCATTGCGTTCTAAACAAGGTTATGAGTTGTCTATGGCAACTAATCATCTAGGCCATTTTTTAATTATTCAGTTGCTTCTTGAGAGTCTTATGAAGACTAATAATAATTTAGAAGTTGATTCAGCAAATTATTTCAGCCCAAGAATTGTCATCCTTGGAACAGTAACTGCTAATTTCCTAGAGTTAGGCGGAAAAATCCCAATTCCATCTCCAGCTGATATTGGAGATTTATCTGGATTTGAGAATGGGTTCCTTGATCCTATAAGTATGGCAAATGGGAAAAGATTCAAACCTGGGAAAGCTTATAAAGATAGCAAATTATGTAATATGATTACGGCTCAAGAGTTACATAAAAGATATCAAGATAAGAAAATTGTTTCTATGTCTTTATATCCAGGATGTGTAGCAGAAACTAAATTGTTTAGAACTACTCCTTTCTTATTTAGATGGCTTTTCCCTCTTTTCCAGAGGTTCATTACAGGTGGATATGTTAGCCAGAGATTAGCAGGGGAACGAGTCGCTGAGGTCGCTACAGCTATAGATTTTGAATATTCAGGTGTTCATTGGAGCTGGGGGAATCGTCAGAAAAAGAATAGGAGAGCTTTCTCTCAGAAATTATCTCAAAGAATTACTAATCAAGAGATGTCAGAAAGGATGTGGGATTTGTCTATGAAACTTGTTGGTCTTAAATAGTCTGAATCGGTTAATCAAATCCAAGTAAATCAAATAATTCTCTATCTTTTAAAGGTTCTGCTTCTAAAGGTTCTACGTCAGTAATCATTTTTTGAGCTAAAGATAGATATTCATTTTGAACTTCGGTAACACCTTCTTCCTCAGAATCCATCTCGAAGATTGTACATTTCTTCAGCCTTGATCTTCTTATTGCATCAACATTTTTAAAATGAGCCATGGTTTTTAGACCTGTCCTTTTGTTGAACTTTTCAATTTGGTCTAGCCCTGCTGAACGATTTGCAATCACTCCTCCAAGACGAACTTTATAGTTTTTAGCTTTAGCATTTATTGCTGCTACGATTCGATTCATTGCAAAAATAGAATCAAAATCATTAGCAGTAACTATTAAACAATAATTTGCATGCTGTAATGGCGCAGCAAATCCTCCACAAACGACATCTCCTAGGACATCAAATATTACTACTTCTGTATCTTCAAGGAGGTGATGCTCTTTTAATAATTTTACTGTTTGACCTGTTACGTAACCACCACAGCCAGTTCCTGCTGGGGGGCCCCCGCTTTCTACACATTGAACGCCATTGAAGCCTTCAAACATAAAATCTTCAGGACGAAGTTCCTCGCTATGAAAATCTACTTCTTCTAGAATATCTATGACTGTAGGCACCATCTTGTGAGTAAGAGTGAAAGTACTATCATGCTTTGGATCACACCCTATCTGAAGTACTTTTTTGCCTAGTTTGGAAAATGCTGCTGAAAGATTAGATGAAGTGGTTGATTTTCCTATTCCTCCTTTTCCATAGACAGCAATTACTAGAGTGTCTTCTTGAATATTGACCTTAGGGTCTTGTTGCACTTGAACACTTCCCTCGCCATCTTTTCTTTTGTTTAATGTAGTTGTCATTATTGAATAACCATTAGTATTCTCTATACTAATCAATTAACATGTCTTAGAGAAAAGTAATTTTATAAATTAGTAATTCTGCTTAATAATTAACAACAAAAGTATTTAAAAGCTGATAGTTTAAATCATAAGAAGGAGTTTTTAGGTTTAAATACTCAAGACATGTTTGAGTTTGAGAGCTAGTAATTTCTATTTCGAGAAATGAGCTTTTGCGTCAAAAAGTGTTTCATCATCTATAGTTGTTATCCCAAATGATTCGGCATATTTTTCAGTATTTGTTTTTACTTTTCCTCTTACAAAAAAAGGAACTTTTAGGAGTTCTGCTTTTCCACTCTCTGTCCATATTATATTTTCCTGATCATTCTCTATTTCAGAACTCTTATTGCCATCAAAAGTAATTAATTCTTGAGATTTACCTAGACCACTTTTGCCTAAGTGACTTTGATGACCATCTGTAAATTCAAAATCATGCCTGAACATTCCTATTAGGTGTTCCTCTAGTCCCATCATTAAAGGATGAACCCAATCATCAAAAATTACATTTGCACCTTCCCAACCCATTTGAGGGCTATATCTTGCGGGAACATCTTGAACATGCATTGGGGTGCTAATTACTGTACATGGTATCCCTAGCCTTTTGGCACTATGTCTTTCCATTTGTGTCCCCAGAACAAGCTCTGGAGAACAAGTCTTAATAGCATTTTCTACTTCTAAATAATCATTAGTTATTAAAGCTTCAAGATTTAATTCTTTGGCTCTTTTTCTCACTTCTCTTGCCATTTCTCTGCTATATGTTCCTATCCCGACAACATCAAAACCAAGTTCTTCTTTAGCTATCTTGCTTGCAGCTATTACATGTGTTCCATCTCCAAAGATAAAAACACGTTTACCTGTTAAATAGTTTGAATCAACTGATTTTGAATACCAAGTAAGTCTAGATTTGGTTTCTAAAATTTCTTTGTTCTCAAAGGGGAAATCAAGCTTAGAATGAACTTCCTCTAGGAAGTTTAATGTATTTTGAACTCCAATAGGAATAACCTTCGTAAAAGGCATATTTAAATTTCTCTCTAGCCAAAGACAAGTGCTTTCTGCGATCTCAGGATATAGGCAAATATTTAAATCAGCATCAGGAATCCTTTTAATGTCTGATGGATTGCTATCAAGAGGTGCTACAACATTAACTTCTATACCTTGTTCCGCAAGGATTTTATTGATTTCAATCACATCATCTCTACATCGAAACCCTAATAGAGATGGTCCTATTATATTGACTTTAGGTCTTCTTTTTAATTCTTTCCAAACACAAATATTGGGATCTTTAGGTTCCTGATTTATTAATAATGTTCTTGTAATCTGATAGAGAGTCTCTGATGCACCCCAGTTCTCTTTTTTACTATACGCAGGCAATTCAAGATTTATTATTGGTAAATCAAATCCCATACCTTTAGCAAGAGATCCTGGCTGATCTTGAATTAGCTCCGCAGTACAGCTCTCACCGACGATAAGAGCTTTAGGCTTGAATCTATCAATTGCTTCGGAAATGTTTTTCTTAACAAGTTCGGCGGTATCTCCTCCAAGATCTCTGGCCTGAAAAGTTGTATAAGTAACGGGAGGACGTTGACCTCTTCTCTCTATCATTGTAAAAAGTAGATCAGCATAAGTATCTCCTTGAGGAGCATGTAAAACATAATGAATATCATTCATTGAGGCTGCTATTCTCATAGCTCCAACGTGAGGAGGACCTTCATATGTCCAAAGTGTTAATTCCATAGTTATAAAAGATTGTGTGATTAATGATTAAGGATTTCATGCCTTCTTAAAGGTCTTGAGAAAAGGGCAGCCAAATCTGAGGCTTGATCAATCCCATGAATTGGGCTGAAAACCATTTCAATAGACCATTTAGTTGAAATACCTTCAGCTTCAAGCGGGTTAGCTAATCCCATTCCGCAAACAACTAAATCTGGCTGATTAGATCGAACTCTGTCTAACTGTTTTTCAACATGCTGCCCTTCTACAACTTTTGTGTTGGGAGGTAAAAGTTCTAATTCTTCTTGCATTAGTTCCTTATTAAGGTATGGAGTACCAACTTCTAGTAATTTCATTCCGCATTCATTGCTAAGAAATCTTGCTAATGAAATTTCTAATTGCGATTCAGGTAAAAGGAAAATGCTTTTACCTGATAGAAGTTCTTTATGACTGTCAAGTGCTTTTTGGGCTCTAATAATTAAAGGATTTAAAATTTCATCCACATTTTTATCTTTATTCATTGCTTTTGCTGCGGCTTTTATCCAGAGTTCACTCCCCTTAATTCCTAGGGGGAAAGGAGCGTTTATTATTTGACATCCTCGATGTTTAAGGTCCCTAACTGTCTCAGCAAGATATGGTTGAGTTAATAATACTTTTGTGTTTTCCCCAATCTCTGGCAAGTTTGTTGATTCTCTAGGAGGAAAGCTTTCAATAGTTTCAATACCAAGTTTGTTAAAGATTTTGATAAATCGATCTTCAACACTATTGGCTAAGGTCCCTACCATTAGAAGTTTTTCTTTAGTAGTTTCACCCATTAAAGGTATTAGTGCTTTAAGCGCTCCATCTTCTCCTTGAGTAAAAGTTGTTTCTATTCCGCTTCCGGAATAGTTTAAAACCCTTAGTTTTCCTGCTAGTTTCTGGTTTAAGTTTTCAGCAACACGTGCAAGGTCAATCTTGATAACCTCACTAGGGCATGAACCTACTAGAAAAAGAGTTTTTATTTCAGGTCTTCTTGCATGAAGATCATTTACCACTCTTTCCAGTTCTTCATGAGCATCTGCTAAACCTGCAAGATCTTTCTCTTCGAGGATTGCTGTCCCAAACCTTGGTTCAGCAAAAATCATGACACCTGCTGCACTTTGAATTAGATGTGCACATGTTCTTGATCCAACAACCAAGAAAAATGCATCTGGCATTCTTCTATGAAGCCAAACTATAGAAGTTAATCCGCAGAAAACCTCTCGAGGTCCATTTTCCTTGAGCAGTTGAGGTCCGCTCATAAAATTTATATATCTCTATTCTTTAGATTGCATAAAATTTAACTTTTTAGAAAGTATTTCAATAGAAGTCTTTTCAATTGAACATATTTGGATTACTTATCTTACGATTAAAAAATTTAAATACTACAATTTTTTAGGCTATATAAAGGCTTTATTTTAGTTTCTCCAATAATTATTATCGTGTTCCTTTTTTGTTATTTTCCATATATTTCTACTAATTCTTGTTGCAATTAAGCCTCCTCTTTCAGTCTTGGAGGATCCTGGTTTGGCTCCTAGTATTAATGTTACTTCACTTGTAGATAAAGGAGCTCCAGTTTTTAAGGCTAGATCAGTTATCTCTAGTCTATTCCTAAGGTTTTGCAAATTTGTTTTCTCTGTAAATTCTTCTGAAAGCCAATTTAAAGATGGATCTTTTTTTGATAGTTTTTGCATCAAACTTAAACTCACAAGACCAAGGGTTTGATCTGTAGTTAGATCTCCTTGTAAATCTTTAGGATCAAAATTTTGTTTCTGGGAAGAATTCATGCAATTAAGATTTTTCTTTCTTTGAAGTTATCGTTTTATAAGAAGCTAGCAAGTTTAATAGTAGAAAAATTTAACCTCTATCCGTTATAGTCCGCAGCATGGATCGAACATCTAGCGTAAATAGATTTAATTCCACAAGGAGTCAAAATCCTCGTGTAACTGGTTCTGAGGTAGATTCTCAGCCAGGAGGTCCAAGTTGTTTTATAACCACTGATTCTGAAAAATCCTTAGTAGCTAGACAGGCTAGTCATGTTCAACAAATTGAACTAAGAACCTATGTTTTTTTAGATTCTCTCCAACCTCAACTAGCAGCATATATGGGGACTGTTAGTCAGGGGTTTTTGCCCATACCTGGAGATGCCTGCTTATGGATGGAGGTATCCCCAGGTATGGCAGTTCATAGGGTTACAGATATTGCTTTGAAGGCTAGTAATGTAAGACTTGGTCAAATGATAGTTGAAAGAGCTTTTGGATCTCTAGCTCTTTATCATAAAGATCAAAGCACTGTTTTACATTCTGGAGATGTTGTTTTAGATGCCATTGGAAGTGATATTACTAAAAGAACAAAACCCGAAGTTAGTTGGACAGAAATAATAAGAGCAATAACACCTGATCATGCCGTTCTGATTAATCGTCAGAATAGGAGAGGGTCTATGATTCAGTCTGGTATGAGTATGTTTATTCTTGAAACAGAGCCTGCTGGTTATGTCTTAAAAGCCGCTAACGAAGCAGAAAAATCATCAAATATAACTGTTGTTGATGTTAAAGCAGTTGGTGCTTTTGGCCGATTGACTTTGGCAGGCAAAGAAGGAGATGTTGAAGAAGCAGCAGCAGCAGCAATGAGGTCAATTGATCAAATAAATAACTATCAATAAATTTTTAATTCTCTTTTTAAAATAGGAGCTAAATTCCTAGCTGCTTTAGCTCTACTTCCTATTTTGATCAGTTGACTATGATTTAGTTCTCCATAGGTGCAATTTGCTTCTTTTACCCAGAAAATAGATTCAAATTCTCCATCTTTGTATGCTGGCTTTTTTAGAATTTCTCCCCAACATATTCCTTGAGAACTTGTAACAACCTCTCCCTTGGGATTGCAAAGTACCATTTCACTGATAAAGCGAGCGCTCCTATAAGGGGTTTCATTTAATTTTTTAAGTAACTTTTTGATTTTGTCCTCATTAGTTTTAGCGTATCTTGCAGAATATATGCCTGGTTCACCTTTTAAATAATCAACTTCCAATCCAGAATCATCAGCTATTGTCCAAGTCTCTGTCTTTAAAGCTGCTGCTTTGGCTTTTAAAATAGCGTTCTCTAAATAGGTATTACCAGTTTCTTTTACATTTAAACTAGTAGGTTGTGAAGCAACTTCTAAAGGCAATACCCCAAGCATCTCTTTTATCTCAGATACTTTTTTGGGATTTCCACTGGCAATAGTTAGTAATGTTTTTCTCAAAGAGGATATATGCGAAAAATAAGATTTTGATTAATTATATATATTAATGATTTTACAGAGAGGATTGGATGAACATTCCACCATCGGCAAAGGTTTGTTGCCTGCCTCGTGAAAAAAAATAGTACTTAATATCCTTTAATACAACCAATTATTATGACCTCCTAACTAATCTCCTATAAGTCTAATTCGTCAGTAGGTGACAGGGTGATAAGCTGAGCTTATGTATGATAGAAAAAACAGTAATCACTTTTTTTAGTAAAAGGGCTTGACTTTATGGGGTGGTTGCGAGCATTGTTCCTCATGAACATTCCACCCCCTGAATTAGTAAGCAATGGCTAACGAAACTATGGGTATCGCCCTCGGTATGATAGAAACCCGCGGACTAGTACCTGCTATAGAAGCTGCTGATGCAATGACCAAAGCAGCAGAAGTACGTCTTATTGGTCGTGAATTTGTTGGCGGCGGTTACGTCACAGTTCTTGTACGTGGCGAAACTGGTGCTGTAAACGCAGCAGTTAGAGCTGGAGCCGATGCATGTGAAAGAGTTGGTGACGGTTTAGTTGCTGCTCACATCATTGCACGTCCTCATAGAGAAGTTGAACCTGCTCTTGGCAATGGCAATTTCCTTGGTTCAAAGGATTAATTGAATTAAAAAATTAAATATTTTTAAATTCCAATTCCCTATACATACCTAAGGATTTTATCTAATGAGTAAGAAGTATGACGCTGGGGTAAAGGAGTACAGAGATACATACTGGACTCCCGAATATGTCCCCTTAGACACCGATTTATTGGCTTGTTTCAAATGTACAGGTCAAGAAGGTGTTCCAAGAGAAGAAGTTGCTGCAGCTGTAGCAGCTGAATCATCAACAGGAACTTGGTCAACTGTTTGGTCCGAGTTATTAACAGACCTTGAATTTTATAAGGGACGTTGTTATCGCATTGAAGATGTACCAGGAGACCCTGAATCTTTTTATGCTTTTATAGCTTATCCACTTGATCTTTTTGAAGAAGGATCTATTACAAATGTTTTGACCTCTTTAGTAGGAAACGTTTTTGGATTTAAAGCTTTAAGGCATCTTCGTTTAGAGGATATTAGGTTCCCTATAGCATTTATTAAAACCTGCGGTGGTCCTCCCAATGGAATAGTTGTTGAGAGAGATCGCCTAAACAAGTATGGAAGACCTCTACTTGGTTGTACCATTAAACCTAAACTTGGTTTATCAGGTAAAAACTATGGTCGAGTTGTTTACGAATGCTTGAGAGGTGGACTTGATCTAACTAAAGATGATGAGAATATAAATTCTCAGCCATTTCAACGTTGGAGAGAGAGATTTGAATTTGTTGCTGAAGCTGTAAAGCTTGCTCAGCAAGAAACAGGAGAAGTTAAAGGTCATTACTTAAATTGCACCGCTAATACTCCAGAAGAAATGTATAAAAGAGCTGAATTCGCCAAAGAATTAGACATGCCAATTATTATGCATGATTACATTACTGGCGGATTTACAGCTAATACTGGGCTAGCAAATTGGTGCCGTGAGAATGGCATGCTTTTGCATATTCACAGAGCCATGCATGCTGTTATTGATAGACATCCAAAGCATGGCATCCATTTCCGTGTATTAGCTAAGTGTTTACGTCTCTCTGGAGGAGATCAGTTACATACTGGTACCGTTGTTGGAAAACTAGAAGGAGATCGTCAAACTACTCTTGGCTTTATCGATAACTTGAGAGAGTCCTTTGTTCCAGAAGACAGATCAAGAGGCAATTTCTTTGATCAAGATTGGGGATCAATGCCTGGCGTTTTCGCAGTTGCTTCCGGAGGAATTCATGTTTGGCATATGCCAGCACTCCTAGCAATTTTTGGAGACGATTCTTGCCTTCAGTTTGGTGGCGGTACACATGGACACCCATGGGGATCTGCTGCTGGAGCTGCTGCAAATAGAGTGGCACTTGAAGCGTGTGTGAAAGCACGTAATGCAGGTCGAGAAATCGAAAAAGAGAGCAGAGACATTCTTATGGAAGCTGCTAAGCATAGTCCTGAATTGGCTATTGCTCTTGAAACTTGGAAAGAAATCAAGTTTGAGTTCGATACAGTCGATAAGCTTGACGTTCAAAGTTAACTTCGCTTTCGACTCTGAGGAGGAGTTCTTCCTCCTCAACTTTTTAAATCTTGAATTAACAAGATCAATCATCTACCCATTAGGTTAATTATGCCTTTCCAGAGCACAGTCGGAGACTACACAACAGTTGCAACCCTGGAAACATTCGGTTTTTTACCACCGATGACCCAGGAAGAAATATATGACCAAATTGCTTACATCATTGCTCAAGGATGGAGCCCTGTTATAGAACATGTTCATCCGAGTGGAAGTATGCAAACATATTGGTCCTATTGGAAATTACCATTTTTTGGTGAAAAAGATCTTAATCTGATTGTTAGTGAATTAGAGGCATGCCATAGAGCATATCCTGATCATCACGTTAGAATAATCGGTTATGACGCATACACACAAAGTCAAGGTACTGCCTTTGTGGTTTTCCAAGGTCGCTAATTTTAATTAAGTAGCTTATTTTTATCTTTCTCCAGTGTTAATTTTATTATTTTCAATTGGAGAAAGACAACTTTAATAGTTTTACATTAGAAGATTATGTCAACAAAAACCAGTAGAGAACTTGCTCTTGAGAGAAGAAAAGCTATGAGTGATGGCGGGAAAAATGCTGTCTTACATTCTGCTTCAAAGCAAGATAGAGTTCGCTCTGCGTCAGATACGCGAATTACAAGAACAAAACCTAATAATGTAAATACTACAAACAATTACTCATCAAAACCTAGTAGTAATCATCTTCTGAAGAATCATTCTTCTTCCTCAAAATCATCTAGTAAAAATTTGGCTATTGAAAGAAGGAAAGCACTTTCTCTTCATGGGAAATCTGCTCTAAATTCATCAGATAGAACAAGAAATGAGATTAGAAATCCAGCTCAAGGGAATCAATCTTTCACTACTAAAAAAGAAAATATTACTGAAAAAGAGTCTATAAATCTCCCAAATTCTTCTTTAGGGAATAATAACGTTAAAAGAAGAGTTAACCTTAAGAAAAGAGCAATAACAAATACAAGTAGAGAAATAGTCTTAGCAAGACGGGAAGCACAATCTAAGCATGGAAAGTCTGCTTCAAAACAAAACACAAGTGCAGCATCCTTAGCAAGAAGAGGAGATCCTGATCTTACTAGCAGAGAAATATCTCAAAGAGTAAGAGAATTACGCAGTAAGACTGGAGCGACTTTTAGAAAAGGTAATGGTAAATGTAGACCTTGTGGTCCTAACAAAAATGGATCTAAAAATAATTTTGCCGATGCTAGTTGGAAAGTAGGTTCGAGTGAGACTGACTCCGGTCAAACTATCACTGGTACTCAAGCTAATAGATCTCTTAAAACTACTGGTAATGAAGCTAGTACTTGTAGAACTATAACTGGAACTCAGTATTTAGGTAAGGAATCTCAATCTGATTTTTGTGAGAAGCCTATTGAATACACTCAACCTTCTAAAGTTCAAATAACTAATACTTCTCATGGTAATACTGTTACTGGTAATGAAGTAGGAAGGTCTGACAAGGTAACAGGCGATGAGCCAGGTACTTGTAAGAATTTAACCGGAACTGAATATATCTCAGCAAATCAATCTCAAAAATACTGTGGAGGATCTAGACCTAATCCTTCAAAGATTCAGCATAGTAAGACTTTAGAAGGGAGAAATGTTTCGGGTTCTCTCCCGGGGCGTTCATATATTGTTACTGGAGATGAGGCAGGTTCTAATCATAAATTAACAGGAGATCAATATTTAGGCTCTGATTCAATACAAGAAGGAAGACCCGCTCAAAAAGTTGGTCAATATAAAACTTTAAATGGGTCTAAGTTGACAGGTACTGGAGTGGGTCGAGCGGAATCTGTAACTGGGAATGAATCTGGAAGCTGTAAGAATGTTACTGGAGATGAATATATTGGGAGTCAACAATTTGATACTTTTTGCCAAAGCAAGCCAAATCCAGAAGCCAGGAAAGTAGGCTTAAGTCTTTCAAGTAATTCTCAAATAATAAGTGGGACAATGACAGGAAGATCAACTCTGGTAACGGGAGATGAATATGGAACTTGCAAGCCTGTAACTGGAACACCTTATTCCGGACTAGATCAAGCTGATACATATTGTTCTAATGAAGAACTAAATGAAGTAAGACATAGAACCTCTTCAAAATCCCCTCAAGCATCAGCGCGACTTACAGGAAAACAACCTAGTATAGGAGGTGTTATGACTGGAGACAATAAAGGATCTTGCAAGTCATTAACTGGGACTCCTTATATAGGAGGAGATCAAACAATCCAAGTTTGTTCTGATACTTCCATCGAAAATAATTTTGCGAATTCAGAAAGAGATTTAAAAACTCCTTGGAAAGAATTTTCTATAGCCTCTCCTTCTAATGAATTAAGAAACGATAGAGATCAAATTTCTAGTGTTACTGGTACTGAATATGAAAAGGGTAAAAGAATAACAGGACCATTTGATATGGCTCCAGACAAAGTGACAGGAACTGAACAATTTCGTTTTGATAATAAAATAGAAATGATTCAGAATCAGGAGGTTATCAATGAATCTAAAGGAGAAAAGTCAAATAGACCCGTCTCAAGAATAACTGGAGAAGGACAATCTGCTGGATTAAATATTACAGGAGATGATTGGGATAGAGGTCAAAATGTTACCGGGACTGAAGGTGCTTCCTCTAGGAAGAGAAATCCTTCAAAAATTGGACTTTTGAATGCAATGGCTATTCTTGAGCAAAAGAGGAATGAGGAATTACCAGAACCAAGTTTCTTAATAACTGGTTCTAGTGGTAATACAAGAGAAGGACAATTAGTTACTTTCTCAGGTGGTGCTAGGGGGTAAATAATATATGGTCTTGAGAAAAATGGTCAGAAAAACTTCTAATCATGAAGCTATCAGGGCCCCTCTAAAGAAGTTTGATCTTCAGAAGAATCAACCTTCCGAAGATATGCTTAAGAACAAAGTCAATAATAACTTAAAAAGTTCTTTAAAATTCAGTAATCATCCTCTGACTGACAAATTAGTTAATCAAGAGCTTTATAACTATGAGAAGGATATAAAAGAAAACTTTGACAATATAATTCCTGTCTTAAAGAAGATATCTCTCATTCAAAATCAAGAAGGTTTTATAGAAAAAGCTCAATTAATAGCGAAAAATCAACTTGGAATTAGTTTCCCTGTTTATTTAATAGATAAAACTTGGATTAAACCTTTAGATATGAAGTCTTTGTATGCTTGGTGTGTTTTTCAGATTCATAAGAAAGTTAGTGATGATTTCTTTAATAATGATCCTTTAAATGGTGCTGTTGGAAAAGATACCTCAGTTAATTTTGAGAAGTTCTTACATGAATGTGGATTTCATTTGTTAGATATTACTCCTTGTTCAGATGGCAGGCTTGCTCATTCAATTGTTTACCCAATGAGAATCCCCTTTAGTTCAGTCAGGAGAAGATCTCATGCGGGAGCTCTTTTTGATATTGAAAATACAGTAAACAGATGGATTAAAACAGAGCATAAAAGATATCGAGAATCTATACCCAATCAACATAATGCTAATACAAGATATCTTAAAGTTGTAACTTACCACTTCAGTTCATTAGATCCAACACATCATGGATGTGCTGCTCATGGTAGTGATGATAAACTTGCGGCAAAAGAAGGTTTAAAAAAATTACTTGATTTTAGAGAAGCAATAGAGAATAGTTTTTGCTGTGGAGCTTCTGTTGATCTTTTATTGCTAGGACTTGATACTGATACTGATGCTTTGCGAATTCATATCTCATCATTAGATAATCAAATTGACATTGATAATTGGATTTGTTCAAAAAAAATTTATGAGAATACATATGATTTATCTGAGAAACAGGCTATGGAAGAAATTAATAAAGCTGTTAATGAATTCTCAGGGAAGAGATCTGAAGGTATGCAGAGATTTGTAAGCCAATTGATAATAAATAATATTTCTCAAATTGATTACGTTAAAAATTTTTATGATGGTAACTATACCGATATTGGACATGCCGAAAGATTTATTGGCGTTGGTATTGGCTTTAAAGAGGTTCATTTAAGAAATCTAACTTATTTTGCTCACCTAGATACTGTTGAGGAAGGATCTCCCGATCTAGATGTAGGTATTAAAATTTTTAAAGGACTAAATATTTCTAGGGAACTTCCAATCCCTATAGTGATTAGATTTGATTATTCTGGTAAAGTCCCTGGAGCAAAGGAGAGAGCAGTTAAAGATTGTAGAAGAGTTAACGAGGCAATTAATTTTAGATACAATGATCTTGTAAAGCATGGTTTTTTACATACTTGCTTAACTGTTAGAGATAGAGATGAAAAACATTCGGCTGTAATAGTAGAAACTTCTCTAAAACCAATTTCAATTGAGGAACACTAAATGATTATTTGCAAAATTATTAAACCATTGGTTTCTACAAATAGGATCCCAGGCTTTGAACATAAACATCTTCAAGTTGTTCAGGATGGTTCAGCCAATAAAGTGGCAGTTGATGCAGTGGGTTGCAAACCAGGCGATTGGGTTATATGTGTTGGAAGTTCAGCTGCAAGAGAAGCAGCTGGTAGTAAGTCATATCCTAGTGATCTGACTATCGTTGGGATTATTGATCATTGGGATCCTGAGAATCAATCCAAAAAAAATTAAGGTCATAATTATGGAAATAATGAAGGTCCTTGGTAGAATGGTTTGTACTCAGAGGACTCCTGGGCTTGGTCATATGAATCTTAGAATTCTAGAAACAAGCAACGGAAAAAGATTGGTAGCTGTTGATCCAGTAGGAGCTAGAGAAGGAAATTGGGTCTTTACTACTACTGGCACAGCGGCAAGATTTTCTTGCCCTAATCCTGACACTCATACTGATTTAACTATTGGAGGAATTATTGATCATTGGAACCCTAATTAAGTAATTTATTTAAATAAAATGAATAACTGGATAGAAAAATCAGAACCAGTTTCTATGGAAAAACGTTTTGAATTTAAAAACTACCAAGGAACTAAAAAGTTTCTAGACGAACTTTATCTATTCTCTAAACAAAATCAAATCTTCCCAGATATAAGTTTCGGTAAATCTTTTGCGAGTATATCAATTAAGCCCAAGACTAAAGAAATAAAGGAAATAAATACCCAAGAGAGACTGTTCGCAACAATAATTGACGAGTTATATCAAAAAATTTTAGAAAATAATTAATACTTTTGATCAGGGTTTTCTATATCTCTTTTTATTAAAGCCATTAAATAAGTGGGAGCTTTATACCTGCTAGGCAAACATCTATTTAAGGTCTCTAGATGAGACCAGCATACTGTTCTTTGTATTTCTTTTATTGTTCTTCCTTTAACTATAAGTAAGCGAAGAGCTTTACAGAACAGCGGATAGCCTGCTTCTAGTTCATCTATATTTAGCTTGGCAGAATCCATGCTATCGAGAACAATATCTCTAATCTAGACAATCAAGGTCACTATTAGCAAAAGGAAAGAAAACAAAAATTAATTTTTATTCTTATATATTTCCTATATAAGCAATACAATCAATCTCAACGAGAACATTTTTAGGAAGAGAAGATACTTCTACACAGGCTCTTGCGGGAGAAATATTAAAGCAAAAATATTGTGAGTAAATTTTATTTACTTTGTTAAAGGTTGTCATGTCTTGTAAGTAAATAGTTGTTTTAACAACATTTTCTAATGAAGCATCTGCCGAATTAAGGACAGCAGATAAATTTTTAAGAACTTGATCGGTTTCTTTCTCAATATCTCCATTGCCAACTATTAAACCCGTTGAAGGATCTATAGCTATTTGTCCTGAGCAATAAATGCAATTTTCTATTCTTATTGCTTGGCTATAGGGACCTACTGGAGCAGGAGCAGCTTTTGTTTGAATTTCTTCAATCATTTTAATTTAAGGAACTATAAAAATTATGTATTCATTCTTAATCAAAAATTGGTATTCTTACCATTTATCTTTATGGGTCCTTAATTTTCTAAATTCTTCTATTGAAGAAGCCTTTAGGAAAAGGTTTATTTCAAGTTCTTCCTTAAGTGTGGTTGGAATTGACAATTTTCCTTGATTTAATAATTTTTCAGTATGTTGAAGTTTTCTTTGAATTTTTTTATTCCAAGGTTCTATAGATAAGGCCCAATTTAGATTTGATTTGGTATATTCATGAGCACAATAAATCTCAGTGTTAATTGGGAGCTCTTTTATCTTTTGTATTGAAGAGAACATTTCTTCTGCTGAGCATTCGAAAATTCTCCCACAACCAGCAGAAAAGATTGTATCTCCTATAAATAATATTGGATTATTAACTTTTGTTGGATTAATAAAGAACGCAATGTGACCTTTTGTATGTCCTGAGACATCAAATATAGTTATTTTCGAACCCATTAAAAATAATTCTTCATTATCCGATACTGAAATGTCTTGAAAGGGGATCCTATTAATGTCCATTCTTGAGGCAATTACCCTTGCTTTTGGCCAGAAATCTTTTAGTCCTTTTGTACCCCCAATATGATCTTCGTGATGATGAGTTTGAAGAATAGCTATTAGATTTAAATCATTTTGTTTTAACCAACTGTAAATAGGTTTAGATATTGATGGGTCAATTACAATTGCATCTTTCTCTTTAGTCCATATCCACACGATATTATCTTTAAGAACTCTAATAGAATGAATTGAGAATTTTTCATTTGTTTTCATGTCTCAATTTTTTACTAAGTTTGGTTAGAGTCTTAATAATAATCAAAATTATGATCACTATAGCTTTACCTAAAGGAGCTCTTCTAAAAGATTCTGTAAGTAGGCTCTTAAATGCAGGTCTGGATTTCTCTTTGGCATTAGAGAAAAACAATAGATCATTAATGATACCTTCAGTTTGTGGAAGAGCTAATGCACTTCTTGTCCGTAATGGGGATGTTCCTGTTTATGTTTCTTATGGTCAGGCGGACTTGGGGATTGTGGGATATGACGTTCTTCATGAATCAGATTCTGCTGTAGCTAAATTATTAGATCTCAAATTCGGAGAATGTTCAATGTCAGTGGCAGTCAAAAAAGATAGTGGATACCAAAGTGTGTCGGATCTTCCTCCTAATTGTAAGGTTGCAAGCAAATTTATAAGAACTGCTCGTAAATTCTTTGATAGTCTGAATATGCAAGTAGAAATAGTTCATCTTACTGGTTCAGTAGAATTAGGTCCGATAACAGGAATGGCTGAAGCTATAGTGGATTTAGTCGCAACTGGTAAAACTCTAGAAGAAAATGGATTAATTAGAATTGAAGATCTATATTTTTCCACAGCTAGATTAATAGCAAATCCTCTATCAATTAGATTGGATAGAGGTCAATTAAGATCGATTATTGAAGCAATTAATTCTTCGGATAATTCTTTGAATATTTAAAAATAATGTTTCTAAAAGATTTTGATAGATTAAAAAATTTGGGTAAGTATTTAAAAAGAGATAAGAAGAGCATTTTTCTTATTTTATTAATTCTTATACCAGTAGCTGTTACAGGAGCAATACAACCTCTTTTGGTGGGGCAAGCAATAAGCGTCTTAAAGAACGAACCATCTGCCACTTGGTTAGGTAAAACTTTAATAGGCAAATCTATTGGAGGAATAGTTACTTGTTTATTTATTTCTGTGATTTTAAGGTTACTGCTGCAAGGTGTTCAAACATATCAAATTCAAACTGTTGGTCAAAAATTAACAGCAAGGATAAGGAAAGAACTTTTTTCGCATGCAGTGTCTCTCTCTTTGAGCTTTCACGATAAAATGCCTGTGGGTAAGTTGCTCACGCGCTTAACCAGTGATGTAGATGCTTTGTCAGAAGTTTTTGGGAGCGGAGCTGTTGGAGTAATTGCTGATTTTGTTAGCCTTTTTGTAATAGCAATAACAATGATTTCAGTTGATATTAGACTGGCATTATTGTTATTAGCGACTCAAATTCCAGTAACTTATTCAATTTTATGGCTCCAAAAAAGATATAGGAAAGCAAATTATCAGGTCAGGGAAGAATTATCTAAATTGAATTCTGATTTTCAAGAAAATTTACAAGGACTGGAAGTTGTTCAGATGTTTAGAAGAGAGAGTTTAAATAGTAATAAGTTTTATAAGACTGGTATTGCGTATAAGAATGCAATTGATGGAACTATTTTTTACGACAGTAGTATTTCTGCTTTTGTTGAATGGGTATCATTAGCAGCTATTGCAATTGTTTTGTCAATAGGAGGTTTTATGGTTACTTCAAATCTTATTGGTGTAGGAATATTAACAACTTTTATACTTTTTTCTCAGAGACTTTTTGAACCTTTAAGACAATTAGCTGAAAGATTTACTCAAATTCAAGGGGGGCTAACAGCAGTTGAAAGGATTGGAGAACTTTTAGATGAAAAGATAGATATTTATGATAAACCTGAATTGATTAAAGGATCCAAATCAAAACTTAGAAAAGGAAAAATTAAAGGTGAAATAGAATTTAGAAACGTAAGTTTTTATTATAGAAGTGATGAAATAATTATTGATAATTTATCTTTTATAGTAAAAGCTGGAGAACATATTGCAATTGTTGGACCTACAGGTTCGGGAAAAACAACAATTATAAGGTTATTAAGTAGATTATATGAACCTCAAAAAGGACAAATATTGATTGATGGAGTAAATATAAAAACTATACCTATTAAACAACTTCGTAAACTATTAGGAGTTGTTCTTCAAGATACATTTATTTTTAGTGGGGATCTAAAAGATAATTTAAAACTAGATTCTTCTATTGATATTAAAGAGTTAAGAAAAATATCTTTTGATCTAGGTCTTAATAATTTGTTGGATAAATTACCCGAAGGTTTAAATACAAAACTTAGAGAAAGAGGAGGCAATTTATCTTCTGGAGAAAAACAATTACTTTCAGTTGCAAGAGTTGCAATTAGGGATCCTAGTATATTAATTATGGATGAAGCAACAGCATTTATGGATCCTTCGACAGAGGCAACTTTACAAAGAGATCTTGCGAGAATCTTAAAAAGAAGAACGGCTTTAGTTATTGCACATAGGCTTGCTACAATTAAATCTGCAGATAGGATTCTAGTTCTAAAACAAGGTAGATTAATTGAAGAAGGTAATCATAATGATCTGATAATGAAAGGAGGATTGTATGCGCAGCTTTCTCAACTACAAGAAAAAGGGATGTCTAATATTTGATGATTTTAAATAATTATTTTAATAAAATTAATATGCCTGATGGATTTAATCTTAATGAGACTGAATTCAGAGAAATTTATGGTAAAGATTATCAGAAATTTATTTCAAAAGATTTAAATCAATTATTTGTTTTTAGCAAAGACAAGAAACTTGATTTAGTTGAATTAGACATGCTCCTTAAATCTGTTGGTTGGAGTCAAAGACCTATGAGAAGAGTTAAAAGAGCATTGGATTTTAGTATACTTGTAGTTGGCATATGGAAGCATGACGAAAGATTTCCAAGACTAGTTGGTTTTGCAAGGTGTACAGGTGACGGAGTAGTTGAATCTACTATTTGGGATGTGGCAGTTAGTCCTATTTATCAAGGTTTAGGTTTAGGAAAAGAATTGATGAATTATATTTTGAAATCTCTTAAAAAGACTGGGATTAGTAAGGTTACTTTATTTGCAGATCCAGGAGTTATTTCTTTTTATAAACGCCAAGGATGGACTCTTGAACCGAAATCATCAAAATGTGCGTTCTGGTATGCCTAGTAATTGTTTAGTAATTAATGTAGTCTTCAAAAAGTCTTTTATTAGATTCTCCTTTTCTCCATCTTATTCTTAGTAAAAGATTCCGATAAGCAACTAAAATAATACTTTTTTTGTTCCATTTCCTAGGATTAATATATATTGGTGATTTTATTGAGATAATATGTAACCCTTTTCTTAATCTATCTATAAAATCTATGTCTTCCATAATTTGATATTCTTTAAATCCTTTATATAAAAAGTATTTTCTTTTATTTATTAATAAACCTTGATCTCCATATGGCTTATTAAGTATAAGACATCTTATGCTTACACACATTTCTAAAATTCTAAATCTTAGCTGGTTACTTCTTATTTTAAAATTAAAATAGTATGCATTATCTATGGATGAATTCGTTGATATATTTAGTGCTATTTTTTTTATCCATTCTTTAGAGAAACCTATATCAGAATGTAAGAAAAATAACCATTCCCCTTTAGCTGATTTAGCTCCTATTGATAACTGTTTTCCTCTATTAGGTACATTAGTTCTCTTAATTTTTACACCATAAATTTCTGCAATTTTTATGGTAAAGTCTTTGCTCCCTCCATCAACAATAATTATTTCGTTAGAATATGGATAATTCTGAAGTTCAGATAAAAGTAAAGGAAGAGTTTCTTCTTCATTTAATGTAGGAATGATAAAACTAATTTTTGGTATATTTTTTATAGCCATTTATTAAGATCATTAATATCATCAATATCATTTTTATAATGAAGTTTATATATTCTTTGACTATTTAGCTGAGCTTTTTTTAAGGTTGTTTCTGTTACTTTTGATGTACCCCAAGGTATACCTTCGAAAGGCCAATTGATTTTATAATTAATTAAATTGATATTTAAGCCTATTAACCAATAGCCTCCATCATTCGAAGGACCTATTGTTAGGTCATGACAAGATAATTTGTTTATAGCAAGCTTTATTTCGTTTTGATTTAAATTTGGTAAATCAGTCCCAATGAATATAATCTTTGTATTTGCATAAATGTTCTTTTGTTTAGAGCCTCTGTAGGCTAGTAATAATTGCCTTTTCATTCTTAGCCCAAGACTACCCTCTCCTTGAACTGAAATATTTTTAAATCCAAAATATTCTCCCCATCTTTTAGCTGCTTTTGAGCCTAAACCTGAAATAGATATTAGAGAATTAATCACATTATTTCTTTCAAGAGATCTAATCACATGGAAGGTATGATTTGTCATTCTTGATTGAATAGCGCTGGCTATCTTTTTACCAGAATCTCTTGCTAATCTGGATTTTGATCTTCCATAACCATGCCATTTTGCCATTACTATCACAATTGGCTTTATCATCTTGAAATCATAAAAATTGTATAAGGATTTAAATGAATTTTTACATTAAAAAAAACATAGAAATTCTTTATTCTTTTAATAATCGAGTTATAGCCTGAATTAGGATTTAAAGATTAATAGAAAATGATAAAAGTAACAATTTTGTGTGATTACTTAATGCTTATTTTTTTTATTTGCCATTAGATTGCATACTCATTGAGTTTAATAGTGTGCAGACAAAAGACGAAATTTGGACAAGAGTTCAAGAGTCATTGCAAAAAAATTTAAGCAAGCCTTCTTTTGAAACCTGGATAAGACCAGCTGTATTCAGTAATTTTGAGAATGGAGAATTAACTTTGCTTGCTCCAAATTCATTCTCAAGTGATTGGTTGAGAAAGAATTATTGTGAAACAATTGAAAAGACCGCAGAGAAAATTTATGGTAAGCCTGTAAAGGTTTTATTTAAGTCGAAGAATAGTATCGCAAGAATGAACGATGAAGAGATTAAAGATGGAAGTATTGACTTTAATAGAATAAAAAATAATGGGGTTTTCCAAGCGCCTTCAAAAAGAAATAAGAAATTACCTCCTCTTAATCTTAGATATGTTTTTGATAGATTTGTTGTAGGTCCTAATAATAGGATGGCTCATGCTGCTGCATTGGCAGTCTCTGAGTCTCCGGGAAGAGAATTTAATCCTTTATTTATATGCGGAGGTGTTGGATTAGGTAAGACTCATTTAATGCAATCAATTGGTCATTATAGATTAGAAATAGATCCAGATTCAAAAATAGCTTATGTATCTACTGAAACTTTTACTAATGATTTGATTGTTGCTATTAGAAAAGAGGGAATGCAGGCTTTTAGAAATAAATATAGAGCAGCAGATCTCATCCTTATTGATGATATTCAATTCTTAGAAGGAAAGGAATATACTCAAGAAGAGTTTTTTCATACTTTTAACGCTCTTCATGAAGCTGGCAAGCAAATCGTAATAGCAAGTGATAGACCTCCTAATCAAATACCAAGACTTCAAGAAAGATTGATTTCAAGGTTCTCAATGGGATTAATAGCGGATATACAAGCTCCTGATATTGAAACTCGAATGGCTATCCTCCAAAAGAAAGCAGAAAATGAAAGAGTTGGACTACCTAGAGATTTGATTCAATTTATAGCTGGAAGATTTACTTCTAATATTAGAGAGTTAGAAGGTGCCTTTACTAGAGCAATAGCATTTTCTTCAATAACAGGTTTACCTATGACTGTTCAGTCAATTGCACCCATGTTAGATCCTAGTAGCAATACTGCAGTTGTTGTTACTCCTCAGCAAGTCATTAAGAAAATTTCTGAAGTCTTTGAGGTGACTAAAGATGAGTTAATAAGTCCAAGCAGAAGAAAACCTGTTAGTAAAGCCAGGCAAATTGGAATGTACCTAATGAGAAACAGTACAGATTTAAGTTTGCCAAGGATTGGGGATGAATTCGGAGGAAAAGATCATACCACTGTAATTTATGCTATTGAACAAGTTGAGAAAAAATTATCTACTGATCCTCAATTTGCAAGTCAAGTTCAGAAAGTAAGAGATCAACTACAAATAGATTCAAGAAAGAAAAAATAATTCAAAATTTTAATCTACAAAAAAGTTGGCAGGATTCTGATCAAATCTATTTTCTTTAGAAAGCTTGTCTGAGGTGATATTACTATCCAATGATGCTGTCATTTCTAGAGATTTCCTAAGTAATCTTGCAGATAATAGAGGCATGTCTCTTGGTACTGAAATCCTATCTTTTAAATATCTGAGACCCAATGCAGAATTCTTTTCGGGTTTATATTTTGTTGCTAATAGCATGTTAGTTAAAGCTGTTCGCAAAGGTTGGTCAAATTCTTTCTCTCCAAGAGGATTTATCCTTAGAATGTTTTTTTTATGTTTGAAGACTCTTTGAGTAGCTTTTTGCTCAAAGGAGTTATTACTTTCTATAAGAGTCTCTTTGATTCCAAATTCCATTTCTCCTAAACCATTCCCTGAATCAATAGAAGAAGAGAACAAAGTTTGAAATTGATTTTTCTCTTCTATACAAATACCCATTTGAGGAGGGAGATCATGAGCATGTGTATGAAAATCTCCTTGGGTGCCACGATATGTATCTGTTTTTTCCAATTCACTTAACCATTTATTTATCCCTGGAAATTCTTTTCTAAGATTAAAACCTTTGTAATAAGCAAGAGAAGCATTTATCCGTTCAATATACGGAATAAAAATAATATCACCTGTTCCTATATTATTTCCTGGGGGAATAGTTGAGGTGTTAATAAGGCAAGAATTATTTGAGTTTATTTCTTCCTCAAAGATTTTCAGAGAATTATATAACTTATCTATTTTTTTTTCTCTTTCTCCAGACCAAATGCTCTTTCTACAAAGCCAATTGCACCAATCTCTAAAAATTGCTCTTTCTATTTTTCTTAGATGAATTATTTTAGGATCATTAAGTGATTGTCCTAGAAAACCATATTCTTTTTCTAGTTGATCAATAATTTGATCGCTTTCGGTAATTAATTTACCTTTTAGCTCTATAACAGGTACTTTCCCTGAAGGAACTTTTTGCAAAAACCAAGTTTCTTTTTTCCCGTAACAAAACATATTTACTTTCTTTATAGAATATGGGATTTTTTTGAATTCCAACCATAACCAAACCTTTTGGCAATAAGGACACCATGCATGACGATCTCTATATAGAATTACTTCAACTAGATCCTCAGGTTTATTAAATAATCTTAGTGATGAGTAGGAATTTGTCTCTCCATTAATTCTATCTAAATCATATTTCGCATAATTCGAAATTTCTTGCCAAGTAAGAATTTTGTTTTTAGACATCAGTATCTGCTTTAGATTACGATTATAAAATAAGTCGTTATTAATTTTGAAAAACAATTTTGATTTGATAGTAATAGGCTCTGGATCAGGAGGGTTGGCTGCGGCTAAAAGAGCTTGTTCATATGGCGCATCAGTGGCAGTTGTTGAAGAAGACAAAATAGGAGGTACATGCGTTATTAGAGGTTGTGTCCCAAAGAAATTATTAGTTTATGGAGGGCTTATTTCTAAATCATATGAAGAAGGTACTTCTTTTGGGTTTATTAATAAAGTAAATAAATTTGATTCTAAAATTCTTTTGAATAATGTACGAATGGAAGTAAATAGATTGAGTTTATTGCATGAAAATTCTTTAAAAGAAAAAGGGATAACTCTTTTTAGAGGATTTGGAGTAATAACAGATAAAAATATTGTTACTGTTTATGGTAAAGATAATTCAAAAGAAAGTATTAATCTTTATGCGGAGAAAATTTTAATTGCAGTAGGAGGTCAGCCTATTTCTATTGATATTTCCGGGAAAGAATTGCTATGGAATAGTAATGATATGTTTTTACTAGATTCATTACCTCAAAAAATAGTTATCGTAGGAGGTGGATATATAGCCTGTGAATTTTCATCAATATTAAATAATTTGGGAACAAAAGTTATTCATTTAGTAAGATCAGAATCTATCCTAAGAGAATTCGATAAGGATATTTCGCAATCTCTTGCTAATGATATGATTAATTTAGGAATTGAATTAAGATTTAAAGAAGAAATAATTGAAGTAAAAAAACAAAATAATCAATTATATATAAAAACTTCTAATGAGCAATCTATTATTTCTGATGGGGTATTAATAGCAATTGGTAGAAAACCAAATTTGCAAAGATTAAATTTAGAAAGAATAGGAATTAATATGAAAAATAACAACTTGGATGTAGATGAAAATTTTCAAACTAGCTTAAAGAATGTTTTTGCTATTGGAGATATTATTGATGGAATAAAATTAACACCAGTAGCAGTAGAGCAAGGTAGATTATTTGCTGACAATGTTTTTGGAGGTAAGAAGAGAAAAAGTAATTTTGATTTTATTCCTAAGGCTGTTTTTAGTTATCCTGAAGTTGCATCAGTTGGAATGACTGAGCTTGAGTCTAGAAAAGTTTTTCTTTCAAAAGATATTAAGGTTTATTGTTCAAAATTTAGAGCAATGTCAAAATCACTTTCTAAGAAAGGTCCAAAATGTTTGCTCAAGATTATTGTTAATAAGAAAACAGATAAAATACTTGGTTGTCATATGATTGGTGAACAATCTTCAGAAATAATACAAATGGCTTCTATAGCAATATCTATGGGAGCATTAAAATCTGACTTTGACCTAACTATGGCTTTGCATCCTACTATTTCGGAAGAATTTGTAACTATGTATTAATTAATTAATTAATAATACTATTAATGTCAATTTATTTATCAAAAAAATTATTTAAGCATGAATATTATCATTTAATAATAAAGATGAATTGATTATATGCTGATAAATGAATTTATCTTGGTGTAAATAAATATTAAATAAATTGATACGAGAGATGCACCTTCTAATCTGGTTATTTTCCCTCCCGACCAGAAGATAGGAAGACAAGCAAATGTAGTTAATACCATTAGAGGTATGTCTTTATTTATTAAATTAGGTTCAATATATAGACCTTCCCTACCTGAGATTAGAGCGCAACTGCTCATAATTAATAATTGATTAAGTAAATTGCTACCTATTACGTTGCCTATAGCTAATCCAGTTTTGCCTTTTAATGCAGCAATTATAGATGTTACTAATTCAGGTAGTGAGGTCCCCGCAGCAACAATTGTAAGCCCAATAATTGTCTCACTAACACCCATTAATGATGCAAATGTTTTGGCTCCAGACACAAGTAAGTTAGAACCAATAATTAATAATAATATTCCCAATATTAAGTTGAGTAATATTGGGAATTTACTTGAACTTTTAGAAGAGTACTCATTGATATTGGTTTCTATCTCTTGCTCTTCTAAGGATTTCTTGGTCCCAGTATTAATCTCCCATATTGTATTTATAATTAAAACTATTATTAGGAATGTCCCACCTTGCCAAGTTAGAACTCCAGTTGAAGTCATTCCCCATATACCGCATGATGTTGCTATTAGTATTGGCACATCTCTTTTGACTATTCTGCTGTCAACTTTTAGTGGTCTTATTAATGCACAGATTCCAAGAACAATTAAGACATTAAATATATTACTGCCAATTACATTACTTGCTGCCAAAGAATCACTGTTCTTAAGCATAGAATTTAAACTTACTAATAATTCTGGAGAGCTAGTTCCTAAAGCTACAACAGTTAGTCCTATAACCACTTGAGGAATTCCTAGTATTACAGAAAGAGCTATTGAACCTTGAACAAAGAATTCGCCTCCAAGGTAAAGAATAGTTATACCTAAAAACGAGTGAATTAAAGACAATATATATTCATTCATATGTTTGAAAATTACAAAGATCAATTCATGATTATTTATTATTACATCTTTATGATTTTTCTTATTAAAAAAATTTTTTACTCTTGAGTTTTCTTTTTAAAATATTAGGCTTTAAGAAAGTATTTATTTTGTTTTGAATAAGCTTACTATTCGCAAACCAGATGATTTTCATGTGCATTTAAGAGAGGGATCTTTATTAAGGAATGTTCTACCCCTTACTTCAAGAGTTTTTAAAAGAGCAATTGTGATGCCAAATTTAGATGTACCTATAACTTCTATCGATTTAGCAAATCAATATAAAAAGCAAATTATAGAAATAGAAAGAAATAAATCAAATTTTGAACCTCTTATGACTCTTTATTTGACGGATAATTGTTCATTAAAGATACTAGAAGAAGGATTTGAAAATGGTGCTTTTTTTGCGGCAAAATTATATCCTGCCAATGCCACAACTAATTCTGAACTAGGAGTAACTTCTGCTAAAAAAATTTATTCGGTTTTTGAATTAATGGAGTCTATAGGAATGCCCTTATTAATTCATGGAGAAGTCACTGATGAAGATGTTGATATTTTTGATAGAGAATCAGTTTTTATTGATAAGGTCTTAGTTCCTATTATTAATAGGTTTCCAAATTTAAAAATCGTTTTGGAGCATATTACTACTGATTATGCAGTGAGATTTGTTGAAAGTAATCAACCAAAACTTGGAGCAACTATTACTCCTCATCATCTTCACTTAAATAGAAATGCTTTATTTGAAGGAGGATTAAGAAGTGATTATTATTGTTTGCCTGTTGTTAAAAGTGAATTTAACAGACTCTCTTTGATTAAGGCAGCTACTAGTGGTAAGGCTTGTTTCTTTCTTGGGACTGATTCAGCTCCTCATCTTAGAGAATTTAAAGAGAGTTCATGCGGATGTGCTGGTATTTTTAATGCTCCCTATGCAATTGAAAGTTATCTTGACATTTTTGAGAAGGAAGAAGCTTTGAATTTATTTGAAAGTTTTGCAAGTATCAACGGAGCAAGATTTTATGGATTACCTCTAAATGAAGATTATATAACTATTGAGAAAACCCCTATTAAAGTTCCTTTATTTCTTGATATTCAAGAGAATAATAAGATTTATGGAAAAATAAAAATCTTTCATTCATCTCAAATTCTTAATTGGAAGGTTAATGAAAATCTTGATAATTAATTTATTATTTTGGATATAGTTTGGAAACCCTTTTGCTTTTTTCGATTTTTGATCTAATTCTTTTTTCTTTCTCTTCTTTTCTCTCTTCATCATATATCCTGTTGTTTTTGTATCCATACCATAACAACACCCATAAAAATAATGTAATTATAAAAAGCAAACCATACCCCCAGCTCATATCAAAATGGGATGTCGAATATTTTACGTAGGCTAGACTAAGATTCATTAATAGCCTAAGAATCAAATAATTATTCTATCTATAGCAAAGATTAAAACCAAAAATATTTTCTGTTTGTTTTTTATGATCTTTGTATGGCAGATTCAAATAATCTATATTGATAAAGCATTCTAAAAAATAAAAATTTATACTTGTGGTGGATAATTTGTTGCCTCTTAGCTACGATTAGAAGGTGAAATTCCTTTGGGAGTGTGGCGGAATTGGTAGACGCGCCGGACTTAAAATCCGTCGAGCGATTTAGCTCGTGAGGGTTCAAGTCCCTCCACTCCCATAAAACAATTCTTAATTTCTTTTAAAGGTATTTATAGAAGTATTATGATTTAATATATTTATATATTCTTGTGAATTAATTGAACATCACTTTGCTTGACAATAACTTTTTTATTATTTTTGCTTTTATCAGTGTAATATTTGTTTATTTATTTATAGTACCTTTGCTCCTTTTTTATTGGATGAATAATAGATGGTTCGTTATGGGTAAATATGAAAGATTATTTGTGTACGGATTAGTTTTTTTGTTTTTCCCAGGACTAATTGTTTTTTCTCCATTCTTAAATTTGAGAATGAATGGGCAACAAGGTAAATAAATTTTGACCAGGATAAAAATTATTCAAATAGGTTTTTTAGTAATGCTTCTAGGACTGATTCCTTCTGAATTACTGCCTAGATTAGGCTTTGAAAAAGTTTCGATAGGTATTATTTCATCTTCATTTTTAATTTTGATAGTTGTTATTTGGACAGCTACTTATATTTCTAGGGTGATAACTGGTAATATGACTTTTATTCAGCAGAGAAGGCGTTATAGAGATAAATATGAGAAAATTTTAGGCAAACAAGTAGAATCTAAATTTAATTTATTAACAGATGAAGAGAAGCTGGTTATTCTAAAAGATATGGAAGATAAGTAGTAAAAAACTTGAATACTTATTTTTCTTCATTTACTTAATTTATTCTATGGAAGATATTCAACAAAACACAAAAAGCTTTCAGAATCAGGTGTCACCTATCCATAAAAAATTCCTTGAACTTAAAAGTAAAGATAAATTTGCTTTTATGCCTTTTTTGATGGCAGGTGATCCAAGTTTAGAAAAAACATCACATATTTTATTGGAATTACAAAAAAAAGGAGCAGATATTATTGAATTAGGAATACCACATAGTGACCCTTTAGCTGATGGTCCAGTGATTCAATTAGCAGCATCTAAAGCTATTAAATCTGGTACTTCTATTGAAAAAGTTTTCGACATGTTGAGAGGATTAAAGGATAAATTGCATACACCTGTTGTTATTTTTACCTACTGCAATCCTTTATTAAGTTTTGGATTTGAAAGATTTTGTAAAGAGGCACAACTTGTTAATGTCTGTGGTCTGGTAATACCAGATCTACCACTTGAAGAAGCAGATATATTTTCAGAAGTTGCTAAATCTTATTTTATTGATTTGGTTCTGTTAGTTGCACCAACAACCCCTAGAGAAAGAATGATAAAGATTTCACAAAAAAGCAGAGGTTTTTTATATCTAGTTAGTGTTACAGGGGTAACTGGTGAAAGAGAATTAATAGAAGATCGTGTCCAAAGACTTTTATATGAATTAAAGGAAATTACCTCTATACCGATAGTAGTTGGATTTGGTATTTCTAGTCCTAAACATGTTTTGAAAGTTCGTAGTTGGGGTGCTAATGGAGTAATCGTTGGTAGCGCACTTGTTAAGAGAATAACTAATATAGAAGAGTCAAAAGTAGTAAACGAAGCGGGAAGACTTTGTGAAGAATTTAATCAAGCAGCTAAGCAATAAAAAAAAATCTTAGGATATAAAATATCAATATTCTTTTAATAAAAAAAATGCCCAGCTATTAAGCAGGGCAATTAATCTAGGAAAATAAATATTTATAATAATAAGAATTAATTATCAGAAATGAAGATAAATTTTTCTTATTAATCGTCAGATTCACCGGCAGGAATAAGTCTGATTTGCTTTCTACCAAGCTTGATTTCAAATTCATCACCTGCGCTTAAATCTAACAGGGCTGTGTATGCTTTGCCAATCAAAAGATTGCCATTGCCTTGAACAGTTGCAACATAGCTTAGTTTTCTTCCACCTTTACCAATTCCAGCTACTCCTGTTTCACCAAGGTTTACACCTTTAGCTTCAAGAAGTGCTTCATAAAATGCGGTGAAATTTAGTCGTTCGCCACCATCTTTTTTAGTGGATACATATCCACAAGCACGAACAAGATCTGATTTGCTGACATCTCCAAGTTCTTTGACTTTGGCGAGCAGATCACTACCAGTGAGCATAATTAAAAATAAAAATCTATACTTAAATAACATAGCAATTAGTATGAATTTTGTGCAATCATTTAGTTATATTTTTCTCAATTATTTATCTTTTTTATTATGACTCAATTTATTCTTTGTGGAGAATACTGTGAAAACGCTCTTGAAAAACGAGTTCCATTTCGAGAAGAACATCTTAACAGGCTTAATAATCTTAAAGAACAGGGAATATTAATTACTTTAGGTCCTACTAAATGTACAAGATATGTTTTTGGTATTTTTGAAGGAGAACATCAAGAAGAAATTAAGAACATTCTAGAAAACGATGTTTACTGGAAAGAAGGTATATGGACTTCTCTGAAAGTTTATCCTTGGATTCAGGCTTTATAAATTAACTTGAGTTAATTATATAAATACTATAATTATTGAACTAATTCAGAAATTAGAATTATCTTTAAAGGCTTTTTATAAAAAGAATTTAAAAAAATCAAATTAATTTCTTGATTATGAATATTTGTTATTTACTCACTTAAAAAACTTTATCAAATAGGTAAAATTGGGTTTCTAATTTTTTCAGGATTTTAGGCAAGTTTTAATTTGTTGTAAATATTCTTTCTCTAAGACAAATTCAATTTATTAGTAAAATTAAAATTTTATTCAGTTTTCTTAAAAAAAAATCAATTGCAGTCTTTATTAATTTGATTCACTAGGGAATCTAAATCAAGTTGATTATAAGAATTATTCTCAGAATTATTCTCAGAATTATTCTCAGA
>CETG01114282.1_pt1 | contig 50807 bp, 51 predicted proteins | sample 361471 | NCBI WGS metagenome assembly CETG01 (sample SAMEA2622696, study PRJEB7988) | marine metagenome | isolation source: saline water (ENVO:00002010), including | reverse complement strand
TATATTTTGTTGGAGATGCATATTTTGGTAATCTAAAATTTTCTAATTTTTCTGTCATAAAAAACCTCATAATTTTATAATTTCTTGAAATAGTATACTCTTATAAATACTATACCGTTATATACTAAATAGTTATAAAAAGATTAATTAAATCTGTACAAATTGTTGAGGATTAAATGAAGAGAAAAAAAGAAGAAAGACAAAAAGGAAAATGGAGAAGTTGGGAAACTACAGAAGGAGTTGCAAGAGCCCCTCATAGATCAATGATGAGAGCGATGGGATTAAATGATGATGCAATTAACGCTCCTTTCATTGGAGTTGCTTCTACTCATAACGAAGTTACCCCCTGTAATTCAGGAATAAAACCTTTAGCTGATGAAGTTAAAAAAGGAATAAAGTCTTCAGATGGAACGCCTTTTGAGTTTGGAACAATAACTGTTTCAGATGCTATATCTATGGGAACAGAAGGCATGAAAGGTTCCTTAGTTTCAAGGGAAATAATAGCAGATTCAATTGAAACAGTATGTTTTGCTGAAAGGTATGATGGATTAGTAGCAATTGCTGGGTGTGATAAATCTTTACCTGGAGCAATGATGGCCATGGCTAGATTAAATATACCTAGTGTTTTTGTTTATGCAGGTTCAATATTACCAGGCAAACTTAATGGGGAAGATTTAACAATAATTAGTGCTTTTGAAGCAGTAGGTAGAAGACAGGCGGGTGAAATAAATGACGAAGAGCTTAGACAAATTGAAATTCATGCATGTCCTGGTCCTGGTGCATGCGGGGGAATGTTTACTGCTAACACAATGTCGAGTATAGGAGAAGCTCTTGGATTAAGTATACCTGGATCTGCATCTGAACCGGCAGTCGACCAAAGAAAAAAAGATTCTTCAATGGAAGCAGGAGAGGCAGTAATGAATCTTGTCAGAGAAAATATTAGGCCTTCCGACATACTTACTAAAAAAGCTTTTGAAAATGCAGTAACATTAGTTGTTGCAATGGGAGGATCAACAAATACAGCTCTTCACTTACCCGCAATAGCTAATGAAATGGGAATAAGTCTTACTCTAAAAGAAATTCATGATATTTCTATGAGAACACCTCTACTTGCTGACTTAAAACCAGGTGGTAAATATGTAATGTATGATCTAGATAAGGTTGGGGGTGTACAAGTAGTAATGAAAAGATTACTGGAAGCAGGCTTGATTCACGGAGATCAATTGACTGTTACAGGTAAAACAATAGAAGAAAATCTCAAAGAAATAGATATCAATAAAGGAGAAAATAATATTGTTAGACATACAGATAATCCTATATCAAAAACTGGCGGTTTGGTGACACTATTTGGTAACTTAGCTCCTGATGGATGCGTGTTAAAAGTTGCAGGTCATGATTTTGGGAAGAAATTTACTGGACCAGCAAAAGTTTTTGATCAAGAAGAGCAGGCTATGGAGTCACTGAGAAAAAGAGAAATAAAAGCAGGAGATGTAGTTATTATTAGATATGAAGGTCCTAAGGGAGGACCAGGTATGAGAGAAATGCTTTCAATAACTGGTGCTCTTGTTGGTCAAGGCTTAAGCGAAAGTGTATACCTTATTACAGATGGAAGATTTTCGGGAGGCTCAACTGGAGCAATTATAGGTCATTTAGGACCAGAAGCAGCTGTAGGAGGCCCAATAGCTGCAGTAGAAAATGGAGACACAGTAGAAATAGATCTTGAAAAATTTGAATTAAACTTAAAGATTTCTTCCGAAAAAATTGTTGAGAGACTAAAAAGTTGGAAACCAAGAAAACCGCTTTATGAAAAAGGTACTTTAGGAAAATATATAAAGCTGGTGCAACCAGCATCTCAAGGCGCAGTCACTAACTAAATTGGATTACATATTTCCCAAATAGTTCCCAACATAGTTTTTGATGAACTAATTAATGACTTAATTCCATAGTTTTCATTAGTACCATGAACATTTTCCGAATTTGGATCATCATCTGGATGCGTTCCTCTGAATCCATAAGTAATAACATCAAGTTCTCTCGTAAATCTTGAGTCTGTAAAACCATTAGATACAGATGGAATCCACTGAATATCATCTCTACCTATACTAATAGCCTGTGATTTTTTGATTGCTTCTAGTAATTCAGTTTTAAATGGAGATGAATTAGGTTTTGCCATGTAGTCTATTTCGAAAGACAGATTTGGGATTTCTGAGAAAATCTTCTTAAGCTCTTTTTCTACATCATCATCATTCTGGAATGGTAAAGTTCTAACATCTAAAACCATCTCTATAGACTCTGGTACTGAGTTAGACTTAATTCCTCCTTTAATAATAGTCGGAGTCACAGTCATCCTAGATAAAGCTTTAAGTAAAGATCCTAAACTTGGATTTTTTTCATATGCTTCATTAATTATTAACTCTAAATTTTCTACACTTGGCTTAGTTTCAATTCCAAATAAACCTAAATAATTAAAAATATCTGTAGAGCAATCTAAATCAGGTGTATAACTTAATATTTTATCTATAGCTTTAGAAGTTGGACCTAAGGCATTTGATCCGAGCCATGGTACAGAAGCGTGAGCACTTTCTCCTTTAATTTTAATTTTTATCTCAAGTCTTCCTTTTTCGCCCGTACCTAAAAGATAATACAGATTATTTCCTACAGTAACAGGTGATCCACCTCCTTCATTAATTGCAAATTGAAATCTTAATTCATCTGGATGATTTTCAAGTAACCAACCAAAACCATATCTTCCTCCATGTTCTTCATCAGCCCCCGAAATTAAGGTAAAGTTATCCTCAAATTTAACTTTATTTTTAGCTAAAATTGCCATAGCCATCATTTGTGAAGCTAACAAACCTTTGCAATCAGAGGATCCTCTACCTAAAATTTTTCCATTTTTTAGCTCAGCACTGAAAGGTTCAAATTCCCATTTATCATAATTTTCTACCGGTACTACGTCAGTGTGAGACATAAGTAATAATTTTTTGTTATCGCCAGAATAAGGATACCTTGAAATAATATTAGCTCTCTCTTCAACTCTAGATAATTTTTTTGACGGAATACCAAAATCAGAAAGCCATTTAGTACAATAATCTACAACTTTTGTTTCATTTCCTGTAGGCATATAACCTGAGTTTATAGATTGAATTTTTACTAAATTTTGATGTAATTTTACTAATTCTTCAGAATTCTGATCAATCTCATTCATCAAAGAAATCAAACTTTTATTTTGCATAATCAAACTCCATTTCTACCTGTTAACAAATATATTTGATTTATGCTTTTCAGTACTAGGAATATTATCTTTTGAACTTAATGATGGGATTTTATTATTTTTTCTATCTTCCTTTGTAAGTTCCCATGCTTTTTTTATTGATTTAGTATGACCTTTGAACTCTGGCATGACATATCTTGCAAATAGCTCCAAAGAATTATTTATAGAATTTTGAGAAGTCCATTCGTGGGTAGTAAACATTAAACCTCCTAAACCTTCTGCTTTTTCATCCATTTCATTAATCTTTTTTATAGCATCTTCAGGAGTTCCGATTATCCAATTTCTAGATTCTACTATTTCTTTTGCTGTCAATGAATATGGATCACGTTCTTTATCTAATAACCAACCTTCTGTACCAGTTATGACGTAGAAATATTCATGAATATCTCTTTCTATAGCTTTTTCTACCTCATCCCAAGCTTGTTTGGTTGTTTCTGCAAGATGAACATAAGTTACCACTCTCCAATCATCTTTTGATGGATTTGTTCCTAATCTTTGTGATATTTCTTCTGTTTTTTGCCATTGTTTAGACCAGTGAATTGAATTAGGTGGGAGATTTTCTAGAGCCAAAGACCACAAATGCATGTCATACATTGAAGCAAACTCTATTGACCTTTCAGATCCTACGGATGCAGTTGCATATGGTAATCTTGGCTGCTGAAAAGATTTCAATTGAATAAACATATCTTTGATATTCCAATATTTACCTGAGTACGAAATGGGTTCATCCGACTTAAGCAATAAATCAATAATTTCTAATGATTCTCTCATCATAGGATTTAATTCTTGTGGAGGAATACCGTATAGTTTCACATCTGGTGGCAAGCTACATGGGCCAACTCCTAATACTGCCCTTCCCTCCGTTAGATGATCTAAAAATGCAAATCTTTCAGCAACATTAAATGGATGATGAAAAGGAAGACTTACTAAAGAAGATCCTAGTTGAATTCTATTAGCATAAGCTGAAGCCTTAGATAAAAAAAGCTCAGGAGAGGGAATGTTCTCCCAAGCAGCAGTATGATGCTCTCCAACAAAAAAACCATCATAACCAAGATCATCTGCCGTTTTGATTAAGTCTATGTCTCTCTTGAAAGCTAAAGCTGGATTTTCATTAGGTAAATGCAAAGGCATTGAAAAAAAAGAAAATTTCATAAAATTCCTCCTAGGATATATTTTCGTAAAATTCTATAAATGCCACAAAATTTGATTTTGATTATAATCATTAAATTGATAAAAAAAAACCACCTAAAAAAAATATAGTGAAAAAAATAACAATAATATTACTTTTAGTAACAAATCTTTACCTGATTTTAGGTTGTGATTTTGATCAGAATAAGGAAATATTAGCAGAACAAAAAATTGGAGAATTTTCTAGAATAGTACTTGTAAATACTTCTTCAAAACCATCTTTTAAGTTTATTACTGATCTTGAATCTATATCCACAATGCCAAAATGGGCTCCAGATAAAAATAATTTTGCTTATATGTCTGAAAAAAACAATAAGAAAAGTTTATGGGTCTCTAACTCAAAAGGAACTCAATTAGAAGTAGTTAAGTATAAAGATAGAGAAATTTCAAATTTTGAATGGGCCCCAAATTCAAAAGAAATTGCAATTGAGTTTCTACAAAACTCAGATGAAGGAAATATATTTTTATACTCTTTGAGTCAAAAAAGTTTTTTACCAATAACTAGACCACAAAAAAACGCTTCATTAGGATCATGGTCTCCAGATAGTGAATGGATCGTTTATAATATTGAAGATTCTATTTATCTGTCTAATCCTAAAGGGGTAAATGAGATTTTTATAACAAAAGGCAAAAATCCAAAATGGAGTCCGAATGGAGAATATGTGATTTTTAATAGGATTGAAAACGAAATACAATCCCTATGGATCTATAAAAATATAGATAAGATAGTAAAAAATACGGGCAAAAATGTCAAAGATAGTGATTATTTTGGTGAAGTATTACATGAGTCTGAAAAAGTAAATATTAGTGAGTATGATTGGGCCTATGGAGGAAATAAAATTCTATATATAAATGATCATAATAATAATAATAAAGAAATTTATATTCTTGATGTAAAATCAAAAAATATTGAAAGACTCACAAATAATAAGGTAGATGAAAATAATATAGTCTGGTCTGAAAAATATAGAAGTATTTTGTTCATTTCAAATGCTCATAACAATTCTGATATTTACCAAATGAAACCAGATGGATCATCTCAAGAAATAATATTAAATTCTAAAGATAGTTTTTCTTCTCTTGATTGGTAAAAGTTTTCAAGAAAAGAATGATACACCATAAAAACATAAATATTGAAATATAATATCCAAAAGAAATTCCCAAATTACTTGCAAAAAGGAATCCAACTATTGGGCCTAATGCAGCACCTAAATCTTGCCAAGTAGAATACCTAGAAACAATACTTGATTTTTGATTTTCAGGAGAAATTTCTCCTAATAATGCATCAAGTGAGGTCTCTAATGACACGCTGAAAAAAAACATTAAAACAATAGTAATTACACTTAGATAGAAATTTATACCACTTATGCAAATAACTATAGCTAAAAGCATTAGTAAAGAGCTAATTACTATATTCATTTTTCTTCCAAATCTATCTGAGATTGCACCAAAAATTATTCCAAAGAAAATATCAGCAATCCATCTAAATCCTACTATAAAACCCGCAATTGCAATAATAATTTCTTTCGAATATATACTTCCATTTATTGATAGTAAAAATGGAGTAATTGTAGCAATAGCTAAACCGTTTGATGTAAAAGAAGACGAAAATTTGAAAAATGAAATCAACATGATTTTTTTACTAATATTATTGTTCTGATCAGCATAGCTAAGATTCCAATTAACTTTTTTGGGACTGTATTTCGAAATATCAATATTCTTAATAAATAAAGATATAAAAAGAGCTGGAATTACAAGGAAAAATAATCCAACAAAAGTAATAAAAATACCAAACTTAATTGTCAGTAATACACCTAATGTAACTACCAAAAAACTACCCGTTCTTTGAACTCCCAAACAATATCCTAAATATTTACCGTAACTACTTGGAGAAAATGTAAAAACTCTAAGTTGGTATCCTAACCTGAAAATAGAATATGACAATCCCCAAATAATCCTAGCTAATATTATTAATAAAACTCCCTTAAAAACAACATAAGACAAAGTAGAAGTTGCCCCTAAAATACAGGCTAAAAAAATAGTATTTCTAAATCCTAATTTACTAAAAACCTTAACTGAAAAAATATTTGAAAAGAATCTAACAAATCTATTAATTGAAAGGATAAATCCAATCCAGAATTCAAAAGGAATTCCAAGATATGAATCAATTTTAAAGAACTCATAATTTGTTGGTAAGACTACATATAATATGCTATCACCCATTATTATTAGGGCTAAAGGAATGATTGTAAAAGTAATTTGTCTGGGTATAGAAATAGATAAATTCATAAAATTATACTAATAATTTTCTTTTAGTATTACTTCTTGATTTAGAATTTTTATTGGTTGAATTTTTTTTATTAGACTTATAATTTCTTTTATTATTTTTCTTAGGCATCCAAAGACGATTAAAAAAAGATTTTTTTAACTTGATTACTTTATCTGCTGAATCGCTAGCTTCCTTAGATATGTTGGATTCAAATGCAGCTACTTCTACTTTTTTTCCCTGTTTTTTTGCTGCTTCTATTGCTGGGAAAAAATCTCCATCTCCACTAACAATAATAGCAGTATCAAATTTGTTTTTTACAGAATTTAATACTAAATCTGTTGCAAGTAAAACATCTACACCTTTTTCAACAATAGAACCATTTTGTTCTTTCCAAATACCTAATTTGACTTCCAAGTTATCAATCTTGTCCAAACTTTTTAAGAATTTTTTTTGTTCCTCTGGAATCTTTATTTTCCCCTGTAATTCTTGTTTTACATTATAGTAAAAAATTTTCTTTAGAACTCTATCTTTTCCAGTCAATTTTTTTCCAAAGGAAGAAAACATCAAATCACTTCTTCCACAATTTTTTAAAAGCACATGATAAAGATTAGAACCATCTATAAAAATCATTACTTTCTTTTTTCTCTTAAATATTGAAAACATCTCTTACGTATTTTGTAATAATATAAAAAAATAAAATTATTTTATACAATTATTTCATTATTTATGTAAATTAGCATGTATAAAAGCAAACGAGGTTAAAATGATTACTTCAGAAGTATTTAGTTCTCCATGTAAACATCCTAATGGACTTCAGTGGACTGAAAATGGATTATATGTAATGGATCAAGAACTTGATGATGTATATATATTAGATGAAAAAGGAAATACAAAAAATAAACTTCAAACAATCACTGAAAACGGATCAGGTATAACAGTTGGAGGAGGGTTTATCTGGACTGCTTCAAATGGTGAAACACAAGCTAGAAGTTTTAGAAAAACAGACACTCATAAAGGATTAATATACAAGCTAGACCTAGACACAGGAGAGTATGTTGATAAATTTCCAACTCCAGATGGAGGAGGAATACATGGTATTGAATGGGACGAAGGTTTCATTTGGATAACTGCATTTAATCCAAAAGCTATATATAAGGTTGATGCAGAGACTTATGAAATCATTTCTAGATTTCTTGTTGAAGAAGAAAGATTACATGGTCTCGCAAGACAAGATAAGGGCATATGGTGTGCCCATACATCAACAAAGAAAATAATAAAGTATGATATAGATAATGGGTCAATACTTGATACTATTCAACTTGATAAAGATGATCCATATCCTCATGGAATGTCTATAAAAAAAGATAAGATGTGGATCTCTGATTCAAATTTTGGTGGAAAATTACATAGTAATACATTAATGGGCAAACCATCTTTTGCAACGATTAACTTATAGTTAACTAACTATATGCTTTTCTAGAACTTTAGGATCAAATTCAATCCCTAATCCTGGTCCAGTTGGAATTTCTATAAAACCATTTTCAAACACAAGAGGTTCCTTAAATATTTTTTTATGAAGAGGGCCTTGGTTAGCTTCAGCTATCATGAAATTTGGTGCACAAGTAGCTACTTGTAATGCCGCTGCTGCTGCAACTGGTCCACAATACATATGTGGAGCTATGACGGCATAGTTTGCTTCTGCCATAGCGGCAACTTTTTTACCAACAAGAATCCCTCCTGCTTGACCAATATCAATTTGAATTATTTGAGCTGCTTGTTTTTTTAATAATTCAGAAAATTGAAAAATAGTAGCAAGTCTTTCGCCCGTTGCAATAGGTATGCTTGTGTGAGCAGCTACTCTTGCCATCTCATCAATATTTTCAGGTGAAACAGGTTCTTCAAACCAAAAAGGCTGGTAGGGCTCAATAGCCTTAGCAACTCTTATAGCACTATATGTAGTTAATTGTCCGTGTGTACCTAATCCTACTTCTAACTCATTACCTACTGCCGATCTTATACTCTTGAAAATATTTTCAGTGTATGTAATTTCTTTCAAGCTAATATCTCTGGGAACACCTGTTATAGGGTGGAAAGGATCAAATTTACAAGCAGTATTTCCTTCTTTTAATAATTGTTCAGCTACGGCACCTGCATTATCTGGGTTTCCTTCGGGTATCGGTGGCATGTAAGCATAAGCTCTTAATTTATCCCAACATTTTCCTCCAAGTAAATTATAAATAGGTTGGTTAGTTGCTTTTCCAACTATATCCCATAATGCCATTTCAATTCCTGAAAGAACCATCCCAAAATGTAAACTAGGCAGTCTATAATCGTGTCTTCCAGCATACATATCATAGTAAATTTTTTCAATATCAAAAGGGTTTTTACCAATTACGAAAGCTTCGACTGTTTCATGAACAAGCTGTATTTGTGATTTAAAATCTTTCCAGGTCATGTTACCTGTAAAAGAACTTCCTGTAAGCTTTTCACCTAAACCGATAATTCCTTGATCTGTAGATAATTCTAGTATGAGAAAATACTTACCTCCTATATACCAATTACCCGTTTCTTCTCCTCCACCTGAACGAGGAGCAGATTCATTCTCTATAACGTAAGTCTTAACACCTGTAATTTTCATTTTTACTCCAATTATTTTCGTTGTCCAGAATTCCATTCCCAGTTATCTGGAGGCCAGATATTTTTTCCTCTTCTACCGTTTTGACCTTTTCTTGACTCATCATACATGTTCTTAACTGTTTCTTGCCATTTTTTTATGTGTGGAGTTCCTCTATGATATTCAAATGCATCTGCATTAGAATAAACTTCATATAAGTATAGTTCAGTTGGATCATTTAAGTTTTGGTAAACATCAAATCTCAAACATCCAGGTTCTTCATTAGTTGATCCTATACTATCCAGAGTTATGGAATCAATAAACTCTTTTATATTTTCTTTTTTTACATACTGAGGTGCTGCAATAACCATCAAAGAAGAATTTGAGAAGTATTCATTGTCAGAAAAATTATCCCTTGCAGAACCCCACTTCACATTATCTGTAGGATAAACAGGTTTACAGAAAGAGACTTCAGTTTCTGTAGAATAAAAATCTTTTGTATTTTCAGCCCAGATCTTGAAATGTTCGTAGGTTGTATGTGCTTTAAATGCATCTTCATTATCATAAATTTCACAGAATGCGAATTGAGTAGGATCTGTTGAGTCTTGAATAATATCAAATCTTCTACATCCTGGTTCGTTTTTTACAGAACCTTCTGCATCGCCTATCGACTCTTGAATAAATTCTTGAATCTTTTCTTCCTTAACTTTTAGTCTTACCATTAGTATGTACATTTTGTGCTCCAATTATTTTTTATTTATTATACGAAAAAAAAACTTAACCTCTACCTATAAATTCTTGATTTATTGGCAATACAGTTGCGTCTAGCATATTTGTTCCTGGTGGAAGTGATGCCATCAGCAATGCAGTCCTTGCTATATCATCAGCTTCTATCAATATTTCCGGACCTTCGTCTCTACCGCTACCAGAACGACCGTCTGCTCTTCTATCTACCTTAGTATTACCAGGGTTTAAACAGCTTACAGAGATTCCAAATTCTCTTCCATCAAGAGCTGCAGATTTAGTTAAACCTCTAACAGCATGTTTACTTGTAGTGTATGGTGAAGAAAACATTCTTGGAGTTTCACCTGCTATAGAACCAATATTGATTATTTTGCCACCTCTTGTTTTCATGTACTTAAAACCTTCTCTTATACATTTGAACATACCTGTAACGTTAACTGATATAACATTTTCCCATTGTTGATCAGAAACTTGATCAATAGGATTTCCTTCTATAACTCCGCTGTTATTAACCAATATATCAACAGAGCCATGCCTATTAAATGTAAATGAAAAAAGATTTGCGACGTCATCTGTGACAGTTACATCTGTTTTTAAGAAATCAATAATTTCATTTCCAGTTTGTCTGATTTCATTTATAGTATTTACTAAGTTCTCCTGGTTTCTTGAAGCTATTACAACTTTTGCCCCTTCGGAGCAGAATAATTTTGCAATAGCCTTTCCAATACCTGTTCCACCACCAGTAATAATAACAACTTTGTCTTTCAAACTATCCATAATTCCTCCTATTTTGATTTAAATGATGCAAAACTAGCTATAAAAACAATAATACTAGAAATAATTAAAGTTGTTCTCCAACCATTAATAAATAAAGATAAAACTTCATCAGGAGAATCTGAGTTTATATCACTCAATTGAACACTTATTGCTCCTGAAGTCAAAAAAATCACTAATATAGTTGCAGCAAGGCTTTGCCCAAATGTTGTTCCAATATTTCTTATTAGATTTAAGTATGCACTAACTGAACCATACTGATCCTTGTCCACACTACTAAGGACTGCGCTCATGTTAGGCGCCATCCACATTCCAATTCCAAATCCATTAATAAACATAAAAATTGTAAAAAAAGTCACATTAAAATCATTTGCCAAAAATGAGAGAGCTAAATTAGCACAAGCAGAAAGAATCATTCCTACAACCGTAAATATTCTGTGTCCAAATTTATCAGATAGTCTGCCTGAAATTGAAGAAGCAATAACTGTACCAGTTCCTGAATAAAAAAGAATTGTTCCAGCTGATGTTTCACTAAGACCTATGATTTTTTGTAAAAAAATTGGATTTAAGAACATTAATACAGAAAATCCTGTAAACCCTAAAATTCTAGACATAGACCCCCAAAAATATGCAGATTTTTTATAGTTTTGAAAATTTAATATTGGTTTAGGATGATTATTTTCATATCTATAAAATAAAACAATTAAGGCAAAGAAAACAATAATCATAATTATATGCAATATAGTGAAAAATCCAAAAGTGAATGGATCATTGATTATAAATACAAAGAGCGTCATTATTAATATAAAATAAATCATTCCAATTAAATCTAATGACTCCAGATTAATCTTCTGTCTCTCCATTTTAGGAACAAACAAAAATGCCATCACAATAGTAATAATTCCAATAAATCCAATTATTCTAAAAGCAAATCTCCATCCATAATTATCAAGTAAAACACCTCCAATAAATGGAGTAATCATCATTCCTAATGCTACCGAGGTCGTAATAATACTAAGTCCTAAACCTTGATATTTTTTAGGAAAAGTAGCTGTCACAATAACAAACATCATGATTGATGTTCCAGTTGTTCCTACAGCTGATATCGTTTTGCTCAAAATCAACAAATAAACATTAGATGAATAACTAGCAAATATTATTCCAATCAATGAAATAAACAATGATATTATGTAGAAAAATTTCCTACTTAATAAATCCGCAATTCTACCTATTGGCATCAAACCTGCTGTCATAACAATTGATGCTGAAAGAATAATCCATGAAGCTAGCCTTAATGAAAGATTAAATTCATCAATAATTGATGGCATAGCAATAATAGTTGTATTGAAATCAAGTAAGAAAATATTTGCAGTAAATACTACCGGAAAAATTACCAATAATAATTTTTTTTCCATGATTTAATTCCTTTTTAGGAAAATATTATAAAGAGCTATTCCTGTTGCTACTGAAACATTTAGAGAAGAAATTTCTCCTTTCATTGGAATAGACACAATATTATTTGAAATCTCAATTACATTTTCTGAAATACCATCATGTTCTGAACCTACCACCAAAGCTAAGGGTTTTGATGGATCAATTTTTGTATTTTGAATATCTTCACCTGACATATCAAGGGACAGAATATTAAAGTTCATATTCTTCAAATAAATTAGAGTTTTATAAATAGAATTTACTATGGAAAATTCTATGTGTTCTAATGCTCCCGCAGAGGATCTAATAGCACCAGGAGAAATTTTTGCAGAATTTCGAGATGGAACAACTATGCCATGTGCACCAAAAATTTCAGCTGTTCTAGCTATAGCACCTAAATTATGAGGATCTTGTACTCTATCCAAAAAAATTATTAATGGGACTTCTTTTTTTCTATCTGCCAAAAAAATCATTTCTTCAACTGATGATTGATAATTGTCATCAAGATATAGAATTACTCCTTGAGATTTTTTTGTTGAGGATTTTTTTTCTATATTTTTCTTAGAAATAAAATTAACTTTTATTTTTTTTTCATTAGCTATTGAAATAATTTTTTCAATTTGAGAACCTGCTTCATTTGATTCTGAAATATCTATATATGAAACTTTTTTATTTGAAAGTAAAGTTTCAATTACTGAATGCCTACCTTCAATCTGCCGGAAGGAGTTTTTATTTCTTGAATATCTTGACAATTACGTGTTTTGGAATAAATTATGTGAAGAATTGTATTACAAAATTAGTACAAAAAAACTAGTATAGATGTAAATATTGATGAAAAAAGGTGAAAAATGAAAGTTATAAATTTTACTGCTTCAAGGCATGCTGTTTTTTATAGCCCACTAATAGCTCTAATAAGTGAAGGTTTTCTTGAAAAGTACGAAATTAAAGGTATATACCATACTCCAGAACCAAATACCAATGTTTATGAAAAAATAGGTAATGGAGAAATAGATGTTTCTCAATCGGCTGTTTCTCAAAGCTGGAATTTATTGGAAAAAAATATTTCTTCTAGCATAAAACATTTTGCACTAATAAATTCTAGAGATGGATTCTTCATTACATCAAAAAGTTCTGAATTTGACTGGACAGATTTATATAATTACCCATTTTATTACGTCAGAGGAGGACAACCAGAAGCAATGCTCCGATTTGGATTAAATAATAAAAACATTGATTTATCCAGAATAAAACATGTATCAAAAAATCCTCTAAGTACTGATGAGATGTACAATAAATTTTCAAATATACAAAATGGATTCTTTCATGAACAAGGTTCTTACCCTCATCAATTGGAATATGATAATAAGGGAAAGATTGTAGGATCTATAGGAGATCTTATAGGACCAGTGGCTTTTTCTAGTCTTTGTGCCGAAGAGAAGTTAATAAAATCTGACATTGGATTAAGAATTTCTAAAGCTTTTGAAGAATCAAAAAAATGGGTTCAAAATTCAGATTCAAAAATAGTGGCTGAAAGTGTTAAAGATTACTTCCCTAATTTTAATACGACCTCTATTTCAAATGCAGTTAAGGATTATCAAAATTTAGGAACATGGAATAAAGGGATTAATATTAGTGATGAGGAGTATTTTAAAGCACTGGAAGTTTTCAAGTTTTCTAATTTGATCTCAAAAGATTATAAAATTGATGATGCAGTTTTGTATGCAGAGGAATAAAAGTTGTCTAAAGAAAAAATCTTAATAACTGGTGGATTAGGTTTTGTTGGCCAAAATTTAGTAAAGTCTTTTTCTAAAGAAAACGAAATATTAATAATAGATATAAAAGAAATAGAAAAAGATTATCCTTCAAAGAAATTTAAGTATAAAAAAATTGATATTAGAGATCCAAATCTTAGAAATATTATCAAAAATTTTAATCCAAATGTTGTTATTCATTGCGCAGCACAAACAAGCGTAATTGAATCGATGAATGATCCAAATAATACAAAAAGTATTAATGTAAATGGAACAAAAAATGTTATTGATGGTTTGAAAGAACTAGATAACTGCTTCTTTATTTTTATATCATCAGGTGGTGCAATATATGGAAATCCTAAATCCCTTCCAGTAGATGAAGATCATCCTTTAGAACCAATTTCCGAATACGGTTTTTCAAAGTATGAGGGTGAAAAGTTAATTGAAAAAAATTTAAAAGGATCACATATAAAATTCGCTATATTAAGGCCATCCAATATTTATGGACCTGGGCAAATAACTAATAATGTTATACCAATTTTTATAGAAAGAATGAGACTAAATAAAGACGTTATTATTTACGGGGATGGAAATTCATCAAGAGATTATATATTTATTAATGATCTTGTAAAAATAATTAAAACTTTTTGTGAAAAAAAGATAAGTTCAAAGGTTAATGTATCAACAAATAAAGAAGTTAAGATTATAGATATTTTTACAATTTTGAAAGAAAAACTTTCCTACAAATTAGATCCAAAATTTGAACCAATCAGAGATGGTGAAGTAGAAAAAATTTATCTTGATAATAAAAAAATTATCAAATTGACTGGTTTTAAAAAGTTTACGAATATTCAAGATGGATTACTTGAAATTATTAATTCCCAGAACCTTTGATTATTTCTTCTAGAGCAACCCATGATAACATTGCGCACTTTATTCTAACTGGAAATTTTCTAACCCCCGAAAGAGCAGATATATCCCCTAAATTATCTAATTCTATTTCAGATAATTCTTCACTCTTAATAAGTTTTCTAAACTGATCTATTGTATTTTGAAGTTCCGAAAAATCCATTTCATTGATTTTTTCTGCTAAAAGAGAGCCTGAAGCTTGAGATATAGCACATCCTCTTCCAGTTAAAGAAACAGAAACTTTTTGATTATCTTTAACATCAATTTGAATTTTAATTTCATCCCCACAAAAAGGATTGTTTTTTTCAACTTCAAATTCTGGAGATTCTAAGCTTTCAGTATGTCTAGGATTGTGGTAGTGATCCATCACAATTTCCTCATACATTTCGTTCAATTCTTCATTTACCATATTTTTTACATTATTCCTTCTATATGCAATTTTGGAATAATCTTATCAACAGAGTTTTCTAAAAATTTTATAATTTCTTCATCATCAAATTCATCAATAATTTCTTGAGCAAATCCTCTGATGAGCATAGCCATAGCATCATCTAAATCTATTCCTCTACTTTGTAGATAGAAGAGCATATTTTTATCCATATTACCAGCTGTAGCTCCATGACTACATTCAACATCATCAGCATAAATTTCCAAGCTAGGCTTAGTATCAACTTCACAATCTTTAGAAAGTAAAAAATTCAGATCTTTCTGGAATGCTCTTGTTTTCTGAGCATCTTGTTTCACTAAAACTTTTCCACTAAAAACAGCTTTAGAGTTTCCTGCTAAGATTCCCTTAAACATTTGGTCACTTGAGCATTTTTCTACAGAATGAGTTATTGAAATTTCATTTTCTTGAAGTTGATCAGAATTAGTAAGATATAGACCATGAAGATTGCATTCAGAGTTCATACCAACTAGGTCACTATGAATATCATATCTGGATACCAATCCAGATAAAGAAAAGGAAGTAGAAATAAAACTCGAATCTGATTTTTGGAGAATTCTATCGAATTGAAAAAAGTATGAATTACCAGAATCAATTTGCATTCTTTTATGATTTACTTTACTGTTTTCTTCTAGTAGATATTCAATTACAGGAACAACTAAATTTTGTGACTTTTCTTCTGATAAATTAAAATAAGACTCAATTATATTAGCACTAGAGTTCCTATCAACCTGTAAGAAAATTCTAGGAAAAAAATAAGAGTTGGGGCTATTATCAGTGGTAACAATAATTAAGTTTATATCTACGGGATCAGGACAATCTTTCACAGATATAAATAATGGATCTTGCATTAGTGCAGAATTCAAGGAAATAAACTCATTTTCTCCATTCAAAGCAATTTTTCCAAAGTTATTAGTAAGGTAGTCTAAATCATTCAAGCTTGAAGAATTCTCAATAACTACTTGATCAGAAAAATTAGATTTATTTTGATCATAAAACCCATCAACAATAAATATGTTGTTATATTTTGGGTTAGAAAATAATCTTTTGGCAGCTTCATCATTAATTTTTGATCGCGCAGGAGAATTGAATTTAAGTGTACTTAAATCATGGAAATTAGTATATTTCCATAACTCTACAGTTTCAGGATTAGGAGGGAGTCCTTTTTCAATAAAATCATTCCATCCCTCATCTTGGATAGTCTTAATTTTTTTATTTTTAATATCAGAGGGTTTATTCAGACTCTTCAAGTTATTAAATACTACTAAGCTAAATAATCCAAATTCAGAGGAATGTAAATGACTAAAGATTAAGTCATAAGCTAACAAAATCAGTTCCATAATTATTTACCTATCTGATCAATAATATTCTCGTACCCATTCGTTTCGATATCTAGTGCAAGTTCTTTAGTTCCAGACTTTACGATTTTTCCATCAACTAGAATATGTACATAGTCGGGTTGTATATAATTTAATATTCTTTGATAGTGAGTAACTATAATAAAAGATCTGTCTTTTGATTTCATAAGATTTACTCCATCAGAAACTGCTCTTAATGCATCAACATCTAGGCCAGAATCAGTCTCATCAAGTATTGCTAAGGAAGGTTCTAAAATAGAAAGTTGCAGTATCTCATTTTTCTTCTTTTCTCCGCCAGAAAAACCAAAATTCAAGGATCTCTTGGTTAATTCAGTATCTATTCCAATATCATTTACTTTTTGGTCATATAGCTTTGAAAACTCTCTTACAGATAGTTTATCTCGTTTAAAATATTCATTTTTAGCATCTAACGAAGCTTTGAGCATTTGAAATGATCTAACACCCGGAATTTCAGCTGGATATTGAAAGGCCAAAAACATTCCTAGGTGAGATCTTTCGTCTGGAGGAAGTTCATTTATCAATTCTGACATAAAATCGATTTCTCCTGAGGTTATTTCATAGTCTGGTTTACCAGCAAGAACATTTGCAAGAGTACTTTTACCTGAGCCATTAGGACCCATTATTGCGTGGATTTCTCCTGCTTTTACGGAGAGATTTATTCCTTTGAGAATTAAATCATCACTATCTACTACTTTTGCTTCCAAATTTTTTATTTCTAACATTTTTTCTCCTAGCTATCCTACAGCGCCTTCTAAACTAACTTTTAACAACTGAGATGCTTCAAGTGAAAATTCAAATGGAAGTTCTTTGATTACATCTTTGCTCCAACCTGTAATAATCATATGATTTGCCTCTTCTTCAGATAACCCTCTAGACATCAGATAAAAAAGTTGATCTTCTGAAACCTTAGATGTTGATGCTTCATGTTCTAATCTAGCTGATGAATTTCTAACTTCAATATATGGAACGGTATGAGCACCACACTTATCACCTATCAGAAGTGAATCACATTGAGTATGGTTCATTGCTCCATCAGCAGAAGGCATGATTTTGATTTGACCACGGTAAGTATTTTGACCCTTTCCTGCTGAAATTCCTTTCGAAACAACTGTAGACTTAGTATTTTTACCAATATGAATCATTTTTGTTCCTGTATCGGCTTGCTGATAATTATTAGCCATTGCCACTGAATAAAATTCTCCCACTGAGTTATCCCCTTGAAGAATAACTGAAGGATACTTCCAGGTTATTGCAGATCCTGTTTCAACCTGAGTCCATGATATTTTCGAGTTTTCTTGTGCTTTTCCTCTTTTAGTCACAAAATTATAAACACCACCTTCTCCGTCTTTTGTCCCAGGAAACCAGTTTTGAACAGTTGAGTATTTTATTTCAGAATTTTTCAGAGCAACTAACTCTACAACAGCAGCATGAAGCTGAGAGGTTTTTCTAAAAGGAGCTGTGCAACCTTCGAGATATGAAACATAAGCACCTTCATCAGCAATAATTAACGTTCTTTCAAACTGGCCCGAACCTTCCGTGTTTATTCTGAAGTAAGTCATAAGTTCAATAGGACATCTTACTCCAGGTGGAATGTATGCAAATGAACCATCACTAAATACTGCTGAATTCAAAGCTGAATAAAAATTATCCGAGTAGGGAACAACACTACCTAGGTATTTTTTCACCAAATCTGGATGTTTTTTAACAGCCTCGTTGAAAGAACAGAAAATTATTCCCATATCTTTTAACTGATCATCTAAGGTATTAGCAACCGAAACTGAATCAAAAACAGCATCCACTGCTACACCAGCCAGTTTTTCTCTTTCATTAATGGGTATTCCTAACTTATCAAAAGTAGCAATCATTTCTGGATCTACATCATCAAGAGATTTTGGAGCTTCAGTCATAGATTTTGGGGCAGCATAGTAATAAATATCCTGAAAATCTATAGGTGGATATGTGACTTTTGCCCATGTTGGTTCCTTAGAATTATTGTTTAACTTTTCCCAATGTCTGAAGGATTTCAGTCTCCAATCTAGTAACCATTCTGGTTCTTCTTTTTTTTGTGAAATTAATCTAACTATTGATTCATCCAGTCCTTTTGGAGCAAGTTCTGTATCAACATCGGTGGTAAATCCCCATTTGTATTCTTCCATCCCTGAAAGGTCAGTTTCTCTTGATATGCTATCCGGAGTTGGCATTATCTCTCCTAAAATAAAATTTTGCTTATAATACTATTATATCTTTATTAATGACTAATATAGAATGTTAAAAACATAATTTTTAAGATTAGATAAAATGAATTTTGAAGCAGTTATTGGACTGGAGACTCACGTTCAACTAAATACAAACTCCAAAATGTTTAGTCGTTCGAGTGCCAAATATCAAAATGAAGAACCAAATACAATTGTTGATCCTACATCAATGGGACTACCAGGAGCTCTACCAGTTGTAAATAAAAAAGCAGTAGAAAGTGCTATTAAAATTGGACTAGCTTTAGATTGCAAAATAGCTGAAACAACAAAATTCGATAGGAAACAGTACTTTTATCCTGATTTAATGAAAGGTTACCAAATTTCTCAATTTGATGAGCCAATATGCTATGAAGGTTTTCTAGAAATTTCAAAAGAAAAAAAAATAAGAATAAATAGAGTTCACATGGAAGAAGACGTAGCTAAGTTAACTCATATTAATTCAAAAGAGTCTAGTTACAGCCTTTTAGACATAAATAGATCCGGAACTCCATTAATGGAAATTGTCACAGAACCAGATCTTAACTCATCAGAAGAAGTAGTCGAATATATTGAAAATTTGCAGAAAATTATAAGATATATAGGGGTTGGATCTGCCAATATGGAAGAAGGCTCTTTCAGATGTGATGCAAACATAAGTATCAGGGAAAGTGGAACAAAAAAACTTGGAACCAAAGTTGAAATTAAAAATATGAATAGAATTTCAGCTGTTGCTGATGCAGTAAATTATGAAATTAAGAGACAGATTAAAGCTACTGAAAATAATGAAAAAATTATTCAAGAAACCAGAGGATGGTCAGAAGAAAAATCAATCACAATTTCACAAAGAACTAAAGAAGAATCAAATGACTATAGATATTTTCCTGAACCTGATATTCCTTCCTTAGAAATTAATCTTGATTGGGTCAATGAAATAAAGAATCATCTTCCAGAACTTCCTAGTACTAGAAAAACAAAATATATTGAGAAACTTCAATTAAGTGAATATGATGCAGATCTCCTTACGAGTGATGTAAACTTTTCAGATTTTTTTGAAAGTGTTGTCAATGAACTTGAGCAAAAGTTAGAAAATAAAGACTATATAAAATATACAGCAAATCTTATGAACGGTGAATTTAATAGGTTATTAAATTTAAATTCTACAGGGTTTGACGAAATAAAATTCAACTCCTCAGATTTATCGAAATTAATTTTAATTTATTTTGAAAATAAGATTAATAATAAAATACTAAAAACTGTTTTTGAAGAAATGTGGGATACTGGTGCAAAACCAGAAGAGATTATTTCAAGTAAAAATCTTGGAATCATATCGAATTCTGATGAACTTGAAAGCACAATCAGTAATATAATAGAAAATAATCCTAAGGCAGTGGAAGATTTCAAAGCTGGAAAAGAACAGTCTAAGAAATTTTTATTAGGACAAGTTATGAAAGAAACTAAAGGACAGGCAGATCCAAAAGTTTCTACAGAATTAATTAACAAAATTTTACAAAAAAAATAAAAAGAAATTGAGGACAATTTGGATTTACTTTTTTCGATACTAATGATGGTTTTTGCAGTCATATTAGTGATTGTAATTTTGTTACAGACAAGAGGAAGTAGCGCCGGCTTATTTGGTCAGTCAGATGGATCTTACAGATCTAGAAGAGGTATTGAACAAGTACTGTTTAGATTAACTATAATTTTAATAATATTATTTGTGGGTGTCGCTGTACTGAATGTCAGGTTTTAAATTCTTCTAAAATTTGTTCCTTCTTTTGAATCAAGAATTTCTATACCCATCGATAAAAGATCATTTCTTATTTGATCTGCCCTATCATACTCTTTATTAGCCCTCAATTCATTTCTTTCATTGATTAGTGTAATAATTTCGGAATCATCTTGGATTTCTTGAATAAATTCAAATCCTAAAACACCAAGCAATTCTTTCAGTAGTGCTACACCTTCCTTTATTTTTTTTGATGCATCATTAGATTTGTTAATATCATGAACCAGATCAAATATCGTAGCAACTGCCTTTGGAGTTCCAAGATCATCATTCATAGCATTCATAAATTTTTCTTTATAATTTTTTGTGTCAAAACCAGATTTACCATCTAAATTAATAGTCCTTTCAATTCTTGAAATTGATTTCTGGGCTATTTCTAAAGAATTCTCATCAAGTGAACTTGGTTGCCTATAATGACTTTGAAGAATCCAAAGTCTTATAGAATTACCAGAATATTTTTCTAAGGCATCCTTAACATCTAAGGAATTTCCTAGAGATTTACTCATTTTTTCATCTCCAGATCTTTTTAATAGACCATTATGCATCCAAATTTTAGCAAATGGTTTACAGTTGGTAGCTGATTCACTTTGGGCTATTTCATTTTCATGATGAGGAAAAACTAAATCCAATCCACCTCCATGAATATCTATTACATCTCCAAGATGTTTTTTTACCATTGCTGAACATTCAATATGCCAACCTGGCCTTCCTTTTCCCCATGGACTGTCCCAATGGGTTTCATTATCCTCAGCATATTTCCATAAGGCAAAATCTCCAGGACTCCTCTTTTTGGGTTCATTTTCAATCCTATTTCCTTCAATAAGGTCAGATATATTTCGTCTAGATAATTTTCCATAATCATTAGAAAATTCAACATTAAAATAAACACTACCATTCAATTCATAAGCTGCATTTTTTTCAACAAGATCCTGAATTAAATCTATAATTTCTTTCATATCTTCAGTGGCTCTGGGATGCACATTTGCTCTTCTTACTCCTAAATTATCCATATCTTCAAAAAATGCTTTAATATATTTTTCAGCAACCTCTTTTGGAGTAATATTTAATTCCTTTGAGCGAGCGATTATTTTATCATCTACATCAGTAAAATTTTGTACCCTAGTAACTTTTCTACCTATATATTCTAAATATCTATGTAAAACATCAAATGTTATTGTAGATAAAGCATGTCCAAGATGAGGTCTATCATAGACAGTTACTCCACAAACATACATAGTAATTTCTGTTTTGTCTAACTGCTCTTTTTGTTTTGTAAGGGTATTATAAAGAATCATTCTAATATTTTTACAGTACAAATTGATTGCGCTGCAATAGATTTCTCAGATCCTATTATTCCAAGAAAATCTGTTGTAGTGCTCTTAATATTTACTTTATTTTCATCGATATTCAATATTTTGGCAATATTTTTTTTCATTTTATTGACGTGATCAGACATTCGAGGCTTTTGTGCAATAATTGTGCAATCTAAATTGATTATTTGAATATTTTTTTTATCTATCATTGATTTTATTTTAGACAACATTATTGTGGAATCTATACCTTTTAGGTTTTTATCATTTGAAGGAAAATATTTACCAATATCTCCCAATGATGCGGATCCTAATATAGAATCAATAATTGAATGGATTAATACATCTCCATCAGAATGTCCTTCTAGTGTAAAGGGATAATTTATATCTAATGCACCTAATCTCAATTTGTTTCCTTTAACTAATTTGTGAATATCAAAACCTATACCGTTCTGAAAAACGCCTGAAACAACATCATTCTTAGTAGTAATCTTTATATTTGTTTCTTCACCAGAAATAACTTTAATCTTGAGTGATTTATTTTCTAATATTGAAGAATCATCAGTATACATATCGTATCTATCAATTTTTTTTGCACTTTCTATAAGTATTTTGGAATTAAAAAACTGAGGGGTTTGGGCATTGATAAGCTTAGATCTATCTAAAGTTTCTACTACTAAGTTTGATTTATCAATGAGCTTTACTGTATCCGTGGGTGTTAGACCAGGAACTATCGCATCATATTTAGATAATAATTCAGTACCTTTCTTATATAATTTTTCTGAAGCATAAGGTCTAGCAGCATCATGAATAATGATATAGTCTGTAATAATTTTATTTTGAATAATAAAATCAAGAGCTTTGTTCATAGATTCAGCTCTTGTGTTTGATCCAGTTATCAGTTCAACATGCTTTGAGAAAGAATTTTCTTCAATATATTTTCTAAATTTATATCTATTTTGGTCTGATGAAACAATTATTATTCCATCAATAAGCTCTAGTGAATTTAAAGTCTCAAATGATTTAATAGCTACAGGAGTATTTTCTAGTTTATAAAAAGTTTTATCCTCTTTAAATCTTGTGGAACTACCTGCAGCTAATAAAATTGCAAAAATTTTTTTATCATTTTTTGGCATTGATTTTCTTTTTAATTTTATTTTTTACACTTACCATTATTTCATTATCTTTAATTGTAAGATGAATTATATCGCCATTTTTTACATCATTAGATATGATCATTTTTGATATTTTATTTTCAACTTCTTTTTGCAATAATCTTTTCAGAGGCCTAGCACCATAAAACCTGTCAAATCCTTTTTCGGCTATGTATTCCTTAACCTTCTTATTAAACTTTATCTCTAGTTTTTTTTCACCTAATTTTGAAGAAAGGTCAACCAAAACTTTGTCTACAATCTGTATCAAGTCATCTTTGGTTAAAGAATCAAAAACAATAATTTCGTCAATTCTATTCAAAAACTCTGGTCTAAAGTGAGACTTTAATGTTTCAGAAACATTATTTTGAATATCCTCATTTTTTTCATCAGATGCCTTCATAAAACCTATAGATTCCTTGCCAACAAGGTTAGTTCCTAGATTTGAAGTCATGATTATCAATGTATTAGTAAAATCTACTGTTCTGCCTTGTCCGTCAGTAAGTCTGCCGTCATCTAATACTTGTAGTAATACGTTAAAAATATCTTGATGAGCTTTTTCAATTTCATCAAAAAGAATTACACTGTATGGGTTTCTTCTTACTGCTTCAGTTAGCTGACCTGCATCATCGTATCCAACATATCCTGGAGGTGCACCAATAAGTCTGGACATTGAATAACTTTCTTTATATTCTGACATATCAACCCGAACTATATTATTTTCGTCATCAAATAGAAGTTCAGCTAAAGATTTTGCAAGTTCTGTTTTACCTACTCCTGTCGGACCTAAAAATATGAATGATCCAATTGGTCTAGTAGGGTCTTGTAATCCAGCTCTACTTCTTCTAATAGCATTTGAGATACTTTCAACGGCTTTTGATTGACCAATCACACGTTCATGCAATTTTTCTTCAAGTGATAATAACTTTTTGGCCTCTGTTTGAATTAAATTTTCAACTGGAATTCCTGTTTTTTCAGAGATAACTTTGGCTATATGACTTGATTCAACTATCTCTATCTGTTTTTCATTAAATCCCCATTGATCTCTTTGAAGTTTTAGTGTTTCTTCTTTTTGGTATCTTTTTTCGACTGCTTCTTCAAATTGATTTTTTTCACCCTCCTGAAATAACCTGTTTTCTTCTTCTTTTAAGGCTTCTATTTCGTTTTCTATATCTGATATTTGGTCAGGAGTGAGGGGGTTTTCAATCTTTACTCTAGATAACGACTCGTCCATTAAATCTATAGCTTTATCAGGTAAAAAACGATTTTTTATGTATCTATCTGATAGAGCTACGGCAGATTCAATAGCTTCATCAGAAATTTTTAAATCATGATGTTTTTCATATTTATATCTTAATCCTTGTAGCATTTTAATAGATGCTTCTTTAGAGGGTTCCTTAACAAAAACTGGAGAAAATCTTCTTTCAAGAGCTTGATCTGACTCAATATATTTTCTATATTCATCAGGTGTTGTAGCTCCAATTGTTTGAAGGTTGCCTCTTGCTAAGGCTGGTTTCATCATATTTGAAGCATCTAAAGCTCCTCCACCTGACCCAGCTCCTACAACCGTATGTATCTCATCTATGAATAAAATTATTTCCCCTTCGGATGATTCCATTTCTTTAATTATTGTTTGCATTCTTTCTTCAAATTCACCTCTAACCCCGGTACCTGCAAGAAGTTGACCTAATTGCAAGGATAAAACCTTTTTGTCTTTCAGATAAGGATGTACATTCCCACCTATAATATTTAAAGCTAAACCTTCAGCTATAGCAGTTTTACCAACACCCGCATCCCCTATCAGTACTGGATTGTTTTTTGTTCTTCTAAGTAGAATTTGTTGAACTTTCTTAATCTCCTGATCTCTTCCTATGATAGGATCTATTTTATTTTGTCTTGCCAGATCAGTAAGATCTACCGCATATTTTTCTAAAAATTCATATTTTGTATTTTTTTCTGAATTTTGATCTTCTTCGGATTCATTTTCTTTATTATTTGAGACGAATTTTGCATTTGGATTTGCAACTAAAAAAGCATACTGAACATTATCAACAGTCAATCTGTTACTGAGGAAAAGATCAAAAGTTATATTATTTGTGGTTCGATAAACTTGAGAGCTTCTTCTGTTTATAACTCTTGTTATTTGAGCATTATTAGCAAGTTCAGCTATACCAAGTAAAACATGAATAATTCTTATTTTTTCACTTTGAGTTTGCTCTGCCATTACTAAAGATATGTTGTAGAGATTTTGCATCAAGTTTTCATATCTTAAAGTCCCTGAAGATATAGGATTTTCTTTGAAACTTTTCATTAGCTCTGTTTCCCAATTTCTTAAAGATGTTTCAGAGACTAAATTACTCAAAATTCTTATTACTGATCCTGTTCTGAGTAGCGATAACATTAAGTGGTTGACCGTAAGAAATTCTTCTCTATAAACACTTAATGCTAAATGCTCAGCTTGATCAAATACCTCTATTAATTCTTCATCCATAATTTCTTTTGACCATATTTGAGTTGAAATCATAAATTTCTCCTTTTCATCGGTGGAAGTTCTTTCAAAGAACCTCTACTTTTATGTCGAATCAATTCTGACTCTAAATATTTATTTTTTTGTTCTAATTCATTAATTTGTTTCAGTAGATCTGTAATAATTTCTATCCCAGCTCGATTAATTCCAAATTTATCTATCCAATCCTTAATTTTTTCAATTTTCTCAATATCTATTACGGAGTAATAGCGTGTTCCTCCTGGGGATCTAAATGGAATAACTAAATTCCATCTTTCATAATTTCTTAAAGTTTGCTGATGCAAACCAACCATTTTAGAAACAATACCAATAGCATAAACTGGATCTTCTCTTGAAAAACTAATAATATTACTTTCACTCGTATAATAAAATTATAACATATTATTAAGATAATATAAAAATTTACAATCAGATAATCTTATATGTTTGTTATAAGATAATTAAATGTTTCATAATAAATATTCAGTAGATATAATTTAGTAATAGATAAGAAATAACAGATGAGTAAACCTGAACTTCCAAAATTATTTAACAGATATCAAGAATCTCTCAATGAATTTACAAAGGCTTTTTATAACGAATTATCTGACCCCTTATATTTTACTCATAAATACTTTTTTGGATGGGTTGATCAGGAGGGAAATCCTTCAGAATCATCAGGTAAAGCTTTTAGACCATCAATAATGATGCTAATAAACGAATCTTTGGAAGGCACAGATAAAAATATTCTTCCCATTGCAATGTCAATTGAACTTTTTCATAATTTTTCATTGATTCATGATGATATAGAAGACAAGGATGAATTTAGGAGAAATAGAGAAACAGTTTGGAAAATTTGGGGAGAAGAAGCTGGTATAATTTCTGGAAATTCTATGCATGCATTGGCAAGTAAAGCCTTAGATTTCGTTGAAACAAATAATGACATCAAGCTACTAGAATTACGAAAATTGGTCAATGAGACTTGTATTGAAGTAATAGAAGGACAATATCTCGATATAGATTTTGAGAATAGAAATGAAATCTCTCTAGAAAATTATCTAGAAATGATAGAAAAAAAGACCGGTGCATTAATAAAAACTTCAGTGATTTTAGGATCAATATTAAAAGATTCTTCAAAAGATTTCATAGAGGTTTTTACTGAAATAGGTAAATCTTTTGGGCATATGTTTCAAATAAAAGATGATGTTCTTGGAATTTGGGGAGATGATAAATTTGGAAAACCAATTGGAAGTGATATCTTGAAGAAAAAAAAATCATTCCCAATACTTAAACTTTTACAGTCATCGGATCAAGTTGATAAAAAAAATATAAATATGATTTTTTTGAAAGAACAAGTAACTGAAAATGATAAATCCAAAATACTTAAATTAATGAATAAGTATAATATTAAATCTTATTGTGATTCTGTCCTAAATGATAAGTATAATTACACTAAAGAATTAATTATTTCGCTCAGTATAAAAGATGTCTATAAATCAACGCTTGAAGAAATAAACTATTTTCTAATGCATAGAATCAAATGAGTATATTATTTATTTCAAATAAAAAGCTTAATAAACTTTTCAAAGATAAAGACTTTAAAATTATTTTTATAGAAAATGAAAAAGATTTTTCAAAACTTGAAGAAATAATTGAAAAAGACCAACCTGAAACAATAATCTCTGTAGATTTTGCTGTTCAACTATCAAAAAAAATTAATAATGGAAGTATTGTCGTAACCAAAGAAACAATAAGTATGAATGCTAAACCTGTTAATTGGGATATTCCCAGAGAAGATAGGTGGATCGAGACTTCTGAAAAAACAAATAAATCAATCTGCGGAATCTTGGAAAAACTATCTTTTGAACATTACGTGGGATCTGGGGTTCAGCTAGAGCATTCATCAGTTGTAAAAGGTAAAACAAATGCTAAAGAATGGATAAATAGAAAAATAAATGGAACGTATATTGATAACTATGCAGCGGAATTAAGTGAAATGCTTTCCTTATCTAAAGCAAACTATTCAATAATTAGAATAATCAATTCAAAATTTCCTATAAAAGAAAATGAAAAAATAAATATTATGCAAAAATTAAAAAAGATTTTTGTTGAGTTCTATTTTTATAATTTTGAAGCTAAAAAGATAAAAAAACATATTATTGAAAAAAAATTATTTTCAGAAATCTCAAAAATTTAATCCTATGAAGAAATTAATTTTTAATGACACTAAAAAGAGTTTTAGTTACCAAGAATCAATAAAAATTTGTTATGAAGTCATTAATCATAACTATGAAAACTTTCCTATTTATATGTTTTTTTTGAATAAAGATATTATGAATGATTTTGCTTCTATATATGCATTTTCTAGAGGAGTAGATTTTATAGGAGATGAACTAAAAAGTAATGAAGTAAGTGAAGGATTACGAGTTTGGAAAAGTGAGTTAGACCTAGCATTTAATGGTAATCCATCTAATCCAATTTTTATAGCCTTGAGTAAAACTATACGTAAATACAAATTAGAAATAACACCATTCAAAAGACTTATAAAAGCAAACGAAATGGATCAATCCATCACCAAATACAACTCTTGGAAAGATATTTTTCTATATTGTGACCACTCAGCTAATCCTGTGGGAGAAATTGTTCTAAAAATTTTAGGATATACAGAAAAATCAAACGTAGAGTTCTCAAATAAAATTTGTACAGCCTTACAAATAACTAATTTTATTCAAGACATTAAAATTGATCACGATAAAAATAGAACTTATATACCGCAAAGTTTATTAGAAAAACACGACTTAGATTTTTCAATTATTAATACCGTGAATAAAAATAATAATAATTTTCTAATTAAATTTGATAATTTAATATTTGATTTAGCCAGGGAAAATCAAAAATTGTATGACGAAGGAAGGAATCTTATAAAAAATATTAGTAAAAAACATGCAATTATAATAAATATTTTTATTCTGTCAGGACAAACTATATTAGATAAGATTAAAAATCAAAAGTCTAATATTTTGTTTAATAAACCTAGAACAAATAAATTTGAAAAACTATACATAATCATGAAGGCTACGGCTTTAGTTTTAATAAAAAGATGAAAAATAATAAAAATAAGATTTCAATAATTGGAGCAGGGATTTCAGGTATTGCGACCGCAGTTTCATTGATTAAACAAGGTTATAGTGTTGATATTTTTGAATCAAAAAAGAATTTGGGAGGAAGAGCAGGTTCCTTTATTAAAGGAGAAAGACTATTAGATATAGGACAACATGTTTTTTTACCCTCTTATAAAAATTTTATAAATTTGCTATCGGATTTAGGATGTTATGAAGACCTAAAAATAGTAAAAAAATTAAGAATCCCTGTCATTGACAATAATCAGACTTTTTATATCAAATCAAATTTTCCTTTTTATCCTTTTAATCTTATATTTTCTATCCTTAATTATAAGAATGTAAAATTTATAAACAGATTAAGGATACTAATTGGGTTACTGAAGCTTTATTTAGAAAAAGACTCTGATTTAATTTTTAATAAATGGCTTGAGAAAAACTCACAAAATCAAGAAACAATTAAAAAGTTTTGGGAGATAATATGTATTTCTGCTGTTAACGCAAAACTAAATGATGTAAAAACAAGTCAGGTTTCAAAGCTGTTCAAAATAATGATATTTGATCATAAAAAAGGGATAGGAATAAGTTTTTTTAAAAAACCTTTCAGTGAGATTATAGAAAAAAAATTTATTAGCTATCTAAAAAAACATAACTCTAAATTAATAATTGGTGAAAATATAAAAAATATTAACAAAAGTAAAAAAGGCTATATCATTGAATCCCAGTATAAAAAATATAATTATGAAAAGATAATTATCGCAACAAATTTAAATTCTGCTTTAAAGCTTGGAGTTGTTGATAGAAAAAAAATAATAATTTCTACAAATGCTATTATTAATATTCATTTATGGTTCAACAAAAAAGTTATGAATGAAAAATTTATTGCATTTTCAAATTCTAAAATAGAGTGGATATTTTCTGAGGATATCAATAAAAACAGAAAAGAGCATAAATTAATAGTTTCGCTGAGTGCAGTAGGAGATCTAATTAAGAAAGATAATAGCTATATAAGTTCAGCTTATGAAAAACTAGTAAGAGAGGCACTAAATATTCCCAGAACTACCAAAACTATAGACTCTTTAATTATAAGATCTCCGAAAGCAACTCAAACAACAAACAGCGTTATAAAAAATAAAAAGAACTTATATTTTGCTGGAGATTGGACAATCAGCGATCTGCCTAACACTATGGAAACCGCAGTTCTATCATCAAGAAAAATAGTTAGCAAATATTTCTAAACTAATACTGCAATAAGCTTCTTTCTTTCAACTGGACCAATTGAAATAGAGTCACAAGTATTTCCCAATAATTTTAAGTTATCGGATAATAAATAAAAGGAATTGTTATTAATTTCTGAATCTTTTTTTAAGCTTTGACTAAGTTTGAAATTTTTTATAATTTTGTCATTTATGTATAGATACCCATCACTAATCGAAATTTTCTCATTAGGTAATCCTATAATTCTTTTTATATGATTTGTTAAATGTTTGTCACAAAAAAATATAACTACCTGATATCTAACAAGATTAATTGAATCATTAATTTTTTCTGCTAAATAATAATTTCCTTCATGATAATTTGGCTCCATACTGTGGCTATTTATAGAAGATACCTTGAAAATAGTATATTTTTTCCTAAAAAAAATTATATTTATAAAATTTTTAACAAAAGCACTTATCAAACTTTGAACATTTAGCATAATATATATTTTACAACTATAAGAAATTATTGAACAAGGAGCAAAAATGTTAGTGAATTTTTTCGAAAAATTATTTAAAGTCCAAGAAGCATCTAGTCACTGTGATATTCCGTGTGGAATTTATGATCCTCATGATGCAGTGCAGGCTGCACAAACAGTAATAAGAATGACAGAATTACTTGAGGAACTAGATTTTTCAAATGGACCTTCTGCTTCACTAGGTAACTCGATGGCAAGATATGTAGCAGCAAAAGAAGAACATGCAAAAAAGGCAAAGGATGATATTTTAGTTATCTGGACAGACTATTTCAAGCCTGAACATTTAGAAAAATATCCAGATCTTCATGAAAAAGTTTGGAATGCTTGTAAATTAGGTTCTTTTGTAAAAGTTAATGTTGATTTAGAAAAAGCAAAAGAATTTAAGGCTGCACTTGAAGAAATTGGTGACATCTTCTGGGAAACCAAAAAGTAAGTTTTTAAATCTAGGCAAGAATCATTTTCTTGCCTAGATTTCTCTCACCAAAAGTATTGCAGATAGGATCAAAAGAGTTATTCCTAAAACTTTTCTTAGCTGATTATCATCAACTATTTTTACAAATCTTGATCCTAAATACATTCCTAGAATAGTAGGCAAAACTATTGAGATAATTAAATAGTAGTCCAGATCCCCTGAAAATGAATGGCCTAAATATGCTGAAATACCAACTAAAACCGACACGAGTAGATTTATACCTCCAGCAGTCTTGATATTCATTCTTAAAAAATAAACAAATGCAGGGACTCTTAAGACTCCTAGCGCTAAGCCTACAGTTCCTCCGAAATATGAAATCAATATTCCAACAAAAAATTCTCTCACAGATCCCTTGGTTTCATCTCTTTTTTCATTTTCAGAAATTTTATAAAAAGTCATCACTAATCCAGAAATAATCAAACAAAAAATCATAATTATTATCAGATATAGTTCAGGAATTTGAAAAGCAAAATATCCTCCCAAAAAAGCTGCGATCATTGAAGGAACTGAAATTACTAATGAAGATTTAATAGGAACTCTGCCTTGTTTAATTGCTGGTAGTAAGCCAGCTAATGATCCAAAAATAACTGCAAGTAAATTTGTAGATGCAGCTATGATAGGCTCTATACCAAATATAATAATAACTGGTAATCTTATTGCACCCAAAGCAATACCCAAAAAACCTCCCAAAAATCCAATAAGCAGACAAAGAACTGACAAAATTATATATAGATAAATTGAATATTCCATTATAACTAAGTAACTAAGTGAGGAACAATAGCTAATAGTACTCCAGCCACAGTAGCAGTACCAATAACTCCCGCAATATTTGGACCCATAGCATGCATTAGAAGGTAATTATCTGGATCTTCCTTAGATGCTTCATTTTGTACAACTCTTGCGGCCATAGGTACAGCTGAAACTCCTGCAGCTCCAATCATTGGATTGATTGGTTTAGATAGGAATAAATTCATAATTTTGGCTAAAATTATTCCTGAAAAAGTAGCAAAAATAAATGATATCAAACCAAGTATAAAAATTGATATAGTTTCTATTTTTAAGAAAACATTTGCTGGCATTGTCGCCCCTACTGATAGGCCTAAAAGAATTATAACTATATTCATCAATTCATTTTGTGCAGTTTTTGCTAATCTATCAACTACTCCTGATTCTCTTAGTATATTTCCAAACATCATTATGGATATTAAGGGTGATGCATCTGGAACCAATACGCTAACAATGATTATTGTAAAAATTGGAAACAAAAGTTTTGTTCTCTTAGAAATTTTCTTTTCTGAATATTCCATTCTTATTTTTCTTTCATTTTTTGTGGTTAATAGTCTTATAATCGGTGGTTGAATAATAGGTACTAATGCCATATAAGAATATGCTGCAACAGCAGTTGCACCAACAATATCACTCATCTCATATAGGGGTAAGCTATTACCAAGTTCTCTCATTCTAGTTGAAATAAAAATTGTTGTCGGACCATCAGCTCCACCTATTATTCCTATTGAAGATGCTTCTAGTAAACCAAAATCAAAAAAAGGTGTAAGGCTAATTAATAATGCTCCTAATAAAGCTGCAAAAACACCCACTTGCGCTGCGGCTCCAAGTAGCAACGTTTTTGGATTAGATAACACTGGTTCAAAATCTGTCAGTGCTCCCATTCCTAAAAATATTAGCAAAGGCAATACGTCATTGTTCATTCCTACATTTTGAAAAATTCTAAGAATTCCGTCTGGTTCCCCGTTTCCACCTTCTCTTAATAATTCACCCATAGGTAAATTTGCTAACAAAATACCAGTTGAAATAGGTACTAAAAGTAAAGGTTCCTTTTTCTTATAAATACCAAAATAATAAAGAAATCCTGAAATAAACCACATAATTATCATTCTGGGATTTGAAATTAAGTCGTTTATTCCTTCGATTAATGGTTCTATGTATTCAATCATAATGACAGCTAACTAATTTCAACTAATGGTTGATCATACTGAACATTGTCATCAACTCCAACAAATATATTCTCAATTTTACCCTTTTTATTAGATGAAATAACATTTTCCATTTTCATAGATTCTATAACAAGCAATGGAGTTCCAGAATCTACAGTTTCTCCTGTCTCAACCAAAATCTTTAGTACCTTTCCTGGCATCAAAGCTTTAATTGAATTATTATCAATTTTGGCATTTGTAGTTTCTGATAAATTTTCAGAATTATTTTTTTCTTTGGATTCAATCTTTTCTGGTGTTTCAATTTTCTGAGAAACTTTTGGTTGAGAAGATTGATTAAGAATCTGAGAACTATCTTTATTAACTATTATCAACTCATCGTTCACTAATACTTCATATGAATCAATTTGCTCTGAAATTATTTCTACATTGAAAGTTTGACCATTTATACTTAATCTATACTTACTCAAATTACGCCCTTCTAGCTTTTTTTTGCATCATTCTTGATCTATTAATAGTAACCCATGCTGATTCGTAAGAATTTTTATCCTGATAATTTATTATATGGTTTTTATCATTTTCATATAGAGATACAGCAACTGCAGCTGCAATCTCATTGGTTTTATTCCTACTTTTTTGAAATAAAGAAACCGCTATAGCCGCAGCTATATCTATGAGACTATTATCGTTTTCATTAGATAAAAATTTCTTTTTGGATTTTTGTGTCTCATTACTTCGATTTTCAAAAAAAGTAAGTAGCTTAATGGAAATCAAAATCAAAATCAGGACTATAAAAACTACAAAAATCCCTATAAGAAATAAATACAAACCATCAAGTAATGAATTATTCAAAAGTCTCCTCGCTTACAACAAAATGCTCATTATCAGCTATCGACATTATACTATTATTTTGAGAAATTTGAACTGAAATTAATCTGCCATTTATTTGAAGTATTTTGTTTGTATAATTTTCTATGTTGATTATTTCAAAATCTGAGTTCATTTTTCTGAACTGATTTATAGAATCTTCAATAGAAATACCTGAGAAACTTATTTCAGAATTTATAGGCGTTTGCGCGAGTTTTGAAAGATCAAACTTAGGGATGGAACCTATCTTTTTATATCCTCCAGTAGTTTGTGAATCATTTAGTAAAATTATTGGAATACCGTCTGGTGGAAGTTGTACAGTTCCAACAGAAACTTCAGATGATATTTCATTTTGGTCATTAAAATATCTTAAAGGTTTACCCTTTAACCTTATGCCCTGTCTGCTCAACTGGTCAGAAACAAAGTAATTCATTTTTTCAAAATCATTAATAAAATCCTGATTTAAGTTATCTTCATATATAATTTTTATTTTTTTTGAATTAAAAACATTTTTTAAAAAAAAATCGTTCTTTAGTATTAATAAACTTGATTCTGAATTATTTCTAAAATTAATTTTATCTCCAGTAGAAATTTTTAATTTTTCTGTTACTTTTGAGGGTTGATGATAGGATTTGGAGTTTAAAATATTTTTTATGTCGTATCCTCCTGAAATAGCCATATAATAAATATTACCTTTTATAGTATTAGGTAGAAAAAGTTCATCTCCAGCGAAAACGTTTAAAGATGAATTGGTTTGATAGATAAAGTTTTTATTAATTGAAAAAATTTCAAATGGCCCAGTTATAGAAATAGTAGCATCCTTATGAAAGATGCAATTAAAAGGACCATTAATAACTTCTATAGATGCTTCATTGGGGTTGTTTTCAACTAATTTATTTGCAAGCTTATATGAAAATAGATCTAAACATCCTGATTGAGATACTCCATACTTTTTTTGACCAAATCTTCCTTCATCCTGAAAGCTAGATAAAATACCAGGATTTATAATTTCAATCATATTTTACAAACCTTAATTCAGAAATATTTGATAATAAAGAGGGGGGATTTGAATCAACATCAAATAAACTTAGTTCAGTTCTTCCAATTATATTCCAACCCCCTGGAGATTCAAAAGGATATATTCCTGTTTGTTTACCTGCGATACCAACAGAACCAGCAGGAACTTTCACACGAGGAGTAGATAATCTTGGAAATGAAATTCTTTCGTCAAGCCCACCTAAATAAGGAAAACCGGGCATAAAACCAATCATAAAAATCCTATAAGTAACAGAGCTATGAATTTTTATTATATTATTCTCTGAAATATTAAGCTTTTTAGACATAATATGTAAATCAGGACCAAATTCTCCACCATACTTTACCGGGATTTCTATGATTTTTTCAGATTGTAAATTTTTCTCATAATTATTGATAATTTCGCTTATAGCAATCTCTATTTTTTGCTTCAATAATTGATAATCGATGCTTAAGTTGTCATAATTTATTACCAAGCTGTTATAGGTTGGATAAATATCCTTAATAAAAAAATTTTTGTATAAATCTTTCTCTATTTTAGAAAAAACAAATTGAAGAAGTTTGTTTATCTCAACATCTATATCTTTTCCAAATTCTATTACAAGGGTTGAATCTCCATGAAAATTTATTTGGAAAAATTCTTTCATCGAATTATGTTTGACATAGATGTGATAGAGATATTATTTTTTTCAAAAGAAGAATTTATTTTTTTTGCAATATCTACAGCACCTTTTGTATCTCCATGTAAACAAATTGAGTCAAAATCTATACTTATAACATCTCCATCAAAAGTCTTTACTTCTTTTTTTTGAACCATTCTAATTGTTCTTTCCACGATAACATCTGAATCTTCAATAACTGAACCTTCAACTGAACGTGGACACAAAGTTCCATCTTTCATAATTTCTCTATCAGCATAGGTTTCTTTGGCAATTTTAACATTTAGATCTTGAGCTATGCTCTCCCATTTTGATCCAGCTAAAACAACGTGTATGAGATCTTCACTTATAGACTTTATAGCCTCAATAATTCCTAAAGCGGTATTTTCATCATTTACTGCTTTATTATAAAGTGCTCCATGAGGTTTTACGTGTGATAAATTATCAATACCTACAAAGCCAATTAGGGCTCCTACCTGATATTTAATGATATTCTGAACCTCATTTTTAGATAAAACCATATCCCTTCTGCCAAATCCTGACAAATCAGGATATGATGGATGAGCACCTATAGAAACATTATTCTTTACAGATAATTCTATTGTTTTTTGCATCCAATTAGGATCTCCGGCATGAAAACCAGTAGCAATATTTGCAGAAGAAATATACTTTACAATTTCCTCGTCGAATCCTAATTTATATGACCCAAAAGATTCTCCAATATCAGCATTAATATCCACTTTAATATTCATTTTATGTCAAATAAATTTTTTGACCTGTTGAATAAGAATCAAAAATAGCATCTGTAAATTTCATATACTTAACTCCATCCGTAAAATTGGTATGAGTAATCATCTCTTCACCACGAATTGCATTTATAAATTCTTCCTCAACTCTCCAACCACCTACCTCTTCCTTAGGAACCTTTATCTCTTCTAGAGTTTTTTGACCTTTTTCAGCTACGTAAAGCTTTAATGCTGGAGCTCCTGGGTCATCTGTTGTTTCTGTTTTTACAACTATAGTTCCTTTTGTGCCATGAATCCACATTTCTGATTCAGGAGCCATACCTGAAACCATAGTAAATTGAAGATTAGCAGTTCCTCCACTTACCATCTCACACAATACATCAAGATGATCTGGAATATCTGTATAAGCATAATTCCCATCATAATCAACCCTAGGATTCATTATTGTCTGTGCATTCGCAACGATAGATTTTGCAGGACCAAGCCATCTCATTATAGCTTCATACCAAATTCCCATTTGCATGATGTTATTACCTGATAAATCTCTATTATTTCTCCAATGAAACTCTTGATTTTCTTTAGGAAAATCATTTCCCGCAGTAACCATACCCCTTAAATTTATGAGATCTCCTATATATCCAGAGGAAATCAATCTTATAATAGTTTTATCAATGGGTAATGTATGAGGAGCTGGTACAATCTGTGCAACTAAACTAGGATAAGTTTGTGAGCAATCAAGCATTTCTAATGCTTCATCAGCATTCATGCACATTCTTGCTTCACAAAGAACATGTTTTCCTGATTGCAAAGCTTCTACTGTTAGTTTTTTATGCATATAAGGCCAGGTACCAATTACAATTGCATCAAGACCAGGATCATGAACAACATTTACCCAATTATCATAAAAATTCTTAATTTCAAACTGAGAAGCAACAGCGCTTGAAGATTTAATAGATCTATTTGCCACTGAAACAATTTCAACACCCTCAATTTTTTGCAAAAGAGGAATGTGCTTTAAAACAGTATTTCCTCCAGCTCCTACAACACCAACTTTTATAATATCACTCATAATTTCACCTATTTATAATAAATTTTGTATATAATTTTTTAATTTTCCACTAATATAATTTCTAAGATAGAAAATCATTTATGAATCATATTATTTTATGGAACCGAAATCTGTAAATAGATTAAGCGATGGCTTAGAAATTATTTGGGATAATGATGTCTCATGCTTATACCCTTATAAATATCTTAGGCTTCAATGTGCTTGCGCTCATTGTGTTGAGGAGTTAACAGGTAAAAAACTTCTGAAAGTGGCTGAAGTCCCTGACGATATAATCATTGTTGAATACCTAATTGTGGGTAAATATGCAATACAACCACTTTGGTCAGATGGACATGAAAGCGGAATATATCCATACAATAGCCTACTATCATATGCATTAAATGATGAAGCAGTTATTTGTAAAGATAAATCTAAACTACTTGATGATCTAAAAAGATCAAATATCTAAAATATTTTTCACAGTTTTAAGAACATCGTCACTGTCTGGCATAAACTCATTTTCTAGCTCTTTACTGTAAGGGACTGGAGTGTGTGGTGCTGTAACTCTTTTTACAGGAGCATCAAGATAATCAAATGCTTTGTCTGAGACGATTGCTGCAACCTCACTCGCAATACTTGCTTTAGGATTATCCTCATCAACTATAACAATTCTGTTGGTTTTCTTCACGGACTCTATAATAATGTCTTCATCAAGAGGAGATAGTGATAATAAATCTATAACCTCTGCATCAACTCCAATTTTTTCGAGTTTATCAGCAGCCTCTTGGCAAACGACTGTAGTATAACTCATACCAACTAAAGTGATATCACTTCCTTCTCTTAAGCATCTTCCTTTTCCTAGTTCTATTTGATAGTTTTCATCTGGTACAAAACCAGTCATATTTATCAATTTTTTGTCATTTACAACAAAAACTGGATCATCATCTCTTATTGCAGCTGAAAGCAATCCTTTTACAGAATAAGGATCAGTTGGAGTAACAACTTTTAAACCTGGGATATGTGCAAGTATTGAGTAAAATGCACTTGAATGTTGTGCTGCGTGACCTGTCCCTCCTCCAGATCTTGCAAAAAGAGTAAGAGGAACTTTTGTTTGACCTCCAAACATATATCTACTTTTAGCAGCATTAGACAAAAGTTGGTCGAATGCTACTGTTGTAAAATCAAAGTACATAAGGTCAACAACTGGTCTTAATCCAGTAAGTGCAGCTCCTATAGCAGCTCCCACAAACCCAGCTTCAGATATTGGAGCATCCATTATTCTTTCAGTACCAAAATCTTGCACCAGACCTTTAGTTGCTGCAAATGGACCTCCCCATGCATCTAGAGGCTCTTTAGTTTTTTTATCGAAACCCCCTGAAATATCTTCACCTATAATTAAAACATTTTTATCGTATTCAAGCTCAGCTCTAAGCGTATTATTAAATGCATCTCGGTACCTCATTTCTGTACCTTTAACATCATATCCTGGTCCAAGATAGCTCTGATTATTAATAGTCATTTTTCCCTCTCATTTATCTTAATCCTCTCAAGTCATTTGAATAATTTACATAAACATCCTCATATAGAACTTCCTGAGGAGGCAATGGACTTGAAAGTCCAAATTCTACTGCATCCTCAATTTCTTTTTCTATATTTTTTTTCAATTTATTCAACTCAGTTCTTGTCAATAACTTTTGCTGAGTAACTTTTTTCTCGAATGTTTTTATACAGTCTCTATTTTTCCATTCATTCTCTTCATCCTGTGTTCTATATTTTTCAGTTTGATCAGCATGAAAATGACCATGGTATCTGTAAGTTTTTAATTCTAATAGCGTTGGGCCAAGTCCTTTTCTTGCTCTAGCAACAGCTTCCTCTGCAGCCTCATATACTTGAAACACATCCATACCATCAACTATTACCCCTGGAATATTATAAGAAGCAGCTCTATCAGCAATATCTTCTACTGAAACTGCATACCAAGATGGTGTAGCTTCAGCATATTGATTATTTTCACATGCAAAAATAACTGGAAGTTTCCAGATTGATGCTAAATTCATAGATTCATGTAAAACACCCTGCGACGAAGCACCATCTCCAAAAAAAGCAACACCTATGGAATCTTTTTCTTTTCCTTGATATTTAGCAGTTAAAGCTGCTCCAACCGCAAGTGGAATTGAAGCGCCAACAATTGCATTTGCCCCAAGCATACCTTTTGAAAAATCAGCTATATGCATTGAACCACCTTTACCTTTACAATTTCCCGTGTATTTCCCCATGATTTCAGCCATCATTTTATCGGTCTCTAAACCTTTTGCTATACAGTGACCATGCCCTCTATGTGTAGATCCAATCCAATCTTTTTCAGTCAGGTGAGCACAGATTCCCGTAGGAACTGCCTCCTGGCCATCTGAAGGATGAGTTACTCCCATAGAATTACCTTTATAAGTTTGTTCAAGCATTGATTCTTCAAAAAATCTTATCCTGCACATAGTTTCATAAATCCAAACTAATTTTTCTTTCTTAATCAAAATTAACCTTTCTAAAAATTAAATTAAATTAATACCTTTTAAAGAATATTGCAATTAATTTTAAATATTTGCATAAAAATAACGTCCCTTTTAAAGAAAAAAATAGTAGAATGTTCTAAGATTAATGTACATTAATGTAATTCTAGAAAAAAACATCAGGAGGCGTATTAATTGGATCCGTTTGCACCCACAGCAGGAGAGTGGAACGAAATAGCAAGGTCTATTACTTTTTTGACTTTAGCTTTAATTTCAGCATTTTTAACTGGACCAGTCTTTTTAGTAGCACATGCTATTATTCCTTCTGCAGTTGATTCTAAGACTATAAGTCATAAATTCAATAAACTCAGACCGATACTGTACATAATTGGATTTGTAGGGCTAGGATCAATAATTACATTTTTTTTATTAGCATTTTTCAATATTTATCCTGTACTGGAAAGAATTTATCCTAGTTTTTGGCAATAAACTGAAAATTATTGGAGATAAAAAATTATTAGAAATATAATAAACAGATTAAGAGAATTGGATAGGACTACCCCGATGTGGGTAAAAGTCTTGGTTCCTCTTGTAGGTCTAGGTGGATTAACAACTCTTGCAATTTTCTCAATTTTGCTAGCTGGACTTTTTAATGCTTGGCTAGGACAACCATTGCCTGTTCTTGGGTTTGAGCAAACTTTTGATCAACCAATAAATTTCCCTCACACTAAACATGCTTTACCTGTTGAAGAAGGTGGAATCGGTATGGATTGTACTTACTGCCATAGAACAGTTGCAAAAGCTGCATCAGCTCACATACCGGCAGTTGAACTTTGCGCTAGTTGCCATAGAGCAGTTGGAAGCTATGAAAGTGAAGATCTTATGAAACTTAGGGCTACTTCAGGGATTTTTGAAAATTCTGAAGATAAACAGGTGGTTGTAGATTCAAATGAAGCTTCACCAATTAATTGGAGAAGAGTTCATAGGCTTCCTGATCATGTGAGATTTGTTCATTCTGCACACATAAATTATTTAACTAATCATCCATCAGCTATCCAAAACGTACCTGACAGGCTTGATCTTGAAGGCAAAGAAACTGTCCCTCCTTCTCAAGTTTGTTCAACTTGTCATGGTGATGTAGCAAATATGGAAAAAGTATATCAAGTAGAACCATTAAAAATGGGGCAATGTGTAAACTGTCATAGAAAAAATGGAGCACCAACAGATTGTGCTGCTTGTCACCATTAACTAATTAGAGGTAAATATGAAAATAAACAGGAGAGAATTTTTATCACTTAGCGGGAAATCAGCTGCTGGGGCAGTTATTTTTGCTGCATGTTCAATTCCTGAAAAAGAATTAATAGTACAAAGTCCTGTTGATATGCCAGAGGACTTAGTAAGAGGAATTGATTCTTGGTATGCTACTTCATGGTCAGAAGGCGCTTCAGGTGATGGAGTTTTAGTGAGAGTTCTTGAAGGAAGAATTAAAAAACTTAAGGGAAACCCTGATCATCCTGTAAATAGAGGAGGTGCTAGATCTAATTTAGATGCCTCAATCCAATTGCACTATAATCCTGACAGATTGCATACTCCAAAATTAAGAAGATCAAAAGAAGGAATCCAATCAAATACATCATTTTCCGAGATGGATAAGTTTGTTAAAGAAGCAACTTCAAAAGGGAAAAAAATAGTAGTTGTATCTAACCCTACCAGAAGCACAGAAGGATGGGTTTCACAAAAATTTGCTGAAAGTAGAGGAGGAAGATATCTTACTTACGAGGCATTAGATCAAACAAATTTACACGATGCATTATACGAGTTATTTGAAACAGAAGAAATACCTCATTTCGATATAGCTCATGCTGATAATGTATTGTCTTTTGGAGCAGACTGGATTGAAAATTGGATCTCGCCAGCCCAATATGGACATGCACTAGGTGAATTTAGATCCGGAAATAGAGGATTTTTTGCACATGTTGAACCAAGGTTTTCTTTAACGTCTGCAAACTCAGATATATGGCTATCCCCATATCCAGGTACTGAATCCGATATCGCACTTTCAATCGCAAATGTGATAATAAAAGAAAAATTAGTTCCTGAATCCCAGATAAACGATTTTATAAATAAATTCCCTGAAGGAAAAATAGAGTTTGGATACTCTCCAGAAGATGTTGAAAAAAGAACAGGCGTTTCTAAGGTAAAAATCAAAGAGATAGCCCACAAAATTTCAACAGGAAAGAGTGTTGTTTTTGCAGGAGGATCTACCTCTGCTTATACAAATGGTAAATTTAACACATATGTTGTTTATGCATTAAATATCCTTCTGGGATCTGTTGGAAAAGTTGGAGGTCTCATCTTAAATCCTGAGGTAAGTAAAGAGAATATTGGAGGATCTACAAAATCAAACACAATAAAAGATTGGCAAGAAGAAATTGCTCAATGGAGAGCAGGCTATGTAGATACCGTTATTATTAGGGGTGTTGATCTTGTGTATACTATGCCTAATTCTTTAGATGTCAAAGGCGCATTGAAAAATGTTGAAACAGTAATATCTTTTGGAAATATAATGAATGAAACATTAGAGGCTTCAGATGTTGTAATTCCTGAAACAACATTTTTTGAAGAATGGGGATCTGAAATTCCTAATCCTCTACCAGGATATATGACTGTTTCTCTACAACAACCTGTAGTTGTAAAAGAAGGGCCAGGCGCTGCAGGAGCAATAAGCTATGTTGATAAGTTGCTAGAATTGGAACCTTCCATAAGTGGATCTAATAAATCTTTGGTAAAAAAAGTATTTGATAATGAATATAACGAATCTAATAATACGGGGTCTGTTAAAGCTGAAAATAAAAACTCTTTTATGAATGGAGTACAGCAAAGAGGTGGTTATTGGAATAAGTCCATAACTGCTGAGCAGAAAAAAATAAGACTTAATAATCCTTTTGAATTTGAAGGTAATAACAGTTTTTCACAAATAGATACTAGTCATGGTGAAGAATTTTATTTAATCCCTTTCACTAATGTGCTTATGGATGGTAAGCTTTCTAACTCTCCTCTTGCGCAGCAAGCTGCAGATGGTATTACATCTGCTGCATGGCAAACTTGGGTTGAGATAAATATCCACCAAGCAGAAGAAATGGGCATTAAGGAAGGTGATATTATTTATTTGAAATCTGACTCAGGTGAGATTAAATGTCTAGCATATCCTCATCCAGGAGTTCAGCCAGGGACATTATGTGTTCCAACTGGTCTAGGAACCGAAAAAGGAGGAAGATATTCTGAAGGTAGAGGTTCAAATGTATTAAAAATTTTATCAGGTTTAGTTGATGAACAATCAGGATCATTTGCATGGGCTTCTACAAAAGTTTCATTAAAAAGAGCTGGAGGTAACGAAAAATTACCTAAATTTGAGGGTGACGTTACTGCATTCCCAGTTGAACCAGGTGTCCCTGTGCTTGTGGTTAAGCCAGGCCAAACTGCTCATGAAGCTGAATATGAAAATCATCATAAATATCAAGAGTCACTAAACTTTAGAGAGCCTCATGGGCATGGAGATGGACATGGAGATGATCATGGAGATGGGCATGGAGATGATAAAGAAAAAAGTACTCATTAGACAGTAAGAGGAAATATTATGGTAATAGAAAAAGATAGAAGTTGGGGAATGGTTATTGATACTGATAAATGTAATGGTTGTAGTGGTTGCGTTACAGCATGTCAGGTAGAAAATAATATCCCATTAAACGACCAGAATAAATTCGAAAGAGGCAGAGTTATGTCTTGGATTAGAATTGAAAGATATTGGGAAGGCGAATTTCCTGATGTTAAGGCTAGATTTATACCTGTTTTATGTCAGCACTGTGGGAATGCTCCCTGCGAACCAGTCTGTCCTGTTTATGCAACCTACCATAATGACGAAGGATTAAATGTTCAAGTTTATAACAGATGTGTTGGTACAAGGTATTGTGCTAATGGTTGCCCTTATATAGTTAGAATGTTCAATTATTGGGAACCAGCTTGGCCTGAAGAATTTAGAAATCACCTTAATCCAGATGTGACTATTAGAAGCAGAGGGATTATGGAAAAATGTAGTATGTGTGTTCACAGAATTAATAGAGGAACTAGAAAAGCTAAAGAAGAAAATAGAGAGCTTGAAGATGGAGAAATCAAGACAGCATGTCAAGAAGCATGTACTACTGGAGCTATTATCTTTGGTGATCTAAATGACCCAGAAAGTGAAGTGTCTCAGCTGGCTCAAAGCGACAGAAAATATACTTTAATGCCACAGTTGAATACTCAACCTAATGTTGTTTATTTGGCCACAGTAGACCCATATAAAGATAAAAATTTAGGAGAAGCAAAAACTAATGAGCACTAACGAAGAACATCATTATTGGCCTCCTAGTGATCCTAAGAAGGTAAAAGAAGAACTAATTTCTAGCACCTCTGGAGGAGGAAATTTCTTGAAAAAACTTATTTGGGTATTTAGCCTTCTAAGTATATTAGGAATTGTGGGTCTTGTTGGAAAGCTCTTTTTAGAAAGTGACGATCAAACTCAATGGGGATATATAGCTGCAGTATTAGCATTTATTTTAAGTACTACTTCAGGAGCTCCAATGGTGGCTGTAGCTCCACTTATAGCCAAAGCTAATTGGGCTAGACCTATATCAAGAATAGCTCATATTATTGGTGCTGTAGGAATTGTAAATATAATAATCATGATTCCAATTTTATGGGTTCTGCCTCCATTAGTTGTAGAGGGAGCTAGAAGGAGATCTATATGGTTTGAGGCTCCAAACTACAGTCCTCATTTTTGGAATACTCTGGGTTTAATAATGCTTGCCATAGTTGGGCTTGCTTTACTTTATTCTTCAGCTTTACCAGATCTTGCAACTATTAGGGATAACTCTAAAGGGACTAAACAAAAAATTGCAAAAATTTTGGCCAGAGGATTCGTTGGAAGTACCGTTCAATGGAGTACGCTAAGAATGAGAATTGGTATGATGAGTACTTTTTACTTTTTTACACTTATTTTTGTTCATTTTATAATATCAGTTGACTTGAGTATGAGTATGGTTCCTGGTTGGAGAGATGCTATCTATCCAATGGCCCACGCAATGGGAGGTATTCAAGGGGGAATAGCATCAGTAATTATTCTTGCATGGATCGTAAGAAAATATTGTGGTTATGAAAATTATCTGACATTGAATCAATTTTGGGCTCTAGGAAGGCTTATGTTTGCAGCAAGCCTTATGTGGATTTATTTTTTCTACTCAGCATTTATCGTATTTTGGTATGGTAAGTCAATGTCAGACACAGCATGGTTAGATCTGTTGATCAGAGGGCCTATGATGTATGTTTTCATTTTAGGAATGCTTTTCAGCTTTATTTTCCCATGGTGGTGGTTAATTTGGAACAAAGTAAGAAATTCAGTCAATGGTCCTTTTTATGGAGCTATACTAGCAATTTTAGGTGTGCTTTTTGAAAGAATAAGGTTATACGTGCCCGCTTGGTCTGTAGACCCAAAACTAATTCACGATAAATGGTTATCAGTTATACCCAAAACCATATATCCGGATATATGGGACATTTTAGTTATGGTTGGAGCAGTAAGCTCTGTTTTCCTAATAGTTATAGTTGTTTCAAGATTAGTTCCATTTATAGGTATATGGGAAATACAACAATTTAATTTACTTGCAAAACCAGTAAAATATATAAAAGCTCATGGCGTTAGAGTTGCAAAGCCAGATTAATAAAGGAGAATTATGCAACAAAGAGATAATGAAAATAGACTAAGTCAAGAATATACCAATACAGTATTATTGAATGGCACCCTTCAAACTCCAAGATGGTGGCCTTACATAGTATCTGTTCTTGGGTTCTTTGTTATAGTAGGATTTGTACTCTTTGGTATCCAAATCAAGTATGGATTAGGAGTTACTGGATTAAATCGACCAATCTATTGGGGGTTGTATATTACAACATTTGTTTTTTGGGTTGGTATTTCTCACGCAGGTATTATGATTTCTGCCATTCTACGTTTAACTCAAGCTGAATGGAGAAGGCCTGTGACAAGAGCAGCTGAAATTTTAACAATATTTTCACTTGCAACTGCTCTTGTTTTTCCTCTTATTCACGCGGGTAGAACCTGGAGAATAGTTTATTGGTTGATTCCATATGATGCATCCAGAGGTATATGGCCAAATATTAGATCTCCTTTGTTTATGGATCCAATTGCAATATCAACTTATCTAACAGGATCAACATTGTTTTTATTTGTTGCGCTTCTACCTGACCTTGCAGTTCTTAGAGATAGAACTACTGGTTTTAGAAAAGGTTTTTATACTATATTAGCTCTTGGATGGAGAGGAAACCCAAGACAATGGAAAATGCAAGTTGTAGGTGGTATCCTCCTTTCAGCTTTGATGCTTCCTATATTCGTATCTGTGCATTCTATCGTTTCATGGGACTTTGCAGTTACAACTGCTGTTGAAGGTTGGCATTCAACTATTTTTGCGCCATATTTTGTCATAGGAGCAGTACACTCTGGTGTTTCTGCAGTGGTAACAATGATGGCATTAATGAGATGGGGATGGGGATGGAATGATTTCATTAGACCAGAACATTTTGATGCTCTTGCAAGACTGTTAACTGTAGTTGCAACGGCATGGTTAGGATTCACATTTCTAGAACTTTTATTTGCTCTTTATGGTCTTGACGCACCAGAAATAGCGCTTAGAGAAATGCAGATTTTTCAATACCCCTGGAATATGCTATTTTTACTTTTCTTATTAACAGGATATATACTCCCTGTACCAATGTGGATTTTCAAGCGTATAAGGACTAATATAGCTCTAATGTTTTGGAGTTCTATATTAGTAAACATAGGAATGTGGTTAGAGAGATTTTTAATCATTGTTCCAGGATTATCAAGAAGAACACCATTTGTATTTACTTGGGAAGCTTACTCCCCAAGCTGGTTTGAATGGTATATATTATTTTGGTCATTTTGTTGGGTAACATTACTAATGTTGATTTTCTCTAGAGTTTTTCCATTAGTTCCACTGTTCGAGCAAAAAGAAAGTGAAGTTTTTAGCGACGATATTAAAATAGGTCGTGCGACAGTTCCTACTATATTTAGGGAAGAAGAGGAGTAAAAAAATGAAAAGCTTATTAGGTTTATATTTGGATCCAAATGACGCAGCTAATGCGATGGACGGGTTGAAAGAAGGTGGTTTTGAGCAAGGGACATTTGATGTACTAACCGGTACGCCATATCCAGAAGGAGCGTTTGGAGAACATGTTCCTCAACATAGATTGTTTAGATTTCCTGCATTTGGTGCAATAATTGGATTTAGTTTATCATTATTTCTTACAACTGCTACTCAATTAGCATACCCTTTGATCACGGGAGGAAAACCAATATTATCTATATTTGCAATGCTTATAATAATGTACGAAATGACTATGTTAGCAGCAGTTATTTTTAGTGTTATTGGAATCATATTTGAATCAAGACTTCCAAATATTGCTCCTGGAGTTTATGATGCAAGAATCACTGAAGGCTACATCGGAGTAGTAATATCTGTTGAAGACTCAGAATTTAGTAAAGCAAAAAAAATACTTGAGAAATCTGGTTCTGAAGAAATTAAAGAGGCATAAGAGTTATCAAGAAAAGTAATATGAAAACAAGTAAAAAAATAGTATTTATACTTACATTATTGTTAATAATGTTGACAGCTTGTGTTCAACAAAATAACACATATCCTGTAGAGATTTTTAGCGAGATGCATTATAACCAAGCTCAAAAATCTCAGGAACCGCCTAGGGTACCTGCACATCCTGATAGTGTAACTTTTTCAGAAATTGGTTCTGAAAAAAATTTGGACATGAGCGCTAATCCAAAAAACAGTTATGATGGGTCATACTTATATGAAGTCAACTGTACTTTTTGTCATGGAGCAAACGGAAATGGAATTGGACCTGCTGCTAGTAAGATATCTTCAGAAGACAACTATTGGTATAAAGTAACAGGTGAAAAACATAAGAATCCTGCAAATTTATTAACCTCTGAGCTTTCTAGAGATAATGCTGTAGTTTTCATCAAGGGTGGAGCTGGACTTATGCCAGCTTATGAAAACATGTTGACAGAAGCTGAAATTAGAGCAATCGTTGATTACGTTTGGGATGATTTACGATAAATTTTTCATAACGGGCTTTCTTTCAATGATTCTATTGTTAAATTCTTGCGCGTTTTCTGAGTCAGAATCACGATCAGATTTATATATAAAACTTGAAAAAGAAATAATGTGTCCTGTTTGTGATGGTCAAACATTAGATCAATCACAGTCACTTATTGCTGAAAATATGAAAGACACAATAAAGAAAAAAATTGAGGAAGGATATGATGAGAAAGAAATTAAAAATTATTTTATTTCAAGATATGGAGAATCAGTTATTGCATATCCAACGTTTCAAGGATTTAATATAGTAGCTTATTTGATACCAGTATTACTTATTATTTTAGGATTAGTAGTGCTTGGATTTTATATAAAAAAGGATAAAAAAATTAGTGAATAATTTTGGATATTACATATTAATTCTAGGACTTATATTGTCTACATACTCTGGGATAATGTTTATATTTGGGTCCTATAAAGATAATAAAGTTTTTATTAAAAGTGCTTCAAGAGGATTCTATCTATCCTTAATTATGATATTAATCTCATCTATTACATTAATTTCATTATTTTTGTTGAATGATTTTTCTAATATTTATGTTTTTAATCATTCAAGTCTAGATATGAATAGAGCTCTAACCTTTGTCGCATTCTATGCTGGGAATGAGGGTTCTTTATTATATATTTTATTTATTCATGCCTTGTTAAGTGGAATGATGTTATATTTCTCACCAAAGGGTATAAAAAATAGCCTTAGTTTTTCTTGTGGAATATTATCCTTAATAAGTACATTCTACCTGTTTGTTTTAGTTTTTTACGCAAATCCATTTGAAGTTTCTGATATGAATAATTCTGATGGTAGAGGTATAAATCCTTTACTTAGACATCCAGGAATGTATATTCATCCTCCTTTGTTAATGTCAGGTTTAGCATCAATATCTATACCTTTTGCAATATCTCAAGGAGCTCTATTTGATTCTAAAAAAAATAACAATTGGTTCAGTTTGTTAAGAATTTGGAGCTTGATTTCATGGACTCTTTTAGGTGCTGGATTACTTATTGGAGCTTGGTGGGCTTATACAATACTAGGTTGGGGAGGTTATTGGAGCTGGGATCCTATAGAAAATGTAGGTTTAATGCCTTGGTTAGTACTAACAGCTCTAATTCATTCGATAATGGTTGAGGAAAGAAGAGGCATGTTTAGACTTTGGAATATAATATTAGTTTCATTAACCTTTATACTTGCTCTTTTGGGCACATTTATAAACAGAGGAGGTCCAGTTGTATCAGTTCATTCTTTTGCAGCATCAACTCTAGGATTTTTATTCTTGGGATTTATGATAGTAATGACTTTCTTTAGTCTAATAACTATTATCTATAAGTATAAAAATATACAAAAAAATAAAAACAAAATAGAATCTTATCTATCAAGAGAATCTTCTTTCCTTCTTAATAACGTTTTGCTTGTTCTTACTTCAATAATTATTCTTTGGGGAGTACTTTTCCCAGTTGTTTCAATTTTATTTACAGGAACAGAAATAAGTGTGTCCGCTCCCTACTTTGATAAAACTGCTGGGCCTATTTTACTAGGAATAATTATTCTTATGGGTATAGGGCCTATATTATCATGGAGAAAAACTACACCAAAAGCAACCTTATTTAGAATACTTCCCTCATTTTTGCTAACAATTATTCTGCTTTTATATCTTGTAATAATAGGTATTACTAAATTTTTTGCGCTAATTTCAATATGCTCAATCTTTTTTGTTCTAACTATAATTTTTAGAGAGTGGATTGGAGGTACTAGGTCTAGAATGAAAAATTCATTAAATCCACTGTATGCTTTCATCAATATGATAATTTCAAATAGAGGAAGAAATGGAGGATATATTGTTCATTTAGCAATTCTTTCCTTAGCTTTTGGAGTCGTAGGCACAAAATTTTATGATGAAAGATTAGATACCAATCTTAATGTTTCAGAGGTAATAAATTTCAAAAATTATAATATTCAATTTGATAGTATTGAACAAGAAATAAATAGTGGAAATTCTATAACTAAAGCAAAATTTTCAATCTTCAATTCAGATAATAATTACAAAGGGGAAATAGAAGCTATGCACTCTTACTATCCAAACTATAATCAGATAAGCGTAAGGTCAGGAATTTTGAGTACTCCTATAGAAGATTTATATATTATTCCTAAAGATTTCATCGATGATACAAAAATGACAGTTAGAATAGCAGTAAATCCTCTGGCTTGGTGGATTTGGTTATCAGGTCCCATATTATTATTAGGAACTTTAGTTACATTATGGCCAAATAAACAAAAGGAGAAATGATGATAGAAATTATTTTATCTATTATTTTTATAATTTTGGCAATTGTTTCAACAATATTAATACTCAAACCCTTGTTGGAAAAAAATGAAAAATAAATTCAAGAAAATAAAAGCATATTATTTTATACTTTTACTTTTGCTTATATTTACAAAAACTCCAGTAATGAGCATTGAAGCCGATGCAAATATTAGTGATATTTTCATTAAGGAGTACAATATGTCTATACTTTCGGTAGATCAAAATAATCAGTCCCTATCGATTATTACTGCAGTAAAAATTTCAAACTTAAATGAGGAGAAATTTGTACCTAATTTTATTGATGTCGCTCAGACCGGAATGAACTTCATAAGGTTTAGTCTTCCTGAAGGTTTTTTTGATTT
>CETG01021014.1_pt1 | contig 50941 bp, 49 predicted proteins | sample 361471 | NCBI WGS metagenome assembly CETG01 (sample SAMEA2622696, study PRJEB7988) | marine metagenome | isolation source: saline water (ENVO:00002010), including | reverse complement strand
GGCACCATGCCGTAGTTGACGATCTTGCGCATCAGCGGCAGGCGGTCGGTCAGGCCCTTGAACGATGCAGAAAACATCAGATACAGGCAGATCAGGGTGCCCAGGGTCAGCGAGATCGGGGTGTTGGCCAGGCGCCCGCCGGCGGAAATCTCACCCATCAGCGCCGCGATACCGGCGCCGATGATGATGCCGCCCTTCATCGAGTTGGGCACGATGCGCACCATGGCGCTGCCCAGACGGGTAATGCCGAGGACGAAGAAGATCAGGCAGACCAGCAGTTGCAAGGCAAACAACGCCTGAATGGCCTGTGGGCCCGGCTCGAAGTCACCGAGAAACAGCAGTACGACCGGAATGGCCGGGGTAATCCAGCCCGGCACCATGGGCACACCAAGCAGGGCCGGCAGCATGAAACCGACACCGCAGACCACGACGTAGGCCAGAGCCACGTCGTAGGGCAGACCGAGGTATTTTTCCAGCAGGGGAATCATGCCGAGGCTGACCACAAACATGATCAACGCCTGCAGCATCTCGGCGGTTTCCCACCGGTAGTGCACAAACGGCAGTCGAATCTTGAACGGGCCGCAGGCCCAGAAAGGTTGTTCAGCGCCATCGGCGCGCTTGAAGATTTGCATGAGTAGCTCCGCCAGCCGGGTAGAACCGGGCTGCTTGTTGTTTTTGTGAAACGGCTTTGTTGCTCGCGGGGCTTGCCTGTTATCCGCCCAGACCTACGCGCACGGAGCGCGGAGGCCTGGGGGGCAGGCGCTTAACCCCGGGTTGTGCTGTTGATCAGAGCGCCTTGGCCCAGTCACGCAGCACGAACTTCTGGATCTTGCCGGTCGAGGTTTTCGGCAACTCGGTGAAGATCACCGTCTTGGGCACCTTGAAGCCGGCCAGGTGCTGGCGGCAGAAGGCGATGATGTCCTCGTGGCTGACATCGTGATCGCGGCGTCGGGTGATGAAGGCGCAGGGCGTTTCGCCCCACTTCTCGTCCGGCCGGGCAACCACGGCTGCTTCCATGACGGCAGGGTGCTTGTAGAGGGTGTCTTCAACTTCGATGGTGGAGATGTTCTCGCCACCGGAGATGATAATGTCCTTCAAACGATCCTTGATCTGCACGTAACCGTTGGGGTGGCAGACGGCCAGATCACCGGTGTGGAACCAGCCGCCGGCAAAGGCCTCGGCAGTCGCTTCCGGGTTTTTCAGGTAGCCCTTCATCACGGTGTTGCCGCGCATGAAGATTTCACCGATGGTCTTGCCATCCTTCGGTACCGGCTTGAGGGTATCCGGGTTGGCAACCATGACGCCTTCGAGTGTGGTGTAGCGCACGCCCTGGTGGGACTTGAGTTCTGCCCGTTCTTCCAGCGTCAGCTCATCCCACTCGCTGTGCCAGGCGCAGACAGTGACAGGGCCGTAGACTTCTGTCAGGCCGTAGGTGTGGGTGATCTGGATACCCATGTTCTCGACCGCACCGATGACCTTGGCTGGCGGCGCTGCACCGGCAACCATGGCCTTGACCGGATGGCTGATGGCCGCCTTGGCCGAATCCGGCATGCTGGCCAGGGCGTTTAGGACAATCGGTGCACCGCACAGGTGGGTGACCTGATGCTCGTGGATCAGATGCAGAATCTTTTGCGGATCGACCCGACGCAGGAATACATGCACGCCGGCCATTGCGGTGATAGTCCAGGGATAGCACCAGCCGTTGCAGTGGAACATCGGCAGGGTCCACAGATAGACAGGGTGCATGCCGATGCACCAGGTTACCTGGTTGCCCAGGGCGTTCAGGTAGGCGCCGCGGTGATGGTACACAACACCTTTCGGGTTGCCGGTGGTGCCGGAGGTGTAGTTCAGGGTAATGGCCTGCCATTCGTCCTCGGGCCAGTGCCATTCGAACTCGGGATCACCCTCGGCGAGGAAGGCTTCGTAATCGAGATCGCTCAGGGCTTCACCTTCGCCGTACTCCGGGTCATCCACGTCGATCACCAGAATCGGCCGTTTGATCAGTTCCAGAGCCTGACGAATGACCGTGTGGAACTCGCGGTCGGTAATCAGTACACGGGCTTCGCCATGCTCAAGCATGAAGGCGATGGCTTCGGCGTCCAGACGTACGTTGAGGGTGTTGAGCACCGCGCCGATCATGGGTACACCAAAGTGGGCTTCCAGCATGGCCGGAATATTCGGCAACATGGCGGCAACGGTATCGCCCTGGCGAATACCCCGACCGTACAGCGCAGACGCCAGACGGCGGCAACGCTGATAGGTTTCCTGCCAGTTACGGCGCAGACTGCCGTGGATGACGGCCGGGTAGTTCGGGTAGACCGCAGCGGTTCGTTCAATGAACGACAGCGGTGAGAGAGCCATATGGTTGACGGCAGCGGGAGCCAGACCTTCCTGATAGATCGTCATGACGAAAACCTTCTTGTAGTTATCGATGGTGCCATGGGCAGAGCAGGGCACCTCGGAATATTCATCTGGCCGGCCTGGGCGTAGCCGGCGTATTCTCATCAGGGCGTTTTATATAGCTTTTTACGGAATTATGGAATATCCACCAAGGTATTATGGTTAATCTACTATATGGTGATGCATGGCTGATCTGCTTCCCACATTGCACGAGCTGCTGCAGTCTGACCCGCTGCCCATGATGCTGGTCAACGCGGCGGGCGAGCCGATGTTTCGCAATACCGCCCTGCTGCAGCTGCAGGCCGATAACGCGGAGCTGTCTGCCTGGCTGCCGCACAATCATGCCGAGCTGGTGATGGCAGCTGCCCGGCAGCAGCGGGCGATAGAGGATGTGCATACCCGCTGCGGTAATCGCCATCTGCTCTGGAGCTATATCCCGCTGGCGCAGACCGCACAGGTTTGGGTGCGCGGGCGTGATGCGACACGCTGGCTGCAGCATCAGCAGGAGGCGACGGTTGCCCGGCGGCTGTATCACCTGATCATCGAGAACACCACTGATCTGATCTCGCGCCACCGCCCTGATGGCCGGTTTATCGATGCATCCCCGGCGTCCTGGAACATGCTCGGCGTTTGGCCTGAGCAGTTGCGGGGCGAGCGCCTCGATAGCCTGTTTCATCCGCAGGAGCGCGAAGCGCTGATAACGCGTTTTCGCAGTGCGCTCGAGCAGGATGGTTACCTGACCTACAGCTACCGTATTCGTCATGCCAGTGGGGAATACCGCTGGTTTGAAACAGCCAGCCGCGCGATTCGCGAGACCTACACCGGTGAAGTTGTGGAAGTCATCAGCGTGTCTCGCGACATCACCGAGCGCCTGCAGAGCGAGGAGCACAACCGCCGGCTGCAGGATGAACTGGCCCATGCAGCGCGACTGGCAACGCTGGGTGAGCTGGCCTCCGGCATCGCCCATGAACTGAACCAGCCGCTCGCCGCCATCCTCAACTATGCCGGAGCCAGTCAGCGCTATCTGAGTCAGCTTGGCAGTGACGAGCCAGAAGCTGAACGCGTTGAGCATGGGCTGGCACGCATCAGTGAGCAGGCCGAGCATGCGGCGGCGGTCATTCGCCGCTTGCGCGGTTTTCTGCGCAAGGGCTCGCGCCGGTTGCAGCAGGTGGACGCTGCGGTGCTGGCGCATGAAGCGGTGGGGCTTTGCGCCTGGGAGGCGTCGCAGCACCAGGTGCAGATCGTTGAGAAAGCCGCGCCTGGTCTGCCCCTGCTGAGGGTCGACCCGATCCTCCTGCAGCAGGTGTTGCTGAACCTGTTGCGCAATGCGATTGATGCCAACCGCGAGCAACATCCGCAGCACGGCTCACAGGTGCAGCTGAATATTGAGGAGCGGGACGGGCAGGTGTGTATCGAGGTGATTGATCAGGGCGCTGGTGTCAGTGCCGAGGCCCGTGAGCAGCTGTTTGTTCCGTTCTATACCAGCAAGGTTGATGGTCTGGGCTTGGGGCTGTCGATGAGTCAGGGTATTGTAGAGGGCTTTGGCGGCAGCCTCGACGCGCTGCCCGCCGATACCGGTGGCCTGTGCCTGCGATGCCTGCTACCGGCCGTTTCCACTTAGGGGCTGCAATGCCGGAACGCACACAACAACTGGTTTATGTCGTAGACGACGATCAGGGCATGCTGGACTCCACCGTCTGGCTGTTTGAATCGATGGGGCTCAAGGCGCTGCCATTTACCAATGGTCAGACGTTTCTTGATGCCTGCGATCCCGCCGCAGCGGCCTGTGTCCTGCTTGATGTGCGTATGCCCGGAATGGGTGGGCTGGCCGTTCAGGACGCCATGCGCGAGCGAGGGATAGGGCTGCCGGTGATATTTGTCAGCGCCCATGCCGATGTGCCGATTGTGGTGCGTGCCTTCCGCGGTGGTGCTGTCGACTTTATCGAGAAGCCCTACAACGAGCAGTTGCTGCTGGACAGTGTTCAGCGGGCGCTAAACCAGGGGCCAGTCCACCCCGCGTCCTGTGCTCAGGAAGTGCAACACCGATTGGCGCGCCTGACCCCGCGGGAGCGGGATATAGTGCTACCGTTGGTGCAGGGTTTCAGTAACCGCGAGATTGCCGAGCAACTGGGTGTCAGCGTAAAAACGGTTGATCTGTACCGTTCGCGGGTGATGAAGCGCATGCAGGCCGACAGCCTGCCGGCGCTGGTTGGAATGCTGGTGGGGTTGGGAGTAATCGATCCCTTTACTCTGCAGCCACTTCGGGATTTGCGGGTGTCATGATGCCCAGGGATAGGGTTTAGCTATCAAGGAACGTGACAGTTAGAAAAATGGCGTCATAATGACATCACTGGTTGAGATGAACTGGTCGTGCTTTTGCGGCGGGCAGAATAATAAGAAGGATCTCACGGGTGCATACTGTTACGACCAATTACCGCTTGAGCAACTGGCGCGGCGAATTTGTTGACGCGGCGACCGAACAGGCTTTTCGCAAGCACAGTGAAGCAGACGCGTCCCGCTCCCTGCGGCGTGCATTGCTTGTTTGGGCCGCTCTGGTCGTGCTTTTCGGACTGCTGGATTATCCGGTTCTGGGGCACGGCTACGATTTTCAGGTGCTGTTTGGCTGGCGCCTGGCAACGGCCGCGGTGCTCTTGCTGCTCTACTGGCAGGTGCGACGCAAGCCGTCACTGGTCAGCGATGGCTATGCCGTAACTGCCGTCGAGATTTTCGGCAGTGTGCTGTTCTTCATGCTCTACTTCCTGCGTCACGATATGGTCAGCTGGGTGATCGCGGTAGTTGCGATTTCATTGCTGGCGCTGTTCATGTTCATCCCCAATCGTGTGTATCTGTCGCTGCTGGCGTCCGCCTTTCTCAGCATTGGTCTGATGGCTTGCGTTGCTGCGCGTGGAATGGGCGCCGAAAAGGTGATTGGTCTGGGTTTCATTCTGGTGCTGCCGATTGCCGTTGGCTTTTTTACTTCCTTGCGCTGGCAGCTCGCTCAGCGGCAGCAGTATGCCCTGCTGATGCAGGTGATCAGCAGCAACCGGGATCTGCAGGATGAAATCAAGCGGCGCGAGGCTCTGGAGGCGGAGCTGAAGCGTCAGGCTACAACCGATCCGTTGACCGGTCTGTTCAATCGGCGCCAGTACGAAATGCTGTTCCAGCGCGAGCGGCAACGCTGTAATCGACTGGGGCAGGAGATGACCCTGTGTGTGATGGACCTCGATCACTTCAAACGGATCAATGATCAGCATGGTCATGATGCCGGCGACGCGGTGCTCAGGCATGTGGCACAGCATTTGTGTTGCTCTCTGCGGCACTCTGATGTGGTCGGTCGATTTGGCGGGGAGGAGTTTGTTCTTATCCTGCCCGACACCGGACTTGAACAGGCGGTTGCGGTGCTGAATAGGCTGCGCGAGGAGCTGGCCGAAACGCCGGTACCGGTACGGGGACAACTGTTGCCGGTCAGCGCGACCTTTGGTGTCACAACGGTACGGCAGGACGACAGCGATCTGGAATCCATCGTTCGGCGAGCCGACCGGGCATTGTATGAAGGCAAGGGCGCAGGGCGTAATCGGGTTATGACCGCCTGATCGGTTACACTGGCGTCCTGTCTACCCGCTGTGTCGGTGGTCCGTGCGCAAGATTCTCCATATCGACTGTGATTGCTTCTACGCTGCGATAGAAATGCGCGACGACCCGCGCCTGCGCGGTCGGCCGCTGGCGGTCGGCGGCGATCCGGGCAAGCGTGGCGTCATCGCCACCTGCAACTACGAGGCGCGTGCCTATGGGGTGCGGTCGGCGATGGCCTCGGCCTACGCCAAGAAGCTGTGTCCGGAACTGCTGATCGTACCGGGCCGGATGTCGGTCTACCGTGAGGTATCCCAGGCCATTCAGGCCATCTTTGCCGATTACACGCCGCTGATTCAGCCCCTGTCACTGGACGAAGCCTACCTGGATGTCTCCGACAGCCCGGCCTGCCGCGGTAGCGCGACCCTGATCGCCAAGGAAATCCGTCAGCGGGTGCGTGACACGCAAGGCATCACGGTGTCGGCCGGGGTAGCGCCAAACAAGTTTCTTGCCAAAATCGCCAGTGACTGGAACAAGCCGGACGGGCTGAAGGTGATCCTGCCGGATCAAGTCGAGGACTTTCTGCGCGACCTGCCGGTGTCACGTCTGCATGGCGTCGGCCGCAAGACTGCCGAGCGGCTGCAGCGCCTTGGCGTTGATGTGTGCAGTGAACTGCTGCCGTGGCGCAAGCAGGATCTGGCCCGCGAGTTCGGCAGTTTCGGCGAGCGCCTGTGGGAGCTTGCGCGCGGAATTGACGAGCGCCCGGTGGTGGTCGAAAGCCGCCGTCAGTCGGTCAGTGTCGAGAATACCTATGAGCACGATCTGCCCGATCTGGACGCCTGCCTGGCGGCCTTGCCGCCGCTGCTGGACAAGCTGGCCGAGCGCATCGGCCGGCTGGAGGGCAGTTACCGGGTCAGCAAGCCGTTCATCAAACTCAAGTTTCACGACTTCACCCAGACCACATTGGAGCAGGCCGGGGCACCGATTACCCCGGCCGGCTACGCTGAACTGTGTGCTCAGGCGTTTGCCCGTGGCAACTGCGCGGTGCGGCTGATCGGCGTGGGCGTGCGGCTGGACAGCAGTCAAGCCCAGCTGGGAGAACAGCTCAAGCTGTTCTAGCGCGCCTCTCTGGCGCACTTGGGGCACAGGTGGTTGTCGCCGCGCGGCTGCCAGCCAAGCTCACTGATACGCGTGACCGCCTTGGCGGTGCGGGCGTTCAGATCGTCCCGGTCGGCAACAAGAAACTCGAACGGTTGCTCGCGGCCGCACTCATCACAGGTAATCGACCAGCCCAGTACACTTTGGCCGCGCAGGTCCGGCCCGCGCGCCGACGCGGTCCACTGGCCCGGCGGGTTGATCAGATAGCGAATCTTGTCGACCACCAGGCGCATGGGCAGATCGCGACTACCCTTGATCGTGCAGATCAGCTGGTCGCCGGGCTGCACGCCGCCGCCCTGACCGGTGACCTGAAACAGCCCGGCGCTCAGGGTGCGACATTCAATCAGGGTGTGTGACGGATTCAGTGCCGTGCGGCGAAAATCGTGTTCTGCCATGGTAGGGGCTCGCTGGTCGGTGGGGCGCGCATGATAACACCGGAGTGTAGCGGCATATCACCCGCATCACTGATGGTCGGTCCGGGACGGGGCAGTGATTATCATGGCGCGGTCTTTTACGTATTCACAACGAGGAGTTCACATGAGCGTCAAGCAAATGTTCGATCTGAGCGGCAAGGTCGCCCTGATCACCGGTGGTACCAAAGGTCTGGGTCTGCAGATGGCAGAAGCGTTCGGCGAACTGGGTGCCAAGGTGTTCATCAGTGCGCGTAATGCTGCCGAGATTGAAGCCGTCGTCGCTGAACTGAAAAGCCAGGGCGTCGAAGCCGCCGGTATCGCCTGTGATCTGGGCAAACTGGACAGCAACCCGGTCAAGACCCTGGTAGACGCCTGTGAAGCGGCCTTCGGCACCGTTGACGTGCTGGTCAACAATGCGGGCACTACCTGGGGGCAGCCGGCAGAAGAACACAGCTACGAAGGCTGGCAGAAAGTCATGACTCTGAACGTGGACGTCTGCTTCCTGGTGGCTCAGGAAGTGGCGCGCCGTTTTATGATCCCGCGCAAGTCCGGCAAGATCATCAACATCGCCTCCATCGCCGGCTTCAAGGGCAATCGTGCCAACTCCGGCGTGTTCACGTCTGCCTACAACACCTCCAAGGCCGCGGCAATCAACCTGACTCGCGCACTGGCTGGCGAGTGGGGTCGTTACAACATCAACGTCAACGCGATCTGCCCGGGCTACTTCCCGACCAAGCTGGCAAAAGGCCTGGACAAGGTCAGCGAGATGATCAAGGAAGGCACGCCACTGGGTCGCATCGGTGGTGATGAGGACATCAAGGGCGCTGCGGTGTTCTTTGCGACTGAAATGTCCCGTCACGTGACCGGTCAGGCACTGGCTGTCGACGGCGGCAATTCGGTCGTCTGAACAGGCGTATTCGCTGACCGGTGCGGACGCGACATGTCGCGTCCCTACGAACGGGTAGGCACCACGACCTTGCGTAGGGACGCAGCATGCTGCGTCCGCGCGCGTTGACACGGCGCATGGCGGGCCCCGTGCAGGTCAGTTGACGCCTTTGCTCAGTGCCCGTGCCGCTGCTTCGACGGCAGGGCGATGGTCGCGTTCCAGCGTGTCCATCAGGCGCAGATGCAGCTTGCGCTCGGCGCGGCTGAGATCCTTCCAGGCCTGATGGGTCGGAATATGTGCGGTCTGCTCGTAGATCAGATCAAAGACGGCCACGTCCAGCCCCTCGCGGCGCTCCCCCTGATAGTTATCCAGCAGCACCTTGATGCGAATGGCGCCTTCAATAGTGGGCACCTGGCCGTCAAGCAGGCTCTGGGCGATGATGCGAATGTCGCCGCTTAGCCGGTCGTTGCGCGCTTCCAGTGCTTTGGCACGGGCTTCGTCCTGCTGCCATACCTTGCGCCATAGGGTCCAGGCGTAGGTCGCCAGCGCCAGAATGATGAGAATGCCGGCGGCAATCAGCCAGTAGTGAGTTTGCATGGGTGTCAGAAGCTCAGTTGTGAGGGATCCAGCGTCCCTTCCTCGTGCAGATTGATGCTGGGCGCCAGCAACATGCCGGTGCGGATGTTGCCATCGATACGGTAATCGACCGGTTTCTGTTTATCTACCAGCTTGATCACGTCGGCGATATGACGCCACAGGTTGGAGCGTACATCCAGCTCGAAATAGGAGGAGCCGTAAGCCGGCACGTCAAAGCGGTTGTTGCTGACCCCGGTGGCCAGTTTCATGTTGTTGAGATAGACCTGATAGTGCATGCCGCGAATCGGCAGTACCCGGTCGTTGGGGTTGTCGACCCGCAGCTTGAGGCGAAAAGATTGCTCCCAGAGATTGGACTTGAGCATCTCGACATTCGCCAGACTGACCTCCGGCTTGGTGTAGGACGGGCTGAATACGGCACAGCCATGCAGCAGCATGCAGCCAATCAGCGTCATGATCCCCAGTAACCGCGCTCTCATCGCGTCCCCTCTCCCCGTGCAGGCTGCTTTGTGTATGGAGTTGTTGCGCAGCCTGGACCATACTTTAACCCTGTTTTGCGTACAGGGAGTGACAAGATGACGCGTTTCGAGGTGGTTTTTCAAGGCCAGGTGCAACAAGGCGCCGCGCCTGAGCAGGTACGGGCCAATGTAGGCAAGCTGTTTCAGGTCTCCGGAGCCCAGCTGGATACGCTGTTTTCCGGTCGTCGCATCGTGATCAAACAGGGGCTTGATCAGGTTGCCGCCGAGAAATACCGCATTGCGCTCGAGCGTGCGGGGGCGCAGTGCAGCATCGTGGCGATGGATGAGCCGACATCCGTAGCTCCGTCCGCTTCGGAATCTTCAGCGCCCTCTGAGCCAGCCAAGCCTGTGTCGCAGCCGGTTGAGGCTGAACCGGAGCGGTCCTCGCGCGTCGTGCCTCGAGACGAATACATGGCCGCGTTCAGTGATGTGGAGGCTCCTGACTTCGGTATCGCGCCGTTGGGTGCCGATCTGCAGGACGAGTACAACCCGCATACGGCGCTGCCTATCGATCTGTCGGCACTGACCCTGGCGCCGGTTGGCAGTGACATGGGCGAGATCAAGCGCGACGATGCAGTGCAGGTTCCCAATGTGGATCATCTCAAGCTCGTTGATGACTGATGAGTCTCTGCCGGGCCGGTCTGCTCACGGCCTGGCTTCGGCGCATTTGGCCCGCTGTTTTGTTTGCAAAATGTCGACTCCTTCGATTTCCCGGGTTTATACACCTGCTCTGCCACTTTTCTGTCCTTAAGCTGTGCATCAGCGCCGTCGGCAAAAGTCGTCGGCGTGGCATGGATCGCACAGCAAGGAACACGGATGTTCTCTCCAGCAAACGAAGCCCATTTTGCGTTGCATATCGACGCTGTCGAGCATGATTTCAGCGTGCTTGAGTTCACTGGTGTGGAGCGGCTTAATCAGCCGTATGCCATCGAGCTGACGCTGGTCAGCGAGCGCGCCGATATCGACCCCGCGAGCCTGCTGCATCTGCCGGCCTGGCTGGAAATCAGCCCCGGTGGTGGGTTGCACGGCTTTATTACCCGGTTTACCCAAGGCGAGTCTGGCCGCCGGCTGACCCGTTACCAACTGAGGCTGAGTCCTCAGCTCGGTTACCTTGAATACCGAACCAACCAGCGCATCTTTCAACATCAGTCAGTTGAGCAGATCATCAGCTGCGTGCTGCGGGAAAATGCCATCCACAGCGATGCCTGGCGCTTCAGTCTTAGTGCCGACCTCGGCGAGCGACGCTACTGCACCCAGTACGACGAAACCGATCTGCACTTTATTCAGCGCTTGTGTGAGGAAGAGGGGCTGCATTTTCACTTTGAGCACAGTCGGCAGGGTCATGTGCTGGTGTTCGGTGATGATCAGACCAGCTTTCCTCAACTGGAGTCGATCGGCTTCAGCCAGGGCTCCGGTATGGTCGCCGACCAGCCAGTGGTAAAACGCTTCAGTCTGACTGCTGCCACTCGGCCCGACCGGGTCAGTCGTCGGGACTACAACTTTGAAACGCCGCATCTGCTGCTGGAAACAGGTGCACGACTGGAGAGCGCCCCAGCCCAGCCCGCGCTGGAAGATTATGACTATCCCGGTGGCTTCAGCGATCGTGGCCGCGGCAGGCAGCTCAGCCAGATTCAATTGGAGCGCCACCGCAGCCATCAGTTGGAGGCGCGCGGTGAAGGCGATCGGCCCGACCTGCGCAGTGGACACTTTCTGCCGCTGACAGGGCATCTACGCGACGACTGGAACGATCTCTGGTTGCTCACGGAAGTGCATCACCATGGCAAGCAGCCGCAGGCGCTGGAAGAGTCGATCAGCAGTGACACAAGCGCCGTCGACGGATTTGTTCAAGGCTATCGCAACCGCTTTGTGGCCACCCCGTGGCAGGCGATCTGGCGGCCGCCACTGGAGCATCCCAAGCCGCGCATCGCCGGCAGCCAGAGCGCGGTGGTGACCGGCCCCGCTGGTGAAGAGATTCACTGCGACCAGCATGGCCGGGTCAAGGTCCAGTTCCACTGGGACCGCGAAGCGCAGGCCGACGAGCACACCAGCTGCTGGCTGCGTGTGGCGTCCGGCTGGGCCGGAGATCGTTACGGCGCCATCGCCATTCCGCGCATCGGCATGGAGGTGCTGGTCAGCTTCCTTGAGGGTGACCCTGATCAGCCGCTGATTACCGGTTGCCTGTATCACGCCGAACACGTACCTCCGGTCGAGCTGCCCGCGCACAAGACGCGCAGCTCTTTCAAAACGCTCAGCTCACCGGGTGGTGAGGGCTACAACGAGCTGCGCATTGAAGATCGCAAGGGGGCCGAACAGGTCTACATCCACGCCCAGCGTGACTGGGATCAGCGCATTGAACATGATCAGCGGCTGCATGTGGGCAACGAGCGCCACGAACATACCGCAGCCAATCATTACAGCGAGCACCTCGCCGAGCTGCATCGCACCGTCCACGGCGACCGTCTGACGGAACTCAAATCCAGCGATCATCTCAGCATTGCCGGCAATCAACATTGCCGTATCGGTCAATCCCTGCTGGCCGACGTCGGGCGGGAAATTCACCTGGCCAGCGGTCGAAAGATTGTTATCGAAGCGGGCATGGAGCTGACCATCAAGGCCGGTGGCAGCTTTATCAGGCTCGATCCCAGCGGCGTCACCATCAGCGGCCCGACGGTGCGGATCAACTCGGGTGGTAAGCCGGGGCAGGGTACGGGTGCTTCTCCGCGCTTGCCTGGCGATACAGCGCCCGCCGATCGCAGTCAGGCAGGCAGTTTACTGGTGCCGGCGCAGCGCCAGGCGCTAATGCTTGGAAAGCCACTGTGCGCTATCTGTGAGGAGCCTGGTTCCGACGCCTGAAGTGCTTGGGAGTGGACGCTTCGGTGGGCTGTGGGGCTTACCGCGCGCAGCACTGCTTGAACTTGCGCCCCGACCCGCACGGGCAGGGGTCGTTGCGTCCTGCCTTGATCGGATGATTGGGGTCGAGGAAGTACCAGCGACCCTGAGTCAGGCGGAAGTCGGAGCATTCGCGGTGGGTCTGGGCGCTGCCGTCCGGGTCTTGCCAGCGGGCGACAAAGGTCACCTGTGCGCTGGTTGCGCCCGGCAGCTCAGTGGCTGTTTCGACCGTCAGCCCGAGCCAGCGGCTCTGCTCGCTCCATTGGCGCATTGCCTCGACATCCAGCTGCGCCTGCTGGGCGGGAATGGTGGTAGCGATCAGGTAATCGATCAGACCGAGGGTATAGGCGCAGTAGCGCGAGCGCATCAGGCGCTCGGCGCTGGGGGCGGCATTGCCTTGATGCAGCGGCTGACAGCATTCGCCATATTGCCGCCCGCTGTCGCAGGGGCAGGGCGCAGCGGCGGTGAGGGTTGGAGTCATCGCGTTACCACCAGTATTTGTCGAACATCTCCGGGTTGGCCCAGTACTTGGAGTTCAACCAGTCCGGTACGCTCTTGTACTCGGCCAGATCGTAGGCATAGAGCGTCAGGCTCTGGCCATCCTGGCTGAAACGCGCGTGACGCTGCAGGGCGAGGGCGTAGAAGTCATTCTCCTGCCAGTCGTCAATGCGTTCCATGTCGACCAGCACCGCAATCCGGCTGGCAGAGAGGTTGCGCAGGCCGGCGAGCAGTTCGGTAGCGGTGCGTTTGTCGAGGTGCTCGAGCTGATCGGCGACAATGGCCAGGTCGTAGCGTTGATTGCGCAGGTCGTCGCTCAGCGGGACGTCATCTGTGCTGCTGACCCGACAATCCGGGTGTTCCTGCAGCCAGGCCTTTACGGCCGGGATCTCGCTGCGGCTGACGCAGAGCAGGCTCGCGGGGCGATAGTGCTGGAGGATGCCCAGCAGGGATGACGTTGGCGTGGCGCTCATCGGAAGACTCGACTGTGAACGGATTCAGCGCAGCAGGGTAGGTGCTGGCCGGTGTTGATGCAAGCACCGGCGGTCCAGCTCGGCGGCGTTGAATGGTATGATCGCCGGCTGATCCGGAGCCCGCATGCTGAACGATGAACTCAAAGGCCAGATCCAGACGGCCTATCGCACCTTTCTGGAAAACAAGTCGCTGAAGCCGCGCTACGGCCAGCGCGTGATGATTGCCGAGGTCGCCAAGGTCTTCGGCAATGTTGCGCTGGACGAGGAGGGGCATCGTGATGGTGATCCGGCGGTCGCGGTGATTGAGGCGGGTACCGGTACCGGCAAGACCGTAGCCTATTGCCTGGCGGCGATTCCGATAGCCCGTCATCTCGGCAAACCGCTGGTGATTTCCACGGCAACCGTGGCGCTGCAGGAGCAGATCGTTCTCAAGGACTTGCCGGATATTCTGCGCAACTCCGGTCTCAAGTTTGGCTTCTCGCTGGCCAAGGGGCGCGGCCGCTATGTCTGCCTGGCCAAGCTCGACAACCTGCTGCGCGAAAACCAGTCGATGGCTGATCAGCAGCAGATCTTTGCCGATGACGGCTTCCGCATTGACGTGGATGAGGCCGGACTCAAACTCTACACTCGCATGGTCGAGGCGCTCGGTGGCAACAAATGGGACGGTGAGCGCGACTCCTGGCCCGAGGCGCTGGAGGATCAGGACTGGTCGCGGCTGACCACCGACCATATCCAGTGCAGTAACCGCCGCTGCGGGCACTTTCAGCAATGCGTGTTCTACAAGGCCCGCGAGGGCGTGCAGAAGGTCGATGTCATCGTCACCAATCACGACCTGGTGCTGGCCGATCTGGCGCTGGGTGGCGGCGCGATTCTGCCCGACCCGCGTGATTGTCTCTATGTGTTCGATGAGGCGCATCACCTGCCGGACAAGGCGATTGGCCATTTCGCCCACCACACTCGCTTGCATGCGACTGCCGAGTGGCTCGACCAGATCGACAAGAACCTCAGCAAGCTGCTCGCGCAGCATCCGCTGCCCGGCGATCTGGGCCGCGTGCTGGAGCAGGTGCCGACCACCGCCCGTGATCTGAAACCGCATCAGCAGTTCATGCAGCAGGCACTGGGCGGCGTCGCCGACTTCGCCAGTGCTGAGGATCTGGGCGGCAACATCCGCCCGCAATACCGCTTCGAGAATGGTGAAGTGCCTGACGAGCTGTGCGAGATGGGCATGGAGCTGAAGGCCGGCTTTGGCCGCTTGAGCGACCAGTTACAGCGCATCGTCGATATGCTCAAGGAGGCGATGGATGGCGAAGCGACCATCGGCGTCTCCGAGTCTCAGGCCGAGGAGTGGTACCCGCTGTTTGGCGCGCTGCAGGCGCGAGCCGAGGCCAATTGGACGCTGTGGACCCAGTTCTGCCTGCAGGACCCGGAGGGCAAGCCGCCGACCGCGCGCTGGCTGACCCTGACCGAAGGCGGCGACATCGAAGTCCACGTAAGCCCCATTCTGGCCGCCGACACCCTGCGTCAGTATCTCTGGAATCCAGCCTTCGCGGCGCTGGCCACCTCGGCAACGCTGACCGCGCTGGGCAAGTTCGACCGCTTCAGTCACCGCGCCGGTTTGCCGCGCAGCGCGGTCTGCGCGCTGGCCCCCAGCCCGTTCAAGCATGGTGAGGCCGGGCTGTTGCGTGTGCCCAATTATGGAGCCGACCCGCGCGACAGCGTCGCCCATACGGCTGCGATCATTGAGCACCTGCCGGAGATTCTGGCCGATGAGCGCGGCAGCCTGGTGCTGTTCTCCTCGCGCAAGCAGATGCTGGAGGTGTTTGCCGGGGTGCCCGCCGAGTTTCGTCAGCGGGTGCTGGTGCAGGGCGATCTGTCCAAGCAGGAGCTGATCCGCCAGCATCGCAAGCAGGTCGATGACGGCAAGCCGAGCGTGATCTTCGGTCTGGCGAGTTTTGCCGAAGGGGTCGATTTGCCGGGCAAGTATTGCGAACACGTGGTGATAGCCAAGATTCCCTTTGCCGTACCGGACGATCCGGTTGAAGCCGCGCTGGCCGAGTGGATCGAAAAGAACGGCGGCAATCCGTTTATGGAAATCGCGGTACCGGACGCCAGCCTGCGGCTGATCCAGGCCTGCGGCCGTTTGCTGCGCACCGAGAGCGACAGCGGCACAGTCACCGTGCTGGACCGCCGGCTGGTGACCCAGCGCTATGGCAAGGCGATTCTCAATGCGCTGCCGCCGTTCCGTCGCGAGATCGATTGAGTCATCAGCCTGAGCGATAGCCTGTCGACAGGGCAGCTGATGATGGCTGCCACGTGTCGGCGGCTTCGGTTTAATGGCAGAAAACAAGACAACAAGGACCGCATGATGAGCACTATTCAGGGCTACTTTGATCCCCGTTTCGAGTCGGTACGCGAGCTGTTCGCCGAACAGCAGCAGGACGAGCAGGCCCGTGGCGCCGCGCTGTGCGTCACCGTTGGCGGCGAAACCGTGCTGGATCTCTGGCAGGGCGTGCGTGACAAGGACAATCAGGCGGTTTGGGAACAGGACACCCTGGTCAACGTGTTCTCCTGCACCAAGCCGCTCGGTGCGGTTGCTTTGCTGCAGCAGGTGGCCGCTGGCAAGCTGGAGCTTGACGCACCGCTGGCGGCGGTCTGGCCCGAGTTTGCCCAGGCCGGCAAGGCGTCAGTCACCCTGCGCCAGATCCTCAGTCATCGTTCCGGCCTGTCGGCTGTCAGCGAGACCTTGCCGCCCGAAGCTCTGTTCGAGTGGGACACCATGAGCGCCGCGCTGGCCGCGCAGCAGCCCTGGTGGACGCCGGGCGAGCATCACGGCTACGCGCCGGTGACCTACGCCTGGTTGTTGGGTGAGCCGCTGCGCCGTCTGACTGGCCTGCGTCCCGGCCAGGCGATTGCCGACAGTATCTGTCAGCCGCTGGGCATGGATTTCTTCATTGGGGTGCCGGATCAGGACCTGGAGCGCATCGCCTCGGTATCGCGTTTGCGTAATCAGTATGGTGACGATGGGGCACGCCGCCTGTTCGCGGCCATGGGGCAACCCGACAGCATGACGGCCAAAGCCTTTGGCAACCCGTCGAGCATGATGACCAGCACCAACCGCCGTGAGTGGCAGCAGGCCGATATTCTGTCGGCCAACGGCACCGGCAACGCCCGCTCGCTGGCGCGTTTCTGGCAACTGCTGGCGCACGACGGTCGGCTCGATGGCGTCAGCCTGCTGGATGCCGAGCTGGTCAAGCAGATGCAGCAGGAACATAGTGCCGGTGACGACCGCACGCTGCTGTGTCAGACCCGCTTTGGTCTGGGTGTGATGCTGGAGCACGAAGGGCCTGGCGGCAGCTTCGGCATGGGCAAGAACGCCTTCGGCCACCCCGGTGCAGGCGGTTCTCTGGGCTTCTGTGATCCGGACGCCAACGTCGGCTTTGGCTATGTCACCAATACCATGGGGCCCTATGTGCTGATGGACCCGCGTGCGGTCGCGCTCAGCCAGGCGGTGTATCGCTGTCTGCAGTCGATCGACTGACCTCTGCGCAAAGCCTGCGCTGTATCAATGTGCGGCGCCGGCCGACTGCTAGGATAGGATACGTTGCTGTCGTCACCATTCACTGTTGCCGGAAATCGATCTGATGAAACCCAGTATTGCCGATCTGCGTCGCGACTATACCCGTGACGGACTGACCGAAGCCCAGGCGCCTGCCGAGCCCCTTGCCCTGTTTGGTGAGTGGTTTGCGCAGGCGGTTGAAGTGGAAAGCACCGAAGCCAACGCCATGATGCTGGCTACGGTCGACGCTGAAGGTCAGCCGCACCTGCGCACCCTGTTGCTCAAGGGCTTTGATGAGCGCGGCTTTGTGTTCTTTACCAATTACCAGAGCGCCAAGGGGCAGCAGCTGTCGGGTCAGCCGGCTGCCGCGATGACCTTCTGGTGGCACGATCTTGAACGTCAGGTGCGCATCGAAGGTCAGGTCGAGCAGACCAGCGCCGAGGAGTCGGACGCCTACTTCCACAGTCGCCCTGAGGGCAGCCGTCTGGGCGCCTGGGCGTCGCCGCAGAGTCAGGTGATTGCGGGGCGCGAGGTGCTGGAAGACCGCCTTGGTGCTGTGCAGGAGCAATACGCTGATGCCGCTGCGCCGCGTCCTCCGCACTGGGGCGGTTACCGACTGGTGCCCACCCTGATCGAGTTCTGGCAGGGGCGTCCCAGTCGCCTGCATGACCGGCTTTGCTATCGCCTGGTCGAGGGCAACTGGGTGAGGGAGCGACTGGCGCCCTGAATCGCTCATTCTCGGTCCCGTTGCTTGCTGCTGCCGCGCTTCGGCTTTACGCTGACAGACAACCGCGACAGCAGGAGGCGACATGGGCAGAGGGGCGTTTCAGCAGAAGGTTGTAGTGATTACCGGCGGCTGTGCCGGAATCGGTCGGGCACTGGCCTTGCGCTTCGCGCAGGCCGGAGCCCATCTGGCCATTCTCGATGTGCAGGACGAGTCGCTGGTCGCCTTCCGCCAGCAGCTGCACGACAAACTCAATGCCGATGTATTGGCGATCAATTGCGACGTATCCGGCGACCAGGCCTGCGCCGAGGCGATGGCCCAGGTCGTCGAGCGTTTCGGGGGGATTGACCTGCTGATCAACAATGCCGGCATCACCCACCGCAGCGCCTTTGCCGACACCGACTTGTCGGTGTTCCAGCGGATCATGGCGGTGAACTACTTCGGAGCCGTCAACTGTACCCGGCATGCCCTGCCCAGCCTGCTTGAGCGCCGCGGTCAGGTGATCGTTCTCAGCTCGCTGTCCAGCTTCGCCCCGTTGCTCAACCGCAGTGCCTATAACGCCAGCAAGCATGCGCTGCATGGCCTGTTTGAAACCCTGCGCATGGAAGTGCGCGAGCAGGGCGTCAACGTCATGCTGGTTTCACCCGGGTTCACCGCCACCGATATCCGCAAGAACGCGCTGGTTGGTGACGGCTCTGTCGCCCAGGCCAATACCGCCCTGCCGTTCAAGGTCGCCGCGCCAGCGGATGTGGCCGAGGCGATCTATCAGGGCGCCTGTCGGCGCAAGCGACAGTTGATTCTGTCCAATGTGGACTGGCAGGCGCGGCTGTTTGCGCGCTTTTTTCCGCGGTTGTTCGAGCGCTGGATGGTGCCGAGGCTGTCTGGAATCAAGCCGGCGCGAGACTAGGGTCTCGGCGCGAACATGATGATGGCCATGCCGATCAGTGCAATGGCTGAGCCGAGCATATCCCAGCTACTCGGACGGATGCCATCGCCCCACCACAACCAGAGAATGGCGACTGCGATATAGACCCCGCCGTAGGCGGCATACACCCTGCCCGCTGCGGTAGGGTGCAACGACAGCAGCCATGCGAAGGCAGCGAGACTGAGCGTTGCCGGCACCAGCAGCCAGATCGATCTTCCTTCTCTCAGCCACAGATAAGGCAGGTAGCAGCCGACTATCTCGGCGAGGGCAGTCAGTAGAAATAGCCCGAGTGTCTTTAGTTCGCTCATCGAGACGTCACCCGCAGCCAGTCAATCACGCCCTCTGCTGCGCGTCGCCCGCTGGCAAAGCAGGCAGTCAGCAGATAGCCGCCGGTGGGGGCTTCCCAGTCGAGCATCTCGCCGGCGCAGAAAATGCCCGGCAGCGCCTTGAGCATCAGGTGGTCATTCAGTGCACTTCGGCAGACGCCGCCGGCGCTGCTGATGGCTTCATCCAGCGGGCGGGTCGCGGTCAGGGTAATGGGCAGGGCCTTGATGCCGGCGGCAAGCTTGTCTGCGTCGGCAATCGCGTCTTTGCTCAGGCATTCATGCAGCAGCGCCACCTTGACGCTGTCCAGCCCCGCCTTCTTGCGCAGCAGGTTGCTCAGGCTTTGGCCCTTGCGTGGCTGGCTGAGGGTCTGCTGCAGCTGGGCCCGGGTGTGATCCGGCGCAAGATCCAGGCTTAGTTGAGCGTGGCCCCTGGCTTCCAGTTGTTCGCGCAGCGCGGCGGACAAGGCATAGATCAGGCTGCCTTCCAGGCCGTCGTGGGTGAGGATGGCCTCCCCGCGGCGGCTGATGGTCTCGCCCTCGGGGCTTTGGGTGCTGGCGATTATCTGCTTGAGTGGCTGCCCCGCGAAGCGTTCGCTGAGAAACGGGCTCCATGCGCTGATAAAGCCGCAGTTGCTGGGGCGCAGTGAACGGACATCAACGCCGCGCGCACTCAGCAGGGGTGCCCAGCTGCCGTCGGAACCGAGGCGCGCCCAGCTGCCGCCGCCCAGCGCCAGCAGTGTTGCCGCTGCCTTTGCTTTGATTTCACCGTCCGGGGTGTTGAAGCGCAGCGCTGCGTTGTCATCCCAGCCTAGCCAGCGATGCCGGGTGTGCAAACGGACGCCCTGTTCGCGCAGGCGTTTGAGCCAGGCGCGCAGCAAGGGCGCGGCTTTCATGTCAGTTGGGAAAACGCGTCCGGAGCTGCCGACGAAGGTGTCGATGCCCAGGCCGTGAATCCAGTCGCGCAGCGCCTGCGCATCGAACGCGTCCAGCCACTCGCCGACCCAGGGTGAGGCCTCTCGGTAGCGCGACAGGAAGGGGGCTGCCGCCTCCGAGTGGGTGATATTCATGCCACCAACGCCAGCCAGCAGAAACTTGCGCCCGACCGAGGGCATGGCGTCGTACAGGTCGACCTGCAGACCTGCCGCTGACAAGACCTCCGCCGCCATCAAGCCGGCCGGGCCGCCACCGATAATGGCTATGGAGCGGGTGTCGGTGTTGGCGGTGTCGGTCATGGTGCGATCCTGAAAGCGGGGCGCGCAGTTTAGCCCAATCCGCGCTGCTGCCAAATCTGCGCGGCACTGTGGTGCAGGATGCCGTGGCGTCGGGCGAGGGCGTCGCGGTCGTTGTCGTAACCGCCGCCGATGACGGCGCAGACAGGGATGTCGCGCCCAAGACAGCTGTCGATCACCAGCCGGTCGCGGGCGGCAATCCCCAGGTCGGTCAGTTGCAGGTAGCCGAGTGCATCAGACTGGTGGACGTCAACGCCGGCGTCATAGAGCACCAGATCCGGTTGATAGAGGGGCAGCAGATAGTCCAGCGTCTGCTGCAGGGTATGCAGGTAGCCCCGGTCATCCAGCCCGCGTGGCAGGGGGATATCCCAATCACTGGTCGCCTTGCGCGCCGGAAAGTTGTTCTCGCAGTGCAGTGATACCGTAATCGCGGCGTCAACGTCTGCAAGGATGGTTGCAGTGCCGTCGCCCTGATGGACATCGCAGTCGATGATCAGCACCCGCTCTACCCGTCCGCTGGCCAGCAGTGACAGGCTGATGATCGCCAGGTCATTGAAGATGCAGAAGCCGGAGGCAAAATCCCGGTGGGCGTGGTGAGTGCCGCCTGCCAGATGGCAGGCCAGGCCGTGTCGCAGCGCCAGCTTGGCCGTCAGCAGCGAGCCGCCGACCGCGCGGGTGGTGCGCGCAACCAGTGCCTCGCTCCACGGCAGGCCCATGCGGCGCAGGGCAGTCGCATCCAGCGCGTTGTCATGGAAGCGGTTGACGTAGTCCGGGTCGTGGGCCAGCGCCAGCAACTCGCGGCTGCAGCGTTCGGGACTGTGCAGATTGCCGTCGTGCAGCAACCCAGTGGTTCGAAGATGGTCGTGCAGACGCACGAACTTGTCCATCGGGAACCGGTGGGGCGCAGGGAAAGGGAAGCTGTAGTCGGGATGGTAGACCAGGGGCAGATCCACGACGACTCCTCGTGGCAGTGTATGGCGCATCGAGTATGCGCATTGCGCTGGTACTCAACAAGTCTCGGGGCTGATGCAGGGTGCGCTGCAGTCTGCTACTGCGAGACAATCCGGGTTAAACTGGCGGCCATTTCCGCGGTGAACCGGCCGCCATTACTGTCAAGACGTACCCGTCCGTTAGCGGAGGGGCAATATGTGAGGACCCACTATGAGCGAATTGCTGGATGATCTGGTAGACCTGCTGGCACTGGAGAAAATCGAGGAAAACCTGTTCCGTGGCCGCAGTCAGGATCTCGGTTTCAAGCAGCTGTTCGGTGGGCAGGTTCTGGGTCAGTCGTTGTCGGCGGCCAGTCAGACGGTTGATCCTGACCGCCATGTGCATTCGGTGCATGGCTACTTTTTGCGTCCGGGCGACGCTGATCTGCCGATCGTCTATCAGGTTGATCCGCTGCGCGACGGCGGCAGCTTTACTACCCGCCGGGTTCAGGCGATTCAAAAGGGCAAGCCGATTTTTACCATGATCAGCTCGTTTCAGGGCGATGTTGAAGGCTTTGAGCACCAGGCGGCGATGCCTGAGGTTCCCGGCCCGGAAGACCTGCCCAACGAGACCGAATGGACCCGCCGCTATCAGCATCTGATTCACGAAAAGGTCCGCGACAAGGTGTTGTGCGGCAAGCCGATCGAGATCCGCCCGGTTGGCGAGTTCAACCCGTTCGAGCCTGTGGCCGGTGAGCCGGTGCGCTACATGTGGTATCGCGCCGACGGTACCCTGCCGGATGATCCCCAGGTGCACCGCTATCTGCTGGCCTATGCCTCGGACTTTCATCTGCTGGGTACGGCGATGCAGCCGCACGCCATCTCCAGCTGGTCGCCCGACATGCAGGTAGCCAGCCTTGACCACTCGCTGTGGTATCACCGTCCGCTGCGCATGGATGACTGGCTGTTGTACGCCATGGACAGCCCGTCGGCCAGCGGCTCCCGCGGCCTGTCGCGTGGTCAGATCTTCAATCGGGCTGGTGAGCTGGTTGCCTCGGTGACGCAGGAGTCATTGATGCGCCGGGTGCAGCGCTGATATGCAGCATCTGCGCGGTTGGGTATTCGATCTGGACGGGACGCTGACGGTTGCTCAGCACGATTTTCCGGCAATCCGACGCGAACTGGGGGTGCCGGCAGAGGCCGACATACTGACGTTCATGTCGGGCTTGCCGGCGGCCGAATACCTCGCCATGAAAGCGCAGCTTGATGCCATCGAGCTGCGTCTGGCCGAGCAGGTTGAAGCGGCGCCCGGCGCGGTCGCCCTGGTGCGTCAATTGCACGAAGGGGGGCGTCGATTGGGTATTCTGACCCGCAACCTGCAATCGGTCGCCCGTTCGACGCTGCGCTGTCTTGGTATTCTCGACTGCTTTGCCGCAGAAGATGTGCTGGGGCGCGAAGAGGCTGAACCCAAACCCTCACCAGATGGTATTCACCGCCTGCTGGATCGCTGGCAGCTGTCGGCGCGGGAGGCGGTAATGGTCGGAGACTTTCGCTTTGACCTCGAGGCCGGGCGGGCAGCGGGCAGTCATACCTGTCTGATCCTGCCTGACAATCCCTGGCCGGAGCTGGCCGATTGGCACGTGCCGGATTGCGCCACGTTGTTGGCCCGACTCTAGGTCGGGCCCGTGACTGGCCTGCAGGGCTGGTTGGTCAGTCTGCCGCCTGAAAGCGCAGGCGCATCGACAGATCGACTGCCCTGATGTCCTTGGTCATGCTGCCGATCGAGATGTAATCCACGCCGGTTTCAGCAACGCTGCGCAGGGTTGTTTCGGTAATCCCGCCGGAAGCCTCCAGCCTGGCGCGACCGGCGTTCAGGGCAACCGCGGTGCGCATGTCCTCGTCGCTGAGTTCGTCCAGCATGATGATGTCAGCACCGGCTTCCAGTGCCTGCTTCAGCTCTTCGAGGCTCTCCACTTCAACCTCAACCGGCTTGCCCGGCGCAATCTCGTGCGCCCGGCTGATGGCCTGGGCAATACCGCCACAGGCGGCGATGTGGTTTTCCTTGATCAGGAAGGCGTCGTACAGGCCAATACGGTGGTTGTGGCAACCGCCGCAGGTCACCGCGTACTTTTGCGCCAGGCGCAGGCCGGGAATGGTCTTGCGGGTATCGAGCAGTTTCACGCTGGTACCGGCAACCAGGTCGGCAAAGTGGCGGCTGCGGGTGGCGGTGGCCGAGAGCAACTGGATGAAATTGAGCATCGAGCGCTCGGCGGTCAGCAGGCCCCGGGCCGGACCGTTGAAGCGGCAGATCGTCTGATCGGCGAGCAGGGTGTCGCCATCATTGACCAGCCATTCAATGCTGATGCGCGGATCGACCTGGCGGGCAACTTCATCCGCCCAGGCACGGCCACAGAAGACGGCGGCTTCGCGGGTGATGATGCGGCCATCGGCCTGACGTTCCGCCGGAATCAGACTGGCGGTGATGTCGCCGTCGCCCACGTCCTCTGTCAGAGCGCGGCGGACGTCATCAACGATGGTGCTCTGCAGGCTGTCGAGTGTGAGGTTGGGCATAGAGACTCCGGCGTCTGATCGCAAGTGCCGGGAGTATACCGATTGGCAAAAAAAAATGCCCGCCGGGGAGGCGGGCATTGTGCGGGCCGACTTACTTGTTCATGTAGTTGGCCGGATCTGCAAAGTAGTCCTTGGTCAGTTTGAAGACTACAGGACTCAGTAGCAGCAGAGCGATCAGGTTGGGGATCGCCATCATCGCATTCAGGGTGTCGGCCACCAGCCACAGGCTGTTCAGGTCGATACCGGGCAGGGTGCCCAGCGGAATGGCGATGATCCACAGCAGGCGGAACGGCAGGTTGGAGCGTTCACCGAACAGGAACTGGGTACACTTCTCGGAATAGAAGCTCCAGCCAATGATGGTGGTGAACGCGAATACCGCCAGACCGATACTGACAATGTACTGACCCCAGCCCCCCGGCAGGCCCTGACTGAAGGCCAGTGCCGACAGCGGTGCGCCGTTCTCGCCACTCTGCCAGGCGCCGGTCACCATGATCACCAGGCCGGTGATGGAACAGATGATGATGGTGTCGATAAAGGTGCCGAGCATCGCCACGGTGCCCTGACGGATCGGGTTGTTGGTTTGCGCGGCGGCGTGTGCAATCGGCGCGCTGCCCAGGCCCGCCTCGTTGGAGAAGACGCCGCGGGCGATACCGAAGCGCATGGCCATCCAGACAGTTGCACCGGCGAAACCGCCGGCTGCGGCGCTTGGGTTGAAGGCATAGTAGAAGATCTGGCCGAAGGCTTCCGGCAGCTTGTCGGCATGCATGATCAGGATGATCAGGCCGCCACCAACATAGAAGATTGCCATGATCGGGACCAGCTTGCCGGCTACTTCACCGATGCGCTTGATGCCGCCAAGCAGTACTAGGGCAACCAGAACGGCAATGATGATGCCGGTGGCCAGCGGCGGGATGTTGAACGAGCTGTTCAGGGCGTCGGCAACCGAGTTGGACTGGATGGTGTTGCCGATGCCGAAACCGGCCAGCATGCCGAAGATGGCGAACAGCACGCCAAGCCACTTCCATTTCTCGCCAAGGCCGTTCTTGATGTAGTACATCGGGCCGCCGACGTGGTTGCCCAGCGCGTCCTTTTCGCGGTAGCGCACGGCGAGCACGGCTTCGCAGAACTTGGTTGCCATGCCGACCAGCGCGATGACCCACATCCAGAACAGCGCGCCCGGGCCGCCTAAGAATACAGCTGTGGCAACGCCGGCGATATTACCGGTGCCCACGGTAGCGGACAGGGCGGTCATGAGTGCGTTGAAGGGACTGATGTCGCCTTCTTCGCTACTCTTGCGGCCGCGCCAGAGCATGCCGAAGCCGTAGAACAGCTTGCGCTGGGGAGTGAGTTTGAGACCAAGTGTAAGATACAGGCCGGTACCGGCCAGCAGGGCGAGCATCGCCGGGCCCCATACGATCCCGTTGATGTCCCCGATAAGGGCAATAATTGCTTCCATAGAATACAGCTCCTGATGTTGTGTTTTCGATGCATCTAGCGGTGCATCGTTACTATTGCTGTCAGGCAGATGTTGACCGAACCAGCTTATACCAGAGATCGCCGGCATGGTTACAGAATATGTCTCGACTATGCTGTGGCAAGGAACTGTGATGTTGATCAAGAATCCGGTTAAGGGTAGCGGTTTTGTCGTCGCAAGCCGGTATACTTGAAGCTGATAAAACCTTGACGCCAATTTATCGGCATATGGATGGCTTTGAGCGTGCAGGAGTTTCTCCGCTGGCGTGCAGCACCCTATGACAAGTGCAACTTGTCTGGAGAGTAGAAATGTCCCAGGACCCCAAAGTAGTTTCAATCAAGCCCAATCTGGCAGCGCGCGCTGCTGCCGGAGGCTCGGTGCTGCCTGCGCCTCTGATCAGCGTGCGGGATCTGGCGACCGGGTATCTGCAGTCTGCGATGGTCGAGATGTTCGACAAGGCGGATGACAACCTTTTCGAAATGGCTGACAAAGCCGCCAATAATGCCGACCAGGCGCTGTTTTTCGAAGCCATGCGCTCTCTTCGCCTGCAGCGCCACAATATCGTCAAGAAAACCTGTGATTCGCTGATTCTGGCCACAGAGCAAATCAATGCACAGTACGACTCGAGCGCGCCGGCCGTCTCATTCGAGCTGGATACCCTGAGTCTCGTGCAGCCCGATGAACTGGAAGAGTCCGTTGCGATCGACGGTATGGTCAATCGGGTTGTCAGTCGCAACCAAGCGGCACTTGGCCACTTGCTCATGCGGGTCAACAGCCTTGCCAAAAAGACGGTTGAGCAGAGTGACAATCCCTTTGCTCCAGGCGCAATCGCCGAATACTTTGCGGAGTCCCTGAGGGCGCTCAGTCTCGACATCAAGGTGCGTCTGATCGTGTTCAAGCTCTTTGAACGCTATGTGTTTAACGGCATTGACGGGCTGTATGAAAGTTTGAATGACGCTTTTGTCAGCGCGGGGGTTATGCCTGACTTGCGCGTGACCTCGGCTGTTTCCGTGCGCAGGCCAGTGCCAGGGGCCGGTGCTGGTTCGGGACGTGGCGTCGGGCAGCAGGGCGGACGCTCCGGCGACAGTAGTGAGCAGCAGGAAATCCTCGGCATGTTCAGTGAGCTCATTGGCAAATGGCGGGTTGCCAGTGGCGATGTGGCGCTGGCAGGTCTCAACTCATCGGGTGGCATTCCGATGGGGACCAGTGAGTTGCTGCGCGTGCTGTCCGAGGTAACCGCAGAGAGCTTTGCCGGCGACGCTGGGCAGAATGGTCTGCGCCGTCACGTCCAGCAGTTGTTGCATCAGCAGCGGGTGCAGAGTGGCGGAACCAAGACTGTGGCGCGAGTTGATGACGATGTCATCAGCCTGGTGTCCATGTTGTTTGATTTTATTCTCGAAGACCGTGAATTGCCTGCCGCGGTCAAGGCCCTGATCGCGCGTATGCAGTTGCCGGTGCTCCGGGTGGCTATCAGCGACAAGAGCTTCTTCAGTCGGGCATCGCATCCGGCTCGTCGTCTGTTGAACGAACTGTCCCGTGCGACCATGGGCTGGAACGATCACGATGATCTCCGGCGCGATCAGTTGCATGCTTTGCTGGAGGAGATTGTTGAGCAGTTGCTGGTCGAGACCGAGCCGAATGCGGAGCTGTTCGACGCCCTGTATCAGCGCCTGACCGACTTTCTGCGCACCGAGCAGCGCCGCGCCGAGCGGGTCGAGCAGCGTACCCGCGATGCCGAGGAAGGTCGGGCGCGCATCAAGGCAGCGCGCGCCGAAGTGGCAAAGGAAATCAACAAGATGTTGCTGGGCCGCACCTTGCCGGTGACGGTAGTTGATTTGCTGCGTGATACCTGGAGCCAGGTCATGCAGATGATCTTCCTGCGTGAAGGGGGAGAGTCCAGGGCCTGGAAGCACGCGCTGGGTACGGCAAAGGCAGTGGTGCACAGTGTGCAGCCGGTTGATAGCGCGGGCGTGCCGCAGCGACTGGCGCAGAATCGTCAGATTGAGGCGGCAGTGCGTGGTGGTCTTGAGTTGCTGGGGCTGGACGCTGCCTCTACCGAGCGTCATGTGCTGGCCATCGTTGCTCCGCAGCGGGCTGTGCTGGCAGCCGTCAAGGCGGCAGGCTCCCCGGTTGAGCCTGACCTGCCCGTCGAATCCGCGGAACCCGAGGTCGTTGAGCAGCCGCCGGTTGAGGCGGTGCGGGTAGAGCAGCCGGTACTGGAACAGGAGCCGGTCGAGTCTCCGCCTGAAACCATCGATGACCTGCCCAGCGTAGGTGCGCAGCGTTGGGTAGAGAGTCTGGGCACCGGTTGCTGGCTGCAGCTGGTCGTAGCGGAAGGCAAGGCGCCCCAGCGTTGTAAACTGGCCGCCATTATCAGCTTCAGTGGTAAACACATCTTCGTAAACCGCAACGGCGTCAAGGTTGCTGAACTGTCGGGCCATGAGCTGGCGCAGTGCTTTGATCGTGGGCAGGTCAGTCTGCTGGACGAAAATCAGTTGTTTGATCGTGCGCTGGAATCGGTCATCGGCAACCTGCGTCAGCTTCAGGCGCGCACCTGAGGCGGATGCGGCTGGCGTTGGCACCTGCTAGCATGAGGCTTTTGCTGTCGGGGAGCCTGTATGCGGATCAGCGAGGGTTGGCTTGAGGGTGTGGTTTGCTGCCCGTCTGAACACTGTAACGAGCGGCCTGCCGGGTGTGACGTTTCGCTGCTGGTGATTCACAACATCAGTTTGCCGCCGGCCTGTTTTGGCGGCGGCTTCGTTCAACCCTTTTTTACCGGGCAGCTTGATCCTTCCCTTCATCCCTACTTTGCCGAGATTGCCGATTTGCGCGTGTCCGCGCACTTTCTGATCGAGCGTGACGGTACCGTTACCCAGTTTGTCTCCTGTGACCGGCGAGCCTGGCATGCGGGTGCATCGTGCTACGGCGGTCGGGAAAACTGCAACGACTTCTCCATCGGTATCGAGCTGGAAGGGACTGACGAACTTCCCTACGCGGACGCCCAGTACGATGCTCTGGTAAGCTTGACCCGGGTGTTGCAGACGGCCTATCCGGCCATTACCAATCACCGTATAACCGGGCATGAGTTTATTGCTCCGGGGCGCAAGACGGATCCTGGTCCTGCCTTTGACTGGCGCCGCTATCTGCAGGCGCTGGTTTGTTCTCATCGTGTTCAGGGAGAGCATTGATGCATTTTCTTGCCTTGTTGCTGGTCGTTGCACTGATGTGGTTTACCCCGCTGCGCACCGGCTTGCCGCTGGACCTGCCGAAAGCCTGGGTCACTCGCGTGGTGCGTCGTTATCCCGTGCGGCAGCCGCTTGCTGGTCTGCTGCTGGTGCTGCTGCCCTTACTGATCCTGGTATTGCTTCAATGGTGGTTGCAACGTAACGGTCTTGGCTTGATCGGCCTGTTGCTGTTTGCCCTGGTGCTGCTCGCCTGTGTTGGCAGGCGCGATCCGTTGGGCGCGATGGCGACCGGCTTCGAGCAGGCCTGGGACAGGGGCGACAGGGCCGCCGCCGCGCTAGTGGCCGAGCGCGATCTTGGGGTGGTCGCCGAGGGTCAGGACTCCGTGCTGAGCGAGGTCAGATCGGCTCTGGTGCGTGAGGTATTGCATGGCTACATGGTGACGGTTTTCTGGTTCGCCCTGCTGGGTCCTGCCGGTGCCCTGGGCTATCGGCTGCTGCGGTTGCTGGCCGATCAGGAGGATAGCCCTGCAGCGTCGCCCGCATCGGCGCTGGCCCATGCGCTGGAATGGATTCCCGCACGCCTGCTTGCCGCCAGCTTTGCGCTGGTCGGACATTTTGATCATGTGCGTGCCGAACTGGCCGATGTGATGCTGCGCTGGGAGCTGCCATCGGACGTGCTGGTTCATCGGGCGGCAGAGGCCGCCCTCAACGGCAGCTCCGGATCGCTTGCCGGGGCTGGGGCTGAGGGGGTGCTGGCCGATACCCGAACCCTGCTGGTTCGCGCACTGGTCGTTTGGGCAGTGGCGCTGGCTCTGCTTGCCGTACTCGGCTAGATTCGCCGGCTTTGACTTAAAGTTGCGCTGGCTGGAGCCGATAGCCTTTCTGTGAGACAGTCAGTGTTGGGGCGACAGCGCCTCGTTGTGGTGGTTGTTATACAAGAACAGCGCAGGTTCAGCCTGCGCAGAGCCCTCGCCGCCGGGCAGCTTATTATTAGGAGAGACCTCGGGTGAACAGTCTGCTTTCCCCTGCCATCGCGTTAATGAACCGGCTGACCTACGGCATGAAGTTTTGCCTGATCAGTGTCCTGTTTTTTGTTCCCTTGGGTATCGTCAGCAGCATGCTGGTGCAGCAGGCCTACGAGCGTGTCGAGGTGACGTCGCACGCGCTGGACAGTCTTGCATTGGTGCGTGCGACCTCTGATGCGCTGCGCAGCGCCGAACTGGTGCGTGACCTGGATGCGGTCAACACGCGCCTGGGTCAGGGCGGTCAGGCAGACAGTATTGAGGAGCGCCTGACCCAGACTCGTGCGCGGCTGATCGAGCAACTGAACAGTTTGCCGCTGGAGGCCGATGATCCGGCGGCCGCCGACCTGATTGCCATGCGCGACAAACTGGTACAGAGCTATAACGAGATTGCCGCCGAGTCGATCATCTCGCGCGGTCCGATGTCGGTGCGTGCCAAGGATGAAACGGCAACCCTGCTGATCATGACAGCCGCTTACGCGGGCCTGCCGCAGGATTTTGACCGCAATGTCCGTCAGTTGACGGAGTTGCTTATCGGTTCCACCGTTGAGGTGACCTCTTTGTTGGGCCATGGCCGCGCGACTGGGGCTTATTCGATGGGACTGGGCTTTCTGGACTCGGACGCCAGCCGGGAAATGGATGATCTGGTCACCGGGCTGCAAAAGCTCGGCGCCGATTATTCGCAGGTTCTGGAGCAGGCGGTTGCCGGGACCGGCAACGCCGCCTTGCAGACTGCTGCAGAGCAGAGTCTCAAGAGCATCGAGAGTGCCGGTGTGATCTTTGAAGAGGATGTCATCATTGCTGCCTCGCTCGACAGTACCTGGGATGCCTTCTTTGACCGTATTACCCGCGAGATCGAGTCCACCTACCTGCTTGACGAGGCTATCTTCGATTATCTGGACACTCAGCTTGACGGCCGCCTGGCCAGCAATCAGCAGACAATGTGGTTGCTGGTGGTGTCGCTATCGCTGGTTGGGTTGCTGATCATCTACCTGTACGCCGGGTTCTATTTCGCTACCCGCCGAACCCTCAAGCGCCTGTCGCAGCAGATGGGGCAGGTGGCCGGCGGCGACATGACAGTACAGGTCGAGGTCGACAGCAAGGATGAGCTCGGTGCCCTGGCTGCCGACTTCAACAACACCGTGCAGCGCGTGCGCGAGCTTATCCGGCAGGTCAGCGATACCTCCGGTCAGGTGCAGGAACAATCCAGTCAGGTTGAGCACATCGCCAGCGAAAGCAGTCAGGCGGTAGCATCGCAGCGTAGCCAGATCGAGCAGGTCGCCACGGCCATGAATGAAATGGCGGCGACTTCGCAGGAGGTGGCGCGCAGTGCCGCTCTGGCTGTCAACAATGCCGAGCAGGTCAATACGGAAACCCTCAATGGGCGCCGCATGGTCGAATCATCGGTCGACGGTATTGAAAAGCTGGCAGGGGAATTCGAAAACTCGGTACGGGTCATCAATCAACTGGCAGACGACAGTTCCTCGATCAGCCGGGTGCTTGACGTGATCAAGGGCGTCGCCGAACAGACCAACCTGCTGGCGCTGAATGCCGCTATCGAGGCGGCCAGGGCCGGTGAGCAGGGTCGTGGCTTTGCGGTCGTAGCTGATGAAGTGCGGACCCTGGCCCGCCGGACCCAGCAGTCCACCGAAGAGATCGAGCAGATGATCGCCCGATTGCAGGAAGGGGTTGCAGCCGCGGTCAAGGCCATGGGCAGCAGTCATGGCATGACGGCTGCCACTGTGGAGTCGTCACTCCAGGTGCAGCAGGGGCTCGACAGCATTCTCAAGGCGGTGACCCAGATCGTCGATCAAAGCCAGCAGATCGCCGCCGCCGCCGAGCAGCAGACAGTAGTCAGCCACGATATTGACCAGAACATCGTGCAGATCAATCAGGCAGGTGAGCGGACAGCGCAGGGTGCACAGCGAGCCGAGGAAGCCAGTGGCCGCCTCGGTCACCTGGTGCAGTCGCTGCAGAGTATTATCAGCGCCTTCAAGGTGTGATGAGTCTGGGCGATTGAGCAGTGCGCCTGCTCAATCGTCCGGCGCCGCCGATCAAGCCTCCGGCTTGGGTTTGGCAGCCCAAAGCACCTCTGCGATTCCTTCAAGCAGCGCGATGGTTCGTGCAGCCACAAACAGCAGATCGGACAGACGATTGAGGTAGATCGCCGACTGGTTGTTGACCTCTTCTTCCATGGCCAGTGTCAGATAGTGACGCTCGGCACGCCGGCAAACGCTGCGTGTCAGGTGAGCCTGGGCAACCAGCACCGAGCCACCCGGCAAAATGAAGTTTTTCAGTGGCTCCAGCTCAGCATTGAATTGATCGATCAATTGCTCCAGCGCGGTTACGTCGGCGGCTTCGATCAGGTCATGTCCGGGGATGGCCAGCTCCCCGCCGAGGTCAAACAGACGATGCTGGATCGGGCTCAGGGCCTGTTTCAGTGGCGCGAGGCGGTCGCTGTCCATCTGGCAGAGCAGCAGTCCAAGCTGGCTGTTCAGCTCGTCTACGTCACCCATTGCCTCAACGCGTGGGTGATCCTTGCGGATACGTTGACCGTTGGCAAGTCCGGTATCGCCGGCATCACCAGTGCGGGTATAGAGTTTGCTCAGGCGGTAGCCCATGAGGTGCTGTCTCCTTTGAAAGCTGGCGCCTAGTCTAGCGGCAGACGGCGTTTCAGTCAGCCGGCAGTTGATGCCGGCGCAGGGCGTCCTGAGCGCTCAGCAGCAACCGGTCGAGGGCGGGCGTCGACAGCCCGGCACTCTGCGCGGCGCGGCATGCATAACCGAGGAAGTAACTCAGCTCCGTGCGTCGACGTGCGTGCAGGTCCTGGCGTGTGGACGAGCTGTTGTTGGCCGTGGCCAGAATGACCGCATGCACCTGCTCGGCGAGGTTGGCGTCGACGCCGTGAGAGGCAAGCACCTGCTGCAATTCGGCGATGCATTGCCCAAGCCACTCGCCTGCGCGCTCGGGCACTTCGCCATTGCGGCAGTCGTAAATCAGGGTAAAGGGATTGATGGCGCAGTTCACCGCCAGCTTGCGCCACAGCACCGGTAGAATGTCATGCTGCCAGGTGGTCGAGATGCTGGATGGGAGGTCGTTCAGCCAGTCAGGGGGAGCTGTTCCAGGGCGAAGCGGGCCGACGGTGTTATGGCCGCGACCGGCCCAGATCAACTCATGCTCACTTGGTCGCCAGGCGCCATCTGTGACGCTGACACAGTAAATTCGGCAGTCCGTAAAGGCATCGGCGATTGCCTGTTGGGAGCCCAGGCCGTTTTGCAGCAGAAAAAGCGCGGCACCCGGCTGCAGGCGCGGGCGCAGCGATTCGACTGCAGCCAAAGCGGCATGCGCCTTGGTTGCCACAATCAGATTCTCGATCGGTGCCGGGGTGTCGGGCGTCTCGATGGCAAGTGACAAGGTGTGCTTTGCAGCGCCATCATCAAACACCAGCCGGTTACCGTTGCTGTTCCACTGTCTTAGCTGGCTTTCGTTCCGCACAATCAGGCGGTAGTCGATACCTGCCTGCTGCAGGCGGGCCGCCCACAGCAACCCCAGGCTTCCGGCGCCGAGAATATGCAGCATCCGAGTACGTCAGCCGAGTTTGGCTTCGGTGATCAGATTGGTTTCGTAGGCTTCGCCCAGATGGCTTTCCACCTGCTCAAGCAGCGCCTCGGCGTCCGGCAGCGCCTGACGGTTGGTGAGCGTACATAGCACCATCCCGGCACGGATCGACAGGTAACCCTCGCTGGTTTTGAACGCCTTCAGATTCAGGCCGTCGTGCAGACGGCGGAAACTGGCCGGCTTGAGGTCTGCGGCCTCATCGGCAATGGTGACAATGGCGAAGGCGTTTTCATCAACCCGTGCAACGACGTCCGTAGGCCGCACCAGTTGCTGCAGGCGGCGCGCGGTTCCACGCAGCACTTCCTGTTGTACGGCAGGGCCGAAGCGCTCGGTAAGGGTTGGCAGGTTCTGGACACCGAGCAGAACCAGGCAGCAGGCACCACCGCGCGAATCCACGTTGCGCAATACGTCGGCCAGGCGCTGGATCAGGTAGCGACGGTTGCCGATCGCGGTCAGCCGGTCTACCAGGTTGTGTTCCTCGAGCTGGGCGTTGTTGGTAGCCAGCAGTCGGTTCTCGTCCAGCAGGCGGTTGATCAGCTGCGATGTGCGATCGGCAGCGTAGATGCGTGGCAGCAGCTGTTCGTTCATGGATGATTTGCTGATGAAGTCATCGACACCGCGATCGAAGGCCTCCCCCAGCACATTATCGCCCTCGCGTGCTGTCAGCAGTACCACATAGGTGTAGTGATCGGATTGCTCGTCTGTCTGACGAATGCGGGTGGTCAGCTCAAGGCCGTCCATTTCCGGCATCAGCCAGTCGGCGACCATCACGCTGGCTGGCTGTTCCTCGTGCATGCGCAGGGCATCCATCGCGGAGCTGGCAAAGCGAATATTGGAGTAGCCGGCCTGACTCAGTGTGTGACCGATGACAGCACTGCTGAACTTGGTGTCATCGACTACCAGAATGCTGAGTTGCGGATTCGGCATGTAGGTGCTCCCTGCTGGACGTGGGCCGGTCTGGGTATAATGCCATGAGGTTATACCGTCGTTTTGTAATGAACATCATAATTTTGGGTTTTTCTGTGAGGTAGCACAATGCCATCTTTTGATGTCGTGTCCGAACTGGACAAGCATGAAGTAACCAATGCGGTCGATAACGCCAAGAAAGAGCTGGAGCGGCGTTACGATCTTCGCGGCAAGTGCGAGATCGATTTCAACGACAAGCAGAAGACGATCGCCCTGAGTGCCGATTCCGAGTTCCAGCTGGAGCAGGTGATCGGCATTCTCGAGCTCAGTCTGACCAAGCGCAAGATCGATATTCGCTGTCTGGATGCGGGTGAGCCATTTGCGTCCGGCAAGCTGGTCAAGCAGGATGTCACCTTCAAAGAGGGTATCGACAAGGAACTTGCCAAAAAAATTGTTGCCCTGATCAAGGATTCCAAGCTCAAGGTGCAGGCCGCGATTCAGGGCGATCAGGTACGGGTAACAGGCAAGAAACGTGACGATTTGCAGGATGTCATGGCGCTGTTGCGCGGGGCTGAACTGGAGATGCCGCTGCAGTACAACAACTTCCGCGACTGACCGAGGTCGTGAATTTATCGCCGAGAAAAGGAGGCAGGAATGGATGAGGTCATGAACACGCTGCGAGGGCTTGAGGAGGCCTGGTTACCGCTGTTGATCGAATACGGCAGCAAGCTAGCGCTGGCGCTGTTGACGCTGCTGGTTGGCTGGTGGCTGATTGGTCGTCTGATGAAGGCTATGAACGGGGTCATGAGCAAGCGCAACGTCGAGCCAACACTGCACGGGTTCATCGGCTCGCTGGCCTCTATCGCGCTCAAGGTACTGCTGCTGATCAGCGTCGCCGGCATGGTGGGTATCGAGACAACGTCGTTTATCGCGGTGCTGGGTGCAGCCGGTCTGGCGGTAGGTCTGGCCCTGCAGGGCAGTCTGGCCAATTTCGCCGGCGGTGCCCTTATTCTGTTTCTGCGCCCGTTCCGTGCCGGTGAATACATTGAGGCGCAGGGCGTCTCGGGCACGGTTGATAGCATCCAGATCTTCAATACGGTGCTGAAAACGCCCGACAACAAGACCGTGATCGTGCCCAATGGCAGCCTGTCCAACGGCAATATCATCAACTATTCCCGTCAGGCGACCCGCCGTGTCGATCTGAATATCGGTATTGATTACAGCGATGACCTCAAGTTGGCCAAGGACATCCTGATGGGCCTGGCCCAGGGTGACAGCCGTGTGCTGAAGGATCCGGAGCCGGTGGTCTGGCTGGTGTCGCTCGGCGACAACTCGGTCAACCTGTCACTGCGCATGTGGACCAAGACCGACGACTACTGGGGCGTGTTTTTCGAGCTGCAGGAAAAGGCCAAGCTGGAGTTTGATGCGGCCGGTATCAGCATTCCGTTCCCGCAGCGCACGGTGCATCTGGTTCAGCAGTCAACCTGAACCGCTGCAGGTTTATGTGAGTTCATCAAACCCGGCGCAAGCCGGGTTTTTTGTGCCCTTCAATCGATACCGGGGCGGCGCAGGCGGTCCGGGTGGGCAAACCGCAGTAGCGCAATGGCCAAGATGATGGCGGGCAGGCCGGTCATTGCGGTGACCATGAAGAAGCTCACCCAGCCCAGATTGGCTGCCAGTACCCCGGTGAAACCGGCAGCAAACTGGCCCGGCAGGGTCATCAGGGAGCTGAACAGGGCGTACTGGGTGGCGGTATAGGCGGTGTTGGTCAGGCTCGACAGATAGGCAATAAACACCGAGATGGCGAGCCCACCGGTGATGTTGTCGGCAATAATGGCGACGATCAGCCCATCGGGCTGCGGCCCGATGAAGGCCAGCCAGGCAAAGATCAGGTTGGTCGCTGGCGCCATGAACGCGGTCAGAATGAGGATCGGAGCAATGCCGAAACGGGCCACCATCAGGCCGCCCAGCGCAGCCCCGGCCAAGGTCATGGCCAATCCGAAGGCGGCGGCGATATTGGCGATCTGCTCCTTGCTGAAGCCGATGTCGAGATAGAAGGGATTGGCCATGGTGCCCATGAAAATGTCGCTGATCCGGAAGGTTGCGATAAACAGCAGAATGATGAAGGCAACCCGGCCGTAACGCTCAAAGAACTCGGTGAATGGGGCAATAAAGGCGTTGAAGACCCAGCCGGACAGCTGCAGTCGCCAGCCACTGTGCACCGACTGGCTCAGGTGCTGGGTCAGGCGGGCTTCCTGCGCTCGGGTCGCATCGGTTATTTCTACGCTTGGTTCGGCAATGACAAGCGTGGTCACTACGCCAATCAGCATCATGCCGGCCATCAGGCCGTAGGCCAGGCTCCAGTCCTGCAGGGCGGCGATGTGCAGGGCTCCGGCGCCGGCGGCGAGGATGGCTACCCGGTAACCGGTGACGTAGGTGGCAGCCATGGCGGCCTGGCGGTGCTTGGCTTCGGCTTCGACCCGGTAGGCGTCGATGGCGACATCCTGGGTGGCCGAACCAAAAGCGGCCAGTACCGCCCAGAGCGCGACCCATTCCAGATGCTCCAGCGGATTACTCATCGACATGCCAAGCAATGCGCCGGCAATCACCAGTTGTGCGAGCAGCATCCAGCTGCGCCTGCGTCCGAGCAGTCGGGTGAGTATCGGGACCGGCAATCGGTCGATCAGTGGCGCCCACAGGACCTTGATCGAGTGCGCCATACCTACCCAGCTGAGAAAGCCAATGGACGCCAGTTCGACGCCGATATCGCGCAGCCAGGCGCTGAACGTACCACCCACCAGCAGCAGGGGAAGGCCGGCAGAAAACCCCAGAAACAGCATGCCGATGACACGTGGCTTGAGGTAAACGCGCAGGCCTTCGGCTGGCAGGGGAGTGGTACTGGAGTCGGAGGGGCTGGAACTCATGCTTGTCCTTGTGATGGCGCGGGGGGCTCTGGCCAGCCATAGTGTCGCAGATTCACGCGACCATTGCGTACCAGTATGCCTTCGGCAGCCAGCCGTTCGCGTTGTTCCCGGCCGCTTGGAGTGTCCGCTCCGAGTGACAGCTTTCCTTGGCTGTTGAGAACGCGGTGCCAGGGCAGGTGGGTGCCTTCTGGCAGCTGTCCAAGCCAGCGCCCGACCAGGCGCGCGCCTCGGCCGAGTCCGGCCAGCTCGGCAATACGGCCGTAGCTGGTAACGCGGCCAGGCGGAATACTGGCCAGTACCTGAAAAAAGGCGGCCTTGCGCTCGTCGTCGGCTGGCGTGTTGAACGCTGGCGCTATTCGCCGGTCTTTCATGGATAATTGCCCGTTTAACCTGATGTCTGCCGGATGCTGATCGATGCCGTTGTTCCGTGTTGTCCTGTTGTGCTGTCTTAGCGTGCTGTCCTGGCGCAGTGTCGCCGATACCTTGTGGCTCGACAATGGTGATCGTCTGACTGGCAAGGTCGCCTTTCTGGAGGGCGGCAAGCTGGTGCTGGAGACTGATTTTGCCGGCACGCTGTCGATCGATGTAGCGCGTATCACTACCTTCAACAGTGACGAGCCGGTGCTGGTCAAACTGCGCGACGGCATTCAGCACACCGTGCAGCTGGCAGAGTCTGAGCGCGACGGTCAGGTGCTGTTGCGGGTGCCGAATCGGCGGCCCATCGCGACCGATATCCGTGCCATTCGTCAGCTCCTGGTGCCCCGGCCTCTGGTGCAGGATTCGGTATGGGAAGGCGACGCCAGCGCTGCGCTCGACATCAAGGATACGTCGGGTAACGAGAAACGAGACATCGATATTGATGTCACCTCCCGCCTGCGCCATGGACGCTGGCGTCATGACTGGGCGCTGGACTACGACCGCGATTACAGCAACGACGTCAAAACCAGTCACACCCTTGACGCCTCCTACGATCTCAACCGCTTCATTACCGATCAATGGTTCTGGGCCAGCAGCGTGCAGTACAAGCGCGACCATATCAACGAGATAGCCAGGCAGCGCCAGTTCGGTATGGGCCCTGGTTATGAGTGGTGGAACACGGCGCTGGGGCGGTTTGAAACGTCCGTGCGCCTGGACCGGGCGTGGCTCAAGGAGCGCGATGGCAGTCGTGCACGCTATGACGCTCTTGGTCTGCAGTGGGATTATCGGCGGTTTCTGCTGGGCAAGCGGTTTGAGCTGTTCCATTCGGCGGAAACGCAGGTTCCGGACGACCCCAAGGTGCGTTACCTGATGGATGCTGATCTGGGCATACGCTATCGGCTGACCAGCTGGGCGTCACTGAGCCTGAAGGGTGAGTTGGACTATCTCAATACAACCGACGACAGCGGCTATCGGGATACCCGCTATACCTTGGGGCTGGGTGTGGGTTGGTAGCGCAGGAGGGCGGTTCAAGCATGAACTGGCGGTGCGTGGCCGCCAGTTCGCAGGCGACGGTTAGATGCGCAGACCGCCGTCCAGCTCGAGGATGCGACCGGTGAAGTAGTCGTTCTCGAACAGGTAGGCCGCCGAGTGAGCGATTTCCGCCGGCTTGCCCATGCGCTTGAGCGGAATGCCGGAAGTCATTTTCTCCAGCGCTTCCGGCTTCATGCTGCCGGTCATCTCGGTTTCGATAAAGCCCGGAGCAATACCGGCAACGCGGATACCGTAACGTGACAGCTCTTTCGCCCAGGTAACGGTCATGGCAGCCACACCGGCCTTGGCGGCCGAGTAGTTGGACTGACCAATGTTGCCGGCGCGGGAGATGGACGAGATATTGATGATCAGGCCCTTGGTGCCCAGTTCGATCATCTTGGCGGCCACTTCGCGGGTACCCAGGAACACGCCGGTCAGGTTGACGTCGATAACCGACTGCCACTGCGCCAGACTCATTTTCTGAATCTGACCGTCTTTGGCTTTCAGCAGCAGACCGTCGCGCAGAATGCCGGCGTTGTTGATCAGGCCGTGGATGGCACCGAAGTCGTCCGCTACCTGGTTGACCATGTGGCTGACTTGTTCTTCGTTGGCCACGTTGCAGATGTACGAGCGGGCATCGCCGCCGGCTGCCTTGCACGCGGCAACGGCAGCGTCCAGCGCTTCCTGGTTGAGGTCAACCAGTGCCAGTTTGGCGCCCTTGGCTGCCAGGAACTCGCCCATGGCACGGCCCAGGCCCTGTCCGCCGCCGGTGATGATGATAACGCTGTCTTGCAATTGCATCGGGCTCTCCTCGCAAAAGGGGTGATAGATTTGAGGTGCGCAAGCATGCACCAGATTGCCGATATTTTGAATACCCTGCATGGCTCTTCAGTCACTTTCTGACCTTCCTGGCGACATGTTGTTGCCGTTAGTCGCCATCCCGGTTGAAAGCTGCTGTTGTCGTACCCATATATCCCTGACCTGCTCAATACGAGGTGCGTATGCCCCTGTTTCGATTCTTTCTCCTGCTGCTGCCGTTGCTTGAACTGGCCACCCTGATCCTGCTGGGCCAGCGCATCGGTGTCGGCTACACCCTGCTTTGGGTGCTTGGCTCCGGTGTGCTGGGTCTGGTGCTGATCCAGCGCCAGGGCTGGTCCATGCTGCAGCAGCTGCAGATCCGCATGGCCGAAAACCGCTCGCCCTTTGCCGTGTTGAAGACCGGCATGTGGTGGTTGCTTGCGGGGGTACTGTTGATGATCCCTGGCCTGATCACCGATGCGCTGGCGCTGCCTTGCCTGGTGCTGGCATTGGTATCACGCGGCAAGCCGGGTCCGGGCGAACCGGGCGGCCCGAACGTGTGGCGGCGCGGCAGCACCACCATTATCGAAGGGGAATGGCGTCCGGACGATCCAGATCAGGTTTCACCGGATCGCCGCATCGACCGCGAGTAAAAAAATTGTGTACTTGCCTCTTGAAATGGCAATACCAAGCCCCATCTAGGTGACACCGGTTTGGCAGGCTCCGCGCAAGCGCGGAGCCTCGAACAGCGACGAGCCGTCAGGCTCGTCCTTCGGATTCGCATTGCGGGTCCGGATTACAACGTGAAAGCGCCGGGTTTCCGGCATTGAAGATCAATTATTGGGAGACACACAACGATGAAAATTCGTCCGTTACACGATCGCGTAGTCGTTCGTCGCAGCGAAGAAGAAACCAAGACCGCTGGTGGTATCGTTCTGCCCGGCTCGGCTGCCGAGAAGCCGAACACCGGGGTTATCGTTGCTGTAGGTACCGGGCGTCTGCAGGACAACGGCGAAGTGCGTCCGCTGGCCGTCAAAGAAGGCGACAAGGTTGTTTTCGGTCCTTACTCCGGCAACAACACCATCAAGATCGATGGTGAAGACCTGCTGATCATGAGCGAATCCGAAATCTACGGTGTACTGGAAGGCTGATCAGCCACCCTCACACCCCTTAACGAATTCATTTGAAGGAAAGCAAACATGGCTGCAAAAGAAGTTAAATTCGGTATTTCCGGTCGCAACAAGATGCTGGACGGCGTGAACACGCTGGCCAATGCGGTTAAAGCTACCCTGGGTCCGAAGGGCCGTAACGTGCTGATCGAGCGCAGCTTCGGCGCGCCGCTGATCACCAAGGACGGCGTTTCCGTTGCCAAGGAAATCGAGCTGAAAGACAAGTTTGAAAACATGGGCGCGCAACTGGTCAAAGACGTTGCTTCCCGTGCCAACGATGACGCTGGTGACGGTACCACCACTGCTACCGTACTGGCTCAAGCCATCGTTACCGAAGGTCTGAAGGCTGTTGCTGCCGGCATGAACCCGATGGATCTGAAGCGTGGTATCGACAAGGCTACTGCTGCCATCGTTGCCGAGCTGAAGAACCTGGCCAAGCCCTGTGCCGACTCCAAGGCCATCGCCCAGGTAGGCACCATCTCCGCCAACTCTGACGAGTCCGTCGGCAACATCATTGCCGAGGCCATGGACCGCGTTGGTAAAGAAGGCGTCATCACCGTTGAGGAAGGCTCCGGTCTGGAAAACGAACTGTCTGTTGTTGAAGGCATGCAGTTTGACCGCGGTTACCTGTCTCCCTATTTCGTCAACAAGCCGGAAACCATGTCCGCTGATCTGGACAACCCGTACATCCTGCTGGTTGACAAGAAAATCTCCAACATCCGCGAGCTGCTGCCGGTTCTGGAAGCCGTTGCCAAGGCTGGTCGTCCGCTGATGATCGTTGCCGAGGACGTTGAAGGCGAAGCGCTGGCGACTCTGGTTGTCAACAACATGCGCGGGATCGTCAAGGTTGCTGCGGTCAAGGCACCGGGCTTCGGCGATCGTCGCAAGGCCATGCTGCAGGATATCGCTATCCTGACCGGTGGCACCGTGATCAGCGAAGAAGTTGGCCTGAGCCTGGAAACCGCTACGCTGGAGCACCTGGGTCAAGCCAAGAGCGTTCAGATCAACAAGGACAACTCCACCATCGTTGATGGCGCTGGCGCCAAGGCTGATATCGAAGCCCGCGTTAACCAGATCCGCAAGCAGGTCGAGGAAACTACCTCCGATTACGATCGCGAGAAGCTGCAGGAGCGTCTGGCCAAGCTGGCTGGCGGCGTAGCAGTGATCAAGGTTGGTGCTGCGACCGAAGTGGAAATGAAAGAGAAGAAGCACCGCGTTGAAGACGCGCTGCACGCTACCCGCGCTGCTGTTGAAGAAGGTGTGGTACCTGGCGGCGGTGTTGCCCTGGTTCGCACCCTGGCGGCTATCGAGGGTCTGGCTGGCGACAACGAAGACCAGAACGTCGGTATCAAGCTGCTGCGCCGCGCTGTTGAAGCACCGCTGCGCCAGATCGTCACCAACGCTGGTGAAGAAGCTGCTGTTGTTCTGGAGCGCGTCAAGGCCGGCGAAGGTAACTTCGGTTACAACGCTGCGACTGGCGAGTACGGCGACATGATCGACATGGGCATCCTGGACCCGGCCAAGGTAACCCGCAGCGCGCTGCAGGCTGCTTCCTCGGTCGCCAGCCTGATGATCACCACCGAGGCCATGATTGCCGAGCTGCCGGAAGAGAAGCCGGCCATGCCCGACATGAGCGGCATGGGTGGCATGGGTGGTATGGGCGGAATGATGTAATCAGCCTCCCGGCTAATCCGAAACCCGGCTCGATAGAGCCGGGTTTTTTTATGTCTCAGCGCAGCGCCATGAGTAGTGCGGATCAGGTGCAGCGTATCCGCCGTTATGCTCACGAACACCTTTGCTTCCGCCTGCTCCGGGCCTGGCGCCGATGGGGTGGAGACGCCGCAGGCTTACTTCACTGCGTTGCAGCAGCCTTTTACTCCGTTACCCGGCTAGGCAGGCGCGCTTGCCTTGTAAGAGATTTCCTACAAGACGTGTGAGACTTCGCCGCTACAGGGTGTGGGCGGAACGAGTTTTTATCCGTGCTAAAAACAGTAAATATATGAAATTTAAGGATTTTATTGTTGGCGATATGCCTGTTGTGCTTGCTGGAGGGGGGTTGCGGGTGATGCTGTATTCGTTAGAATTTTCCCAAGCGCAAAGGATGGCGCTACTCGGCAGGGAGCTGAGTCAGGGATTTTCAGGATGATGAAGCCAGGATGGCTGGACACGGAAAGCACATATGGAATAAAGAGTGGGCGGGCTATCCCGCCCCTTTTTTTGCCTGAAATTTGACTCCAAACTCTCAGCCTCACAAGCCGCAAGCCCCACAAGCCTCATAAGCCGCAAGCTGCAAGCTGCAAGCTCCAAGCCTCAAGCCAAACCAGAACCAAAACCCAAGCTAAAGCCTAAGCCGGAAGAACAGGCCCACACTGGTGCGCTTGTAGCTTGTAGCTTGTAGCTTCAGGCTTGCAGCAATAAAAAAACCGGCACATGGCCGGTTTTTTTTGCATAGCAGCTAGCTGCTTAGCGCTCCAGATATTGCAGCTTGTCCGGTACGCCATCCCACTCTTCGGCGTCGGGCAGTGCGTCTTTCTTCTCGGTGATGTTCGGCCACACTTCTGCCAGATCGGCGTTCAGTTCGGTGAACTCCTGCATATCCTCCGGTACTTCGTCTTCGGAGAAGATGGCATTGGCCGGGCATTCGGGCTCGCAGAGGGCGCAGTCGATGCACTCGTCCGGGTGAATGACCAGGAAGTTCGGGCCTTCGTAGAAGCAATCGACCGGGCAGACCTCAACGCAATCGGTGTATTTGCACTTGATGCAGTTGTCGGTAACAACAAAGGTCATGGTGAGGTCTCCATTGAATCAGGCTGGCAAAATCTGGCGCGTAGTCTAGCAGTTTTTTTCCGGCGGTACAGAGCACCGCCGGGTTTTGCGCAGATTAAAGCGTAGTTCCAACGCGATTGATGCAAATGAATATCATTTGCTGAATTTACGCCCACTCGCGTTTGAGCTTGTACAGCAGGTCCAGCGCCTGGCGCGGGCTGAAATCGTCCGGATCCAGTGCCTGGATCTGTTCGATCAGAGGGTGAGGTGCGCTGGCGAACAGATCAGTCTGGAACGGTTGCTCAGTGTTGCCTGCGGGCTTGCTGCCGTGCTGCTCCAGGCTCTGCTGCTCCAGTTGGGCGAGGTGTTCGCGGGCGCGCAGGATGACCGGACGCGGTACACCGGCAAGCTGGGCGACTTGCAGGCCGTAGCTCTGGCTGGCAGGGCCGGGCTGGACGTTATGCAGGAATACGATGCGTTCATTATGTTCGGTGGCGTTCAGGTGCACGTTGGCCACGCCTTCGTCGGTGTCGGCCATGCCGGTCAGCTCGAAGTAGTGCGTGGCAAACAGGGTGAAGGCGCGAACCTTGGCCAGATACTCGGCAGCAGACCAGGCCAGTGACAGGCCGTCGAAGGTGCTGGTGCCGCGGCCGACTTCGTCCATCAGCACCAGACTGGCGCTGGTGGCGTTGTTGAGGATGTTGGCGGTTTCGCTCATTTCGACCATGAAGGTTGAGCGGCCGCCGGCCAGATCGTCACTGGAACCGATGCGGGTGAAGATGCGGTCGACGCAGGACAGCTCGACGCCTGCCGCCGGTACAAAGCTGCCGATATGGGCCAGCAGCACGATCAGCGCGGTCTGGCGCATGTAGGTGGATTTACCGCCCATGTTGGGGCCGGTAATCACCAGCATGCGGGTGTCGATGTCCAGGTCCAGATCGTTGGCCACGAAGGGCGTTTCCAGCACCTGCTCGACGACCGGATGACGGCCCTGACTGATCTTCAACTGGCTGCCCTCGATAAAGCGCGGGCGACTGTAATCGAGACTGCCGGCCCGTTCGGCGAGGGTGCAGAGCACATCAATTTCGGCCAGGCTGGCGGCAGTGGTCTGCAGCGCGGCAAGGTCTTCGTTAAGACGGTCGAGCAGCTCGTCGTAGAGCTGCTTTTCACGTGCCAGGGCGCGGCTGCGGGCCGACAACGCCTTGTCTTCAAAGGCTTTCAGTTCCGGGGTAATGAAGCGCTCGGCGCCCTTCAGGGTCTGGCGGCGAATGTAATCTGCCGGCGCCTGATCGGCCTGGCTGCGCGACAGTTCGATAAAGTAGCCGTGTACCCGGTTGTAGCCGACCTTGAGGGTGCTCAGCCCGGTACGCTCGCGCTCGCGGGTTTCCAGATCAATCAGATACTGGCCTGCGTTCTCGCTGATGTTCTGCAGCTCATCCAGCTCGGCGTCGAAACCGGGCTTGATCACGCCGCCGTCGCGCAGCACCGCGGGCGGGTTGTCGATCACGGCGCGTTCCAGCAGCTCGGCCAGCTCCGGGTAGGTGCGTACCTGCTCGGCCAGATTGCGCAGATGCGGTGTTTCCAGCGCCTGCATGCAATCCTGCAGTGCGGGCAGGGCGGCCAGCGCGTCGCGCAGGCGTGCCAGATCGCGCGGCCGCGCAGAGCGCAGGGCAACCCGGGCAAGGATGCGCTCGATGTCGCCGATGCCCTTGAGCTGCGGCTGAAGGTCGAGGTAGAACTGCTGGTCGAGCAGGGCGCTGATGCTGTCCTGGCGCGCACCCAGGACCTTGAGGTCCCGCAGGGGGCGATTCAGCCACCGCGCCATCAGGCGGCTGCCCATGGCCGTTGCAGTATGGTCGAGTACGTCGAGCAGGGTGTTGTCGCGGCCACCGGACAGGTTCTGGTCGATTTCCAGATTACGGCGGCTGGCGCTGTCGATAATCACGCTGTCTTCAAAACGCTCCTGAGCGATGCTGCGGATGTGCGGCAGGGCGGTGCGCTGGGTTTCCTTGGCATAGCTCAGCAGCGCACCGGCAGCGCCGAGGCCGAGGGTCAGGTCCTGACAGTCGAAGCCGACCAGATCCTTGGTGCCGAATTGCTGGGTGAGGGCCTTGAAGGCGCTGTCCTGATCGAACTCCCAGGGGGCGCGACGACGCACGGCGCGGCGGCGCTCGATTGGCGTGTTGCTTTCCCAGTCATCGGGAATCAACAGCTCGGCCGGTGCCAGACGTTCCAGCTCCCCGAGCAGAGTTTCCCAGCCGCGCAGTTCCATGACCACAAAGCGGCCACTGTTGATGTCGAGCGTAGCCAGGCCAAAGCCGCGCTCGGCGCCCACCAGCGCGGCCAGCAGGTTGTCGCGACGCTCATCGAGCAGCGCTTCATCGCTGACCGTGCCGGGGGTTATGATGCGGGCAACCTGGCGCTCGACCGGGCCCTTGCTGGTGGCCGGATCGCCAACCTGCTCACAGATGACAACCGACTCGCCCAGCTTGACCAGCTTGGCCAGATAGCCCTCGGCGGCATGGAACGGGATGCCGGCCATCGGAATCGGTTGGCCGCCGGACTGGCCCCGTGCGGTCAGGGTGATATCGAGCAGACGGGCGGCTTTTTTCGCGTCGTCGTAGAACAGTTCGTAAAAGTCACCCATGCGGTAGAACAGGAGCTGTTCGGGATGCTGCTGCTTGATGCTGAAGTACTGCTGCATCATCGGCGTGTGTGATGAAAAATCACCTCCGACCAAACCCGCTTCGTTTCTACCTTTCAATCCATTAATCCCCGTGGATACTGACATTACGGCGAATTCTCTTTGTTCTGTGGCTGTCTAGTTATGACCAGCAGTGTAGTTTTGTGTCTTCACATTAGTATGGTTTTAAGTATAGAATCGCTCCATACCCCTATGGAGTTATACCCATGACTGGAGAAAACCATACTGGAGCCGCCAAGCGCGGCACTGCCAAGTTGCACGGCAAGGCCCTTACGCTCGCCATTATCAAGGCTATGCAGCCTGGTGACGAACTGGCCGACCCGGAACATCCGGGGCTTCGCGTCCGCTGCAAGGCGGTCGGCACCGGTAAGCAACAGGTCTTCTTTTATCGCTACCGGAATTCGGCTGGCGCCCTACGCCAGGTCGAAGTCGGCGTACTTGGCCCGATGCCGCTGGCCTCGATTCGCTCGCGCTGGCAGGAGCTGAAAGATTCAGTTCGCAATGGTACAGACCCGCGAGAGGAACTGAAAGCCGCGAAGGCTAAGGCGGTGACCAAGCAGCGGGCCGAGAAGGTCAAGCAACTGACTGTCGGCGACGTGGTCGAGCAGTACCTGGCGGAGTCGGTAGAACCTTCGCGAAAAGCCAAGGGTGCCGATGAGACCCGCCGCTTGTTGGCGCAGCTGATTCGGTTTGCTTCCTGGGTAGCCGGCCAGAAGGCGCGGAACACGGCGGCGTGGCAGCGACGCCGGGGTAAGTTGCCGAAGGATCTTGAAGACGTGGCGGACCTGCCGGCAGTGGAATTCAACCTGCAGCGCGCGCATGAGCTCTTGCTCGCCTTTGGCTCAGGGGCGCCCCGCTCGGGCGGGATGGTGCGCCAGGAGCTGCGAGCGGCTTGGGACCATGCCATTGGGTCTGGCCGTCTTCATGGGCCGAACCCATTCGCGAAGCAGGGCAAGAAGGACAAGCTCGGCGGCGCGGCCCTGGTTGCGAACAGCAAGCGAGAGCGGGTGTTGAGCAAAGAGGAGGCCGGTCTACTGTTGCGATGGATGGCGGAGCCGCGAACGTACTCCCGCACCGTTCGCGATGCGCTTGAGCTGGTGCTTCGCACAGGCCTGCGCTCGGGAGAAGTTTGCGAGATCCACAGCCGCGAGCTGGAGCGGCGCGATGGCGTGCTGTGGCTCAACATCCCCGGCGGCCGGATGAAGGGCAAGGCGGATCATTCCGTGCCCCTGGTTGGCCGTGCCGAGCAGATCGTTCTGGCTCGCATGCCGGATCAGGCCGGGTATCTGTTCCCCGACAAGACCGGCAAGGCACCGCTCAAGCAGAAGGTGCTCGGAGTGGAGGTCTATTGCTGCAGCGGTCGTTCAAAGGCGAAGGCCTACGACGCGCGCCGAGTCTGCCCCGTTGCTGACTGGGCCGCGCATGACTTGCGACGTACAGCACGGACGCTTCTAGCCGAGTTGGGCTGCCCTTATGAAGTAGGCGAGGCCATCCTCGCCCACACCTTGCCGGGGGTCGCGGGCGTCTACAACCGGGCGCGCTATGACGAAGCGAAGGTCGAGTGGCTCGCCAAGCTGGGCGAGGAGCTCGACCGGCTGACTGCCAGCAAGGCCCCGCTGGCGCTTGTGGAAGCGACGGCATGACTGACCTGAAGAAGATTGCAGACGAGGCTTTGCGAGGCCGCAGAGGCGCAGCGCGGAGCCTCTGGGTCCGCGTGGCAGCTGGCGACACTGATCCCGATCTACAGAGATGGCTCCAAGCCGTGGCGTCGCGCGTGCTCCAGGCGGATGAGGCCGGGGGTAAGCACCGTGGAGATGCCCTTGCTGCGGCGTTGGGGCTGCGTGGCACTGTCGATCGCAACGCGGAGATCAGGGATGTGGTGAGCGTCTTCGATGCCCTGGATGCGCTCGACCCTGTCCGCCGAGGGCATGAGACAAAAGCGTTGGTCGAGTTGCTGCGCCAGCGACAGCTTGTCGACGATCTCGCCACAGATGACGAGATCCGAAAGCGAGTCGATCGAATCCGCAAGGGCTGACAGGTCCGCCCGCATCTTCCGGTTTTAGCGGGCGGAGCTTGGAGGCGCATGTGTAGATATTTGGAGGCGTCCAAATAAGTTAGGTTGCCTCCAAATGAAACAGAAGAAGCCAGCGAACACCCCGGCACCTCTGCTATTCACTATGGCCGAGGTCATGGAACTGCTGAAGTACAAGTCGCGCCAGGCCGTCTATGACCTTCTCCGCCGCGACGAAACATTCCCCCGCCCGCGCCGTACCCCCACCGGTTATTTGGTGTGGCTGAGCGCCGAAGTTTTCGCCTGGGTTAGCGCGCTGCCGGTTGCGGAATTCACCGGTGCGGATGCCATCGAGGCCCATGCCCTGCGCGGACTAGAGGCGGCCCAATGAGCAATGAGCAGATCGACCTCATCACTGCCCGGCTGATGCAGGTCAGCGGCGTCCTGGGCGCTGTCCTGGCGGCTGATGATGGCGACGGCATAGCTTTCCACCCCTGCGCCCTGAGCGCCTCCCTGTGGGCCGCACAGACCCTGCTGGACCAAGCCATCGACGCGGCCGAAGCGCTTGGAGGTGAAGGGTGAATGCGTTCGAGCAGCTGCTGGGACGTTTACGGCTTCGCGCCAACCAGACCGGCGACGAGGATTTGAGGCAGGCCGTCGCCCTGTTGCTGGATATGCAGCAGCAACTGGCAGAGGTGGCCGCGGAGCGGGATAGAGCACAGTGCGCGGCCAACCGGCTCAGGGCGGAGCTGCCCAGGCGGACAGCGCAGTAGCGCTATACCAACCCACTCGATCAAAAGCCCGCGTCAAGCGGGCTTTTTCATTGGTGCCGCCTCAGGTGCGCTTACAGCTTGATCTCTGCGCGATCCTGTGCCCGTCGATACGCCCGTGCCTACGGAGGCAAACACAATGCGAAGCACACCCAACTACACCGACGAGGATTTCAATCTCACAACCGAGGAGTTCGCGGCACTGAACCGGCTGAAGGCCGAGTCCATCCGCAGGCAGATACAGAGGACCGGGTCTTACTTTGGGATCGAGCCCATGCGCCTGGCCAACGGCCGCCTGCTTTTCCCAGCGGTGAAGCCCAAGGCCGACCGCCAGGCGAGAGGCGAGGAATGACGATGACCAGCTTTGTTGAGGCAATGCAGGGGCCATCCAGGCGTTCGGTCGCCTTACGGGAGCCGGTCCCAGAAACGACGAAGCCCTCAGGCGAGCAACCAGAGGGCTTCGGGTACAACAACGAGGCGGCCACCACAACCGTCCCAGGCGCAGCAGAGGAAAGCAGTATGCAGGATCACGATAACACACCACTTGCTGTACGTAAAGTAACCAGCGCATACGGCGCCACCCCAGACGATTGGGCCATGCTCGCAGATGTTGCCGGCCTGACAGCTGACCTGTTGCCGGTAGTGAGCAATCCCGGCGCGCGCATCTCCTCTGACTCGAAGCTCAAGGCCCTTGGCAAGGTGCCCAGCTTGTTCAATGCCGCCGGGGAGGTGGTTGGTATCGCCCGCTGGACTGACAAGATCAGCACGCCAACGAACATCGACCGCTGGCAGCAGAACCCGGACTTGGGTATCTGCATTCAGACCCGCACGGTGCGCGCACTGGATGTCGATATTGATCTGCCAGACGAGGTTGCGGAGATTCGCGAGATCATCGCCAAGCACCTCGGGAATCTTCCGGTAAGGGGTCGCGCTGACAGTGCCAAGTGCCTGCTCGCGTTCACGCTGCCTGGGGCGTTCACAAAGGTCATTCTAAAGGCCAAGCACGGCGCCATTGAGTTCCTGGCGGATGGCCAGCAGTTCATCGCCGCTGGCACACACCCCAAGGGAGCACGTTACGAATGGGAGGGTGGCATGCCGCATGACTTCCCTGAGGTCAGCGTGGAGGCGTTCGAGGCCTGCATGGCCGAGCTGAAGCACTGCTTCGCTGTCGAGGAAGAGGTCGTTTACTCGGCGGGTGCTCAGCTTAAGTCCGCACGTCGAAAGACCGATGCCAACGATGACCTGGCGGATTACCTCTTGGCCACCGGCTGGGTGCTCAGCGAGTCGCGCGATGGACGCTTGAACGTAACCTGCCCTTTCGAGCACGAGCACAGCGGACCGAGCGCCGATGACACTGCTACGCAATACATGCCGGCTGGTGTGGGTGGCTTCGAGGTCGGAAGGTTCCATTGCCTGCACGCGCACTGCGCTAATCGCGATCAGGGCGACTACATGGAGGCCGTGGGTTACATCGCCGCCCAGTTCGACATCGTGCCGACACCTGACGATGAAAAGGGAATCGAGCCGCTTCCCGCATTCGTACGCAAGGGCGACAAGATCATGGCAACCGTCGAAAACGTCACTGCCGCCTGCACCAGCAGCCGCTGCATCGACATGGAACTGGTCTACGACGAGTTCCTCGACGACCTCATGGTCGCGCCCCCAGGCACCAACGATCAGTGGCGTCCGCTTAAGAACACCGACTACACCCGGATGCGGTGCTCACTTGCGCAGCGGGACTTCGCTCCAGTCGGCCGTGACCTGATCAAGGACGCGGTGGCCTTGGCAGCTGAGTATCGCAAGATCGACAGCGCTCAGCTGTGGCTCGGGAAGCTGGAATGGGACGGAGTGCCCCGGATCGACACCTTCTGGTCCGACTACTTCGGAGTAGAGGACAGCGCATATACCCGCGCCGTCGCTCGCTACACATGGTCCGCGCTGGCAGGCCGTATCGTGCAGCCTGGTGTAAAGGCCGACATGGTGCCGGTGCTGACTGGCGTGCAGGGACAGAAGAAATCCAGCGGCCTGGCTGCCATGTGCCCAAGCGAGGAGCACTTCACCACGCTGCGCTTCAGCGATAAGCGCGAGGACATGATCCGCGTGGCTAAGGGTCGCCTGGTCTGTGAGGTCGCGGAGCTGCAGGGGCTGGGCACCAAGGATCTTGAGGCGATCAAGGCGTTCGTCGCCACACAGGTCGATGACTGGGTTCCCAAGCATGTGGAGCGCGCGACCCGCTATCCGCGTCGATGGCTGATGTTTGGCACGTCCAACCAGCGCGAGTTCTTGGCTGATGAAACGGGGGAAAGACGCTGGTTGCCAATGCTGGTGACCGTCGAGAAGACCAATTCTCAGGCCATCAAACAGGTGCGCGACCAACTGTGGGCCGAGGGGGCGGCGATTTTCAGGCAGCACGGCGTTATGTGGGAAGAGGCCGAGCATTTAGGGAAACTCTGAAAAAGACTTTCTGATTTGGCAAAATACCGCGA
>CETG01040589.1_pt1 | contig 51503 bp, 44 predicted proteins | sample 361471 | NCBI WGS metagenome assembly CETG01 (sample SAMEA2622696, study PRJEB7988) | marine metagenome | isolation source: saline water (ENVO:00002010), including | reverse complement strand
CGCTCGCCGAGGCTGCCGTCGTCGTTGACCAGGAACTTGGGCACGATAAACAGCGAGATGCCCTTGGCACCGGGCGGTGCGTCGGGCAGCTTGGCCAGCACCAGGTGCACGATGTTCTCGCTCAGCTCGTGGTCACCGGCGGAGATAAAGATCTTGTTGCCACTGATGCGGTAGGTGCCGTCGTCCTGCGGGATCGCGCGGGACTTGATGTCACCCAGCGAGGAGCCGGCGTGCGGCTCGGTCAGGCACATGGTGCCGAAGAAGCGGCCGGCCATCATCGGCTCGGCGTAACGCTGCTTCTGCTCGTCGGTGCCGTGGGCCATGATCAGGTTGCAAGCAGCGATGGTCAGACCGGCGTAGGCCTGGGTGCTGACGTTGGCGCCCTTGATCAGTCCGATACAGGTCTGGGCAACAGCCGCCGGCAGCTGCATGCCGCCACGCTCGTAATCCTGCGAGGCAGCCATCAGGCCGGTATCACGCAGCACGGCCAGCGCCTCGGAGACTTCCGGGCGAATCACAACCTTGCCATTCTCGAAGCGCGGCTCGTCTTCATCGCACAGGCGGTTGTGCGGTGCAAAGGTCTCGCTCGCGACCTTCAGCGCCAGCTCGATGGCGGCATCAAAGGTATCGCGGCTGTGGTCTTCGTAACGCGGGAATTGGGTAAAGCGCTCGATATCCAGCATTTCATAGAGCAGAAACGCCAGATCGTCGGTATTGATGATTTTCTGGGACACGGAAAATTCCTCTGGAATTTTTAGCTACAAGCGCCAAGCCTCAAGCGGCAAGCGGCAAGCCAAGCCCGAAAAGCGAAACCCGAGCATGGCCCGGGTTTGCTTGCAGCTTACGGCTTGAAGCTTGCGGCTGGGATCAGACGATCTCGAACAGACCGGCTGCGCCCTGGCCACCGCCGATGCACATGGTGACAACCACGTACTTGACGCCGCGGCGCTTGCCTTCGATCAGCGCGTGGCCGGTCAGGCGGGAGCCGGTTACACCGTAGGGGTGGCCGATGGCGATGGAGCCACCGTTGACGTTCAGGTTCTCGGCCGGGATGCCCAGACGGTCACGGCAGTAGACAACCTGGGAAGCGAAGGCTTCGTTCAGTTCCCACAGACCGATATCGTCCATGGTCAGGCCATTGCGCTGCAGCAGGCGCGGGATGGCGAAGACCGGGCCGATGCCCATTTCGTCAGGCTCGCAACCGGCAACGGCGAAACCGCGGAAAATACCCATCGGCTCAACGTTCAGCTGTTCGGCAACCTTGCTGTTCATCACGGTGCAGACAGACGCGCCGTCAGACAGCTGGCTGGCGTTACCGGCGGTGATGAAGTTGCCCGGGCCACGGACCGGCTGCAGGGAGGACAGGCCTTCCAGAGTGGTGCTCGGACGGTTGCACTCGTCACGATCCAGAACCACTTCCTGGTCGGTGATTTCGCCGGTTTCCTTGTTCTGGACCTTCATGATGGCCTTGAACGGTACGATTTCGTCGGCGAACTTGCCGCTCTGCTGACCGGCAGCCACGCGCTGCTGGCTCAGCAGGGAGTACTCGTCCTGGGACTCGCGGCTGACGTTGTAGCGCTGGGCTACGATGTCGGCAGTCTCGATCATGGACAGGTACAGCTCGGGCTTGTTCTTCATGATCCACTCGTTGGTGCCGTGGAACATGTTGATCTTGTCGTTCTGGCACAGGCTGATGGACTCAACGCCACCGGCAACGATGGCCGGGATCTTTTCGCTGACAACACGCTGGGCAGCGATGGCGATGGACTGCAGGCCGGAGCTGCAGAAACGGTTCAGCGACATACCGGCAGTGGTAACCGGCAGACCGCCGCGGATGGCAGCCAGACGCGCCATGTTCTTGCCCTGGGCACCTTCGTGGAAGGTTGCGCCGAGGATCACGTCTTCAACCAGCGCCGGGTCGATACCTGCGCGCTTGACCGCTTCTTCAATGACGAAGCCGGCCATGTCAACACTGTGGGTGTTGTTCAGTGCGCCGCGATAGGATTTGCCCAGGCCGGTACGGGCCGTAGATACGATAACTGCGTCTGTCATGTTGTTGCTCCTGTTGAAATTCAAGTACATCAGCCTGCAGCCGGGGTTATCCCTCAGCCCGGCTGGCCCTGCTGTTCACCCCAGCGTGTCAGCGTGTCCCGTGCCTCCCGGTAGGGTTTGAGCCCCATGGCCAGAAGGATGATGGCGCCCACGGTAATCACGCTGGCAACGATGAATATGGAATAACGGATCGCCATGTCGTCCTGGAACACGTAGTCGGTGAACAGCGCGACGGCGGTCGGACCAATACCCAGACCGATCAGGGTAATGGTGAAAAGATAGATGGCCGAGGCCTGACCACGCATGGCGTTGGGCATGACCTCCTGAATCGCCGCCGGTGCGACACCAAACGGCATGGCGACCGTGAATACGTTAAAGAACATGATGGTCCACAGCAGCGGCATGTTGTCGACCAGATACACCACGTTGCACAGCAGGGTCAGGATAGCCGAGAGCAGACCAACCCGCATGTTGGCATCGCGACAGCCGCGGTGGGCAAGAAAGTCGGCGAGACGCCCGCCGAATACAATCCCCAGAGACCCGGCAACCATCACCAGCGAGCCGTAGTAGACACCGACTTCGCCCGGAGTCAGCCCGTGGTTGCGAATAAAGAAGGTCGGAATCCAGGCCGAGGCGCCGTAGGAAGCAAACGACAGACAGGCAAAACCGAAGTTATGGCACAGCACCGCCTTGCGAATACCCATCAGGTAACGGCCCACGTCCTTCAGCGGCACGGCGACGCCGGCACCAATACCCTTGCGGGACGGCTCCTTGATCGCCAGCAGCACCAGGCAGAACAGCAGGCCTGCGGCACCCAGCACCAGGAAAATCAGTTGCCAGGGGCGGACTTCACCCAGCAGCGGCAGCACCATCGGGCCTTGCGCGTTAGCCCACGTCACCACCAGGCCACCGAGCAAAAATGCAGCGCCAGCCCCAAGATAAATACCCATGGCATAGACACTGATGGCCGTTGCGCGACGATTGGCCGGGAAGCTGTCGGCGATCAGCGAATAGGCAGCTGGAGACAGCGCAGCTTCTCCTGCGCCCACGCCAATGCGACCAACGATGAAATGCCAGTACTGCTGCGCCAGACCGCAGAACGCGGTCATCAGACTCCACACGGCCACGCCCGCAGCGATCAGGCCGCGGCGGCTCTTGGAGTCGGCAATCCGCCCCAGCGGAATACCGGCTACAGTGTAGAAAACGGCAAATGACAGACCCATCAGCAGGCTCATTTCAGTATCGGAAATCTGCAGGTCCTGGCGAATAGGCCCAACCAGCAGGTTCAGAATCTGGCGATCTACAAAGGACAGGACATAGGCAACCAGCAAAATACTGACCGTCAGCCAGGCTCGTTTGGGCGACGGATAACTATTATTCTCGTCCACGCTATGCTCCATTTTTTGTAGTTGGAATTATCAGCAGGACGAGACTATCAGGTTCGCACAGCGAAAGTCGATTTCGAAATACAGCGATCAGCAACCTCAATGCGTGTCTATCACCGGAGGCTATGTATTGTTCAAACAGTTTCCGCAGCTCTCTGAAAAGGCCCTCGCACCATGAGCTCACCCCTAATCATGGTCGGTGCCGGCCATGCCCACCTGATCGCCCTGCGCGGCTGGATTGAACAGGGTTATCAGGTTCCGCCCGGCAGCACACTGATCTCGCCGGAACCCCATGCCTGGTACTCCGGCATGATGCCCGGCATGCTGGCCGGCCGCTGGCAGCCAGAGCAATGCCGCATTGCACTGGCCCCGCTCTGTGACGCCACGGGTCTGACCCTGCACATCGGGCGGCTGGCACATCTTGACGCCGACAACCGGCTGCTGGAGCTGGACAGCGGGGAGCAATTGCGCAGCACCGTACTATCCATCAACAGCGGTGCAATGAATCCAGCGCCGCCCGACAATGACCAGAGCCTTGCCGTCATCGGCGCCAAACCCTTTGCCGATCTGTTCCGTTACTGGCAGACATGGCAGGCCGGCGACAGCCCGGAGAAGCTGGTGATTCTGGGCGGCGGCGCAGCCGCGGTAGAGCTGGCTCTGGCGCTGCAAAGGGCTCTGCCCCGCAGTCAGCTGACGCTGCTGTGCGCATCCCGGCTGCTCGCCGGGCACCCAGCCGGAGCTGCGCGCACGACCCGATCCCTGTTTGCCCAGCGCGGTATCACGCTGCACGAGAATACTGCTGTCACGGCAATCGAGCGCGGCACCCTGAGATCGGCAGATGCCCCGCCGGTTGCCGCTGACGCAGTCATCCTGGCTACCGGTACCGCACCGGCTGCCTGGCAACCGCAAAGCGGGCTGGCGACCGACAAAGCCGGATTCATCAGCATCGATGCCACATTACAGAGCACCTCGCATCCGCAGATCTTTGCCAGCGGCGACTGTGCGGCGCTGGCCGGCTGCCCTCACTCCGGCGTTTACGCCGTACGCCAGGGGCCGATACTGGGCGCGAATCTGCGCGCCCAATTGCAGGGTGGCCCGCCACAGCTGCGCTTTGAGCCCCAGCCCAGAGCACTTGCCCTGCTGGCCACCGCAGACCGGCAGGCCCTGGCCTGTTATGGCCCCCTGGCGCTGCGCAGTCGCGCGGCGCTGTGGCTGAAGAACAGGCTCGACACCGACTTCATGCGCAGCCTGCAGCTTGACTGCCCCCCAGCCTGACGGCGGGCCAAGACCAAAGATCAATTGTCGGTACCCGAGACAAATGGCTAAATGAGGCTGAATCGACCATAACAAGAACAATACTGGGCATTGCGCCCCTGAATGGACCTCTGCTTATGCACACCGGATTTATCGGCAAAGCGATTCTCGCCCTGCTGCAACTGGGCACCCTTGGCTGGCTTTACTACAGCGCCGGCGTTGACGTGCTTGCGCCCGCGCTGATCCTCGCCGTGCTGCCCTGGATCGGGCTGCCCTGGTTTTATCCGCCCTCCGACCCGTCATCGGTGATCGAACCATCAGGCAGCACAACGGGCAGCGCCGATCTCAGCGCGCGCCTGTCCCGCGCTACCAGCCAGAACGCCATTGCCGCGGCCGAGGTCGCGCACTCGGTCGAGCAATTGCGCCAGCGCCAGCAGTCACAGCTGCTGGCGATTCGTCAGGTGACCGACAGCGCCCAGCAGATAGCCGCCGAGGTCGACGCTACCAGCCGTTATGCCGAGCGCGCCGACGGCGCCGCCGAACAGGCGCGCAGCCGCAGTCAGCAGGGCCGAGACGCACTGGATCAGGCCACCCAGGTGATGCACCAGTTGGCCAGCCAGACTGACGCAGCCAACACGGTACTCAACGAACTCAATGCCCAGACCACCCGGATCGTACAGGTCACCGAGGTAATCGACTCCATTGCCAGCCAGACCAATCTGCTCGCTCTCAATGCCGCCATCGAAGCCGCCCGTGCAGGAGACATGGGCCGTGGTTTCGCCGTCGTCGCCGATGAAGTCAGGGCACTGGCCGCCCGCACCGCCTCCTCCACCTCTGAAGTCGCCGATATCATTGAACGCATGCATCAGCAGAGTCAGCGGGTAAATGCCGACTTTGCCGCGCTGGTAGAGCAGGTCCAGGGCGGCGTCAGCCTGATTGAAAGTGCCGCCGGCCAGCTGGAAGAAATCAGCACCCAGGGTGACGAGGTTAAGGCCGTTACCGGGCAGATCGCCGACAGTAGCCTGACCAATCGTGACCAGCTGGCCAACCTGAGCAGCGCGCTGGAGCAGGTACGCAGCGATATCGAACAGAGTGATGAGCAAACCCGACGCCTCGGCGGCGAAGCGATCAACCTGGTGTCGCTGGCCGAGCAGGTCAGTGAGATGCTGGCTGATGTCGCCCTGGACGAATACCACCAACGCTTCTTCGATGCCGCACAGCAAACCGCCAGCGCCATTGCCGCGAGATTTGAGGCGGATCTGGCCAGCGGCAAGATCCAGCGCAGCGCGCTATTTGACCGTAACCTGAAACTCATCCCCGGCAGCAACCCGGCCCGCTACAGCAGCGCTTTCGACAGCTACACCGATCAGGTGCTGCCGGCCATTCAGGAGCCGCTCCTGCAACAGCACCCGGAACTGGTCTATGCCATCGCGGCCATTCCCTCGGGCTATGTGCCGACCCACAACCTGCGCTTCAGCAAGCAACCCACCGGCGACGTGCAGCACGACACCCTGCACTGCCGCAGCAAGCGACTGTTTGATGATCCGACCGGCCGGCGTTGCGGCAGCCATGAGCAAGCCCTGCTGCTGCAGACCTACAAACGGGATACCGGCGAGGTGATGCACGATCTGTCAGTGCCTATCATGGTGAATGGTGAGCATTGGGGCGGGCTGCGGCTGGGGTACAAGCCGGAACAGTAACGACTGACCGGATGCTTTGTCGGGTAAAACACGGGGAAAAGGCTATGGCGCTGTTTCGTGCCTATCTATTGGCAATAACACTGGGGCTGGTGACATACACCATGCTGGTCGGAATGGAGCATGGCTGGAACCTGCTGCCGATTTTCTTTGGCAATATCGTCGAAATGAGCTGGCAAGGGCAGTTCTACCTCGACTTCATGTCATTCCTCAGTTTGTCTGCTATCTGGGTAGCCTGGCGCCACCAGTTCTCGGGCTCCGGTATTGTGCTGGGCATTCTGGCATTTTTTGGTGGAATGCTGTTTCTTGCCGCCTATTTGCTTTGGGCAAGTGGACAGGCCTCAGGTAACACCAAGGTTCTGCTGCTCGGCCGTGAGCGGGCAAAATCCGCCTAGCACCAATCGCAGCCTCTAGGCCGGCGCCGCCGTACCGGCGGTCGCTGACAGGGCGATGGTGGCGAGGCCTTCGGCGTTCACCACCCTACCCGGCTTCGCACCCGACCGTAGATACTCTGTTGGTGGTCAAGCATTTTCCAAGTGTTCAGTGCTGAACAGTTTGGATGAGTCGAAAGGTACGCCGAGTTTCAGGCAGGCCCAAACGCCTGTCAGGTATTTACGCATGACAGCGCATAGCGCTTGGATTTTCTTCTTGCCGCGCTGTTGCAACGACTCGTAGAAGGCCTTGGCATTGGGATCATGGCGTACCGCAGATAGAGCTGGCATGAAAAAGGCGCTACGCAGGTAAGCATTGCCCGCTTTACTCAGCCGTCCCGGCTTGCTCACACTGCTGCCCGACTGGCAGAGACGTACGTCCAGGCCAGCGTAGCGACTCACTTGGGGAGACTTCAGCTCTCGGGGCAGCACGCAAAGTTCGGCCAGCATAGCAATGGCGCTGGTCTGTCCGATGCCTTTTGCGCATGTAATGTTGGCCAACTGCTGCTTGATGTGCGGCTGTTGGTTGATGAGCTCCAGTGCTGCCTTGCTCAGCCTATCGATACGCAGATCCAGCCGTTCGATGCCGTCGGCTTCGTCCTCGATCAGCAAGGCCAAGGTATTCGATTTAGAGCGCAGCGCATGCAAACGATTCTTCGCTTGGGTGCGAGCAGCAGTCAGGCGGTTGATCTGCCGACCGATGTCGCGCAAGCCCATCAATGCTTCGTCCGGCGCCTGCCACAGAGTGGGCTTAATGCACTCGCCATATTCGGCCAGCAGTGCGGCATCGACAGCATCAGTCTTGCTGCTGTTGAGCTTAAGGTTGGCAAAATGATGGAAGCTGCGTGGGTTGATAACCGCTACCGGCAAACCAGCCCGGTGCAAGGCCATTGCCAGATCCAGGTAATAAACCCCCGTTGCTTCGAGCACCACGCAGACCACCTGGCTGCCAAGCTTATCGATCAAAGCCTGGTGCCCCTCCGGGGTTTGACGGAACTCTTGAGAGACGAGCGTACGTCCAGCTCGTCTTACACTCACGACTACCGACTTGGCTCCGATATCGATGCCCACATAATCGCTCACAGGTTCACCTCAGATACGTAATGGGTACAATGGTCACCGGTTCCCCGACCTCGCACTTCTTACCGCTACAACCTTGTGATACGAAGTCCGCCACTCTTACGAGTCCGGCTTCGGGATACTCCACGTAGTGGTAATGAGGCGGGGGGCCAATCTACAAACGAGGTCACGCAAGGTGCCTCAAGGGTGGAACGGCCTCCCGATGTTGCCTCGATTATCGTCGCCTTGACGATGGAAGCAACATACAAGGGTGGATTAAGCGCAGCGTATCCACCATAAGCGTCCCTGGCAGGATGGTGGCGAGACACCGGGTATGGTTAATCAGGCCGCCGATTGCAGCGGGCCTTCCAGCCGTCGGGTAACGGCATCAGCGCAGGTCTCGCGGCGCAGACTGTCAAACAACGCGCGCGCTTCAGGGTAATGCTGGCCGAGCATGGCCAACCATTGTTTCAGCCGGCCCGGCGCGTGACGATCTACCACCCGCAGCCGAGTCTGACGGAAGAAGTCACCGAGCCAGGGCCACAGTTCATCCCAGCCAAGCACGGCCGCATCGGCATCCTGCAGAATGCGCAGCCCCAGGTCCGGGCAGCGCACCAGTCCACGCCCGATCATCACGGCATCACAGCCGCTGACTTCACGAATGCGGCGGTAGTCCTCGGTGCTCCACACCTCACCATTGGCAATCACCGGTACGTCTACCGCGTCGCGAATGCGCGCCAGCCACTCCCAATGCGCGGGCGGCTTGTAGCCTTCCACCTTGGTGCGCGCATGCACGGTAATCTCGCTGGCGCCGCCGTCAGCCAGCGCCTGCGCGCATTCCAGCGTCTGACTGGTATCGGTCAGGCCCAAGCGCATCTTGGCGGTCACGGGAATATGCGCCGGTGTTGCCGCGCGCACGCTGGCAACAATCTCGCGCAGCAACTCGGGTTCGGTCAAAAGCGCGGCGCCGCCACGATGACGGTTGACCGTCTTGGCCGGGCAGCCGAAGTTGAGGTCAATTGCCGGCGCATCCATCGACGCCAGCAGCGCGGCGTTCTCGCCCATCCAGCGCACATCCGAGCCGAGCAATTGCGGGCGCACCGGCACACCGGCGCGGGTGCACCAGCCGTGCTCGCTTTCCGGCACGCTGCGGCGAATGGTGGCGACGTTGAGCAGCCCTTCGGTCACGCGAATGAACTCGCTCACGCACCAGTCGATCCCGCCGATGCGGGTCAGTACATCGCGCATGGGTGCATCGGCCAGCCCCTCCATCGGGGCCAGCACGACCGGGCCGTTTATCCGCTCAAGGCTGTTCATGCGCTCGGGGCCGCTCATGCGCTGATGCCATGCTCGGCCAGCATGTCGAGCAGCTGCTGTTCGGTCCAGACGTTCACACCCAGCTGCTCGGCCTTGGCCAACTTGCTGCCGGCACCGGGCCCTGCGACAACGCAATGGGTCTTGGCCGACACGCTGCCGGCGACCTTGGCACCGAGGCTTTCCAGATGCCCTTTGGCAACATCGCGCGACATGGCTTCCAGCGTGCCGGTCAGCACCCAGGTCTGCCCCGCCAGCAACAACCCGCCGGAGGTCTCCGCGCGCGGGCTTTGCCAGTGCATGCCGAAGTCGCGCAGCTGCTGCTCGACAGCTTCCGCGCCGGCGCGCAGGGCCTGGTTCTGGAAATACTCGCGCAGCGCCTTGATTGCCTTGTCGTTCAGGCGCTCGACCTGTTTCAAGTCCAGCCAGTCAGCGTTAATGATCTTCTCCAGACTGCCGAACTGGCTCGCCAGCCGCTCGGCACCGGTATTGGCGATGCCCGGGATATTCAGTCGCGCCAGAAAATCGGCCAGCGAGACGCAAGCAGCAAACTCGGCCGCCAGCTCGCCCGGCTCCTCAGGCGTGACACCGCGCTCAAGCAACTGGTCGATGACCTGGCGGTTATGGGCGTCGGCGAAGAAGGAGTGGATCTCGTGCGCCACTTCCAGCCCCACATCCGGCAGATAGACCAGCACCTCGGGCAAGGCACGCTCGATACGCTCCAGCTTGCCCAGCGCACGCGCCAGCAGTTTGGCGGTTTCTTCTCCCACATCGGGAATGCCAAGGGCATAGATGAAACGAGCCAGTGTCGGCTTCTTGCTGGCCTGAATAGCGGTCAGCAGATTCTTGGTCGACAGCTCGGCAAACCCCTCCAGTGCCAGCACCTGTTCAAAGGTCAGCCGGTAAAGGTCTGCCGGGGACGCCACCAGCCCGGTATCTACCAGTTGCTCGACGCTCTTCTCGCCCAGCCCGTCGATATCCATGGCGCGGCGTGAAACGAAGTGAATGATCGACTGCTTGAGCTGCGCCTGACAGGTCAGACGGCCAACACAGCGGTAGACCGAGCCTTCGCTGGTGGTCGAACCCGATTTGCCGCGCTTGACCAACTGGGTGCGCTCCACCGCAGAGCCACACACCGGGCACGCCGTTGGCACCTCGACCGGACGCGCACCGGCCGGGCGACGCTCGGCAACCACCTGCATCACCTGCGGGATCACGTCGCCGGCGCGGCGGATGATCACGGTGTCGCCGATCATCACACCCAGCCGTGCGACTTCATCCATGTTGTGCAGCGTCGCGTTGGACACGGTTACACCTGCTACCTGAACGGGCTTCAGCCGTGCCACCGGCGTCACCGCACCGGTGCGGCCAACCTGAAACTCGACATCCAGCAGCTCGGTCAGCTCTTCCATTGCCGGGAACTTGTGGGCAATCGCCCAGCGCGGCTCACGGGCGCGAAAACCCAGCTCGCGCTGATAACTCAGCTGATTGACCTTGAACACCACGCCGTCGATCTCGTATTCCAGCCCGGCGCGGCGCTCGCCGATATCGCGGTAGTAATCCAGGGTGCCGTCCACGCCCTTCACCAGCTTCAATTCACGGCTGATCGGAATCCCCCAGCCCTTGAACGCCTGCAAAATAGCGTACTGATTGTCGGGCAGCTCGCCGTCGACGCGGCCAAAGCCATAGCAGCAAAACTCCAGCGGGCGGCTGGCGGTAATGGTCGGGTCAAGCTGGCGCAGGCTGCCGGCTGCAGCGTTACGCGGGTTGGCGAAGGTTTTGCTGCCCGCCTCGCGCGCACGTTCATTCAACGCCTCAAAGCCGGCCTTGCTCATGAACACTTCGCCGCGCACTTCCAGCACGGCAGGCCAGCCCTCGCCACGCAGCTTGAGCGGAATATTGCGAATGGTGCGTACGTTGGTGGAAATGTCTTCGCCAGTTGTGCCGTCGCCACGGGTAGCGCCGCGCACCAACAGCCCGTTCTCGTAAAGCAGACTGACCGCGAGGCCATCCAGTTTAGGCTCGCAGCAGTACTCGACCTCCGCCCCACCACCAAACAGGTCGCCAGCCGGCAGGTCCAGCCCTTCACGCACCCGGCGGTCAAAATCAAGCATGTCCTGCTCGGCAAAGGCGTTGCCCAGGCTGAGCATCGGCACTTCATGCCTGACCTCACCGAAGCCCGATGCAGGCGCACCACCCACCCGCTGGGTCGGCGAGTCGGGGGTGATCAGATCAGGGTGCTCCGCCTCGATGGCCTTGAGTTCGTTGAACAGCCGATCATACTCGGCGTCCGGCACTGCAGGCTCGTCGAGGACGTAGTAGCGGTAATTGTGCTGCGCGATTTCCTCACGCAGGGCAAGGGCGCGTTCGGCGGGAGTGGCGTGCTGGGGCATGTGCGGTCGCTGGGCTGGGAGTTCGGTGGCTATTCTAACCGAACCAAAGCTTTAAGCCGCAAGCTGCAAGCGAAACCCAAAGCACTCCGAGCCCGAGCAGCGGAGCCGGGTTACTTGTAGCTTGAAGCTTGTAGCTTGCGGCTAGCCAGCGGCGCCTAGCGCCGTTGGCTGTAGTTGAGCCGCTCAAACTCGGCGATACGCTGCCGATAGTGCTCAATGGTCTGGGCGGTCAGTACGCTGCGTTGCTCGTCTTTCAGGTCACCGCCCAGTTCGTGGGCGAGCTTGCGGGCTGCGGCGATCATCAGATCCAGTGCCTGTTTGGGATGGCGCGGGCCGGGCAGGCCCATGAAGAAACTGACCGCGCGGACGTGGCTCTGGTCCAGCTCGTCCAGATCAAACACGCCCGGCTTGAGCGCGTTGGCCATGGAGAACAGCACATCACCATTGCCGCTCATGCTTTCATGACGATGGAAGATATTCATATCGCCGTAGCGCAGACCACTTTCGAGAATGCTCTGATGCAGCGCAGAACCGGGAAAGCCCTGCTCGTCACGAGCAACCACGTTGATTACCAGCACCAGCTCCACCGGCAGGCTTTGCTGCTCAGGGCGCGGAGCCGCTTCGCTGGCAGCAGGCTTTTCAGCGGCCGGACGGGCCTTGCTGCGCGGCTCGGCAACGATAGGGTCGACCAGCACCGGAGGCTCGTCCAGATCAAGACCAACCTGCTCTGGCTCATGCCACTTTTCATCGCCTGTGGGCGCAGCCGACGGGCCGCTGTCACCAAAGGACGGTTCGGCACGTTCCTGGCGATTGACAACGCGCGGCGGTCCGAGCAGCTCGTCGTTACCCTCCTCGGGGAGGTCAGCGAGGTTGCGTTCGAGCTTGAAGCGAATTTTTGATCGCCCACCCATGCGCCGCCAGCCATCAAACAGAATGCCGGCGATCACCAGCAGGCCAATGATGAAAAGCCACTCACGCAAACCGAAATCCATGAATACCCGTTCCTGTCGTCACTTTGCTGATCGGGCGGTTGACTGTCCGCCTCTCGTCTGGCCGGATGCTAGCACGGCCGCCATCAAAACTACACTGCCGCCAACGCAGCCGCCTCTTCCACATCCACTGTGACCAGCCTGGAGCAGCCGGGTTCATGCATGGTGACCCCCATCAACTGATCGGCCATTTCCATGGCGATCTTGTTGTGGGTGATGTAGATGAACTGCACCCGCGCCGACATCTCCTTCACCATACGCGCATAACGGCCGACGTTGGCGTCATCCAGCGGCGCATCCACCTCGTCGAGCATGCAGAACGGTGCCGGGTTGAGCTGGAAGATAGAGAACACCAGGGCAATCGCCGTCAGCGCCTTTTCCCCGCCGGACAGCAGGTGAATGGTGCTATTCTTCTTGCCCGGTGGACGCGCCATGATGGCGACGCCGGTATCGAGCAAGTCATCGCCAGTCAGCTCCAGATAGGCGTGACCGCCGCCAAACACCTTGGGAAACAGCGTCTGCAGCCCCTGATTGACCTTGTCGAAGGTCTCCTTGAAGCGTGCGCGGGTCTCCCGGTCGATCTTGCGAATAACCTGCTCAAGCGTACTGAGCGCTTCTTCCAGATCGGCATTTTGCGCATCCAGATAGCGTTTGCGCTCTGACTGCTGGTCGTATTCTTCGATGGCCGCCAGGTTGATCGCGCCCAGACGCTGGATACGCGCATCCAACTGCGCCAGTTGCTGCTCCCAATCGCCTTCGTTAGCGCCCTGCGGCAGTGTTGCCAGCACGCCGTGCAGATCGTAACCGGCCTCGGTCAACTGCTCCTGCAGGCCCTGACGGCGGGTTTGCAGGTCGCGGGCGTTGAGCCGCTGTTCATCCAGTTGGGTGCGCAGCACCTGCGCCTGTTGTTCAGCCTGCACGCGGCGGGTTTCCTGCGCGCGCATTTGCTGGTCGACCCCTTCCAGCGCCTGACGGGCCGCGCTGAGCTCCTGCTCGACCGCAATGCGCTGCTCCAGCAGGGTTTCCAGCTCGATGCGCTGGTCATCTTCCGGCGCCTGACTTTCTTCCAGCGTCATGCGCAGCTGCTCACGGCGCTCGGACAGCCGTTCAGCCTGCACCTGCTGCCGTTCCAGCCCCTGCCGGGTGCTTTTCAACTGCGCATTGAGTGACTGCGCGCGCAACGCCAGTTGATGGGCACGGTCTTTTTGCTTACGGGACTGCTGGCGGGCGAGGTCCAGGGTTTCACGCGCAAGATCACGCTGCTGCAGCAATTCTTCACGCCGGCCGGTGTCTTCGGCCATGCTGTCCAGCGCCGCCTGCAGAGTCAGCCGGGCTTCACCGATCTGCTCCAGTTCGTCGCTGCGCTGGCGTTTGAGTTCTTCCAGATCTTCGCCGATGCGCTGACGGCGGGTGTTGATCTGCTCCAGGCGCACCTGACGCGCCGACCACTGCGCCTTGAGTTCGCCCTGCTGACGACCGGTGCCAGCCAGCGTCTGCTGCAACGCATCACGTTCAAGCTCCAGGCGACGCAGCGCTTCACGCAACTGATCGATCTTCTCCTGCCCCGACTCCAGCGCGGCCTGCTGCTCATCCAGGCTGGCCTGCAGCTGCTCCATCTCCTGCTGACGGGCCAACACGCCGGTTTCACTGGCCTCACCACGGCGGAACCGCAACCAGTTGGGACCCACCCAATGGCCTTCGCGGGTAATAAAGGATTCGTGCGCGGCCAAGATCGCGCGCGCGCTCAGCGCCTGCGCCAGACTTTCTGCCGGGCGAATGCTGGCCAGCCAGGGGCTCAAGTCCAGACCGCTGCTGACCTTGTCCAGCAGGCTGCCAGGTGCGCTGACCGACTCGCCGCCGCGTTGCAGCAGGCGCAAGCTGCCCTGTTCGAAACTGGCCAGCGCGGTATCCAGCTGATCAAGATCATCCAGCGCGATGGCCTGCAGATCATCCGCCAATACCGCCTCGACCGCACGCTCCCAGCCACTCTCGACCTGCAGCTGCTCGGCCAGCAGGCCATGGCCCTGTACGCCCTGGCCTGCCAACCAGTCACCGACGTCGCTGCCCTTGGCCAGGGCTGCCTGCTGCAACGCTTCAAGCGAAGCCAGACGGCCACTGCCACGCTGCAGTTCACCGCGGTGAATATCCTGTTCCTGCTGCAGGGCGTTCAGTGTCTCGCGATCCTGCTGCAGGCGTTCACTGACGTCGGAGAGCTTCATTTGATCCGTTTCGCTGCGCAGCTCCAGCTCGGCCAGCTGTTCGGCCAATTCGGCCAGTTCGTCATCCAGCGAGCCGGCGTTCAGCCCGCTGCGCTCGTCCTCCAGACGCTGGATGCGCTCGCCGAGCCGCTCGACCGACTGCTCCATGTGGCGAATGCGCGACTGCTCCACCTCGGCCTGCTGACGCGGTTCAGCCGCGCGCTGGTTGAACTGGTCCCAAGCGCTCTGCCAGTTCTGCATGGCGTCTTCGGCGCTTTGCAGCGTGATGGCGATGTCTTCTTCGGCGGCGCCGGCCATCTCCAGCTCGGGTTCAATGCCATCGAGTTCCGCCTGCAGGTCTGCCAGCAGGGCTTCGTCCTGGGTCAGATGGCTCTGCGCTTCCTGCCAGGCCTGCTCGGTTTCTTCAATGTCGCTGTGCAGCTGACGCTGACGATCACGGTTGAACTGCAGAATCTGCTCGATGCGGCTGATATCGGCACCGACGCTGTAATACTGGGCCTGTACCCGGTTGAAGGTCTCGGTCAGGTCGCTGTGCTGATCACGTTGTTTTTCGATCTCACTGTCGGCGTTGCGCTGTTCGGCAATCAGCGCCTCCAGCGCCACCTCAAGGTCGCGTACCCGGTGCTCACGCTGGCCCACCTGCTCGTTCAGCGTCTGCCAGCGCAGCGCCTGCAGCTGTGCCTTGAGCTGCCGCTCTTCAGCCTTGTATTCCTTGTACTTCTCGGCCGCCTGCGCCTGCCGATGCAAATGCGCGAGCTGGCGTTCCAGCTCCTCGCGCAGATCGGTCAGGCGCGACAGGTTCTCGTGGGTGCGGCGAATGCGGTTTTCGGTCTCGCGGCGGCGATCCTTGTAGCGGGAGATACCGGCGGCTTCTTCGATAAACAGCCGCAGGTCTTCCGGTTTGGCTTCGATCAGGCGGGAAATCATGCCCTGCTCGATGATCGAGTAGCTGCGCGGCCCGAGGCCGGTGCCCATGAAGATATCGGTAATGTCGCGGCGGCGGCACTTGGTGCCGTTGAGGAAATACTGGTTCTGCGCTTCGCGGGTGACCTTGCGGCGAATGGATATCTCGTTGTAACCGGCGTATTCGCCCTGCAGAGTGCCGTCACTGTTGTCGAACACCAGCTCGATAGACGCCTGGCCGACCGGTTTGCGCGAGTTGGAACCGTTGAAGATGACGTCGGTCATCGACTCGCCACGCAGGTTCTTGGCCGAACTTTCGCCCATGACCCAGCGCACCGCGTCGATGATATTGGACTTGCCACAGCCGTTCGGCCCGACCACCGCGCCCATGTTGGTCGGGAAGTAGACCGTCGTTGGATCAACGAAGGATTTGAAGCCGGCCAGCTTGATGCACTTGAGTCGCATTGAGGGGCATATCCTTGCACTGCCGTGTCGCAGGTCGAACCGACCAGCAAACCCGCATTTTTACCCGGTCTGCGCGCCCATGAGAAGCCCCTTGGGGCAATTCGCTGGCCTGATGCAGCCGCTTGCGGCACACTTTCAGCGCCGCACCATACAGGGATACCGGAACGATCATGGCCGCAGAACCGCGACTCGACAGCCTCTACAGCAAGCTGATGAACGAAGAAGACGCCAGAGTCTGCAAGGACATCCCCGATTCGGCCTGTTCAGACGTGCCGCAGAACTTCTTCCTGCAGGTGCTGGCCAACACCCTGACCAGCCTGGGCGATACCCTGACCAACCCGAAAACCACCCTCGCCTGGCTGCTCGGCGTGGTCGGTGCGCCGGTTGCGCTGATCGCCTGGCTGGTACCGATTCGCGAGTCCGGCTCGATGCTGCCGCAACTGCTGATCGCCGCCTGGATTCGTCGCCTGCCCTATCGGCGCGGCGTCTGGGTATGCGGCAGCCTGCTGCAGGCAGCGGCGTTGCTGGCCATGGGCGCGGTGGCGTGGTTCTTTGAGGGGGCGCTGGCGGGCGGGCTGATCATTGCCTGCCTGATCGTCTTCAGTCTGGCCCGTGGGCTGTGCTCGGTGGCCAGCAAGGATGTGATCGGCAAGACCGTCCCCAAGACCCGCCGAGGCCGGCTTAACGGCCTGGCGACCAGCCTGTCCGGCTGGCTGGCTCTGGCCTTCGGGGTCTACTGCCTGATCTATCCGCCAAATGACGACGATATGCTGTTCTACGCCGCATTGCTGATTGGCGCGGCACTGCTATGGATGCTCGCAGCGCTGGTTTACCGGCGCATCGACGAGGCCCCCGGTGCGACCGAGGGCGGCGGCAACGCCTTCAGCCACGCGCTCGGCAACATCAGCCTGCTGCGCGACGACGCGCCCTTCCGGCGTTTTGTCGTCACCCGGGCGCTGCTGCTGTGTTCGGCGCTGTCGGCGCCCTACTACGTGGTACTTGCCCGAGACGTGGAGAGCGGCTTTGGCATGCTGGGTGCCTTTCTGGTTGCCAACGGCCTGGCCAGCAGCCTGAGCGCGGGCGTTTGGGGGCGGATGTCGGATGCGTCGAGTCGTCAGGTGCTGATTCGCGCCGCACTGCTGGCGAGCCTGCTGGGGCCGCTGGTGATTGCGGTTGATCGCTGGGCCAACCTGCCCGACGCGCTGCATGCCTGGCTGTTTCCGCTGGCGTTCTTCGTGCTCGGTATTGCCCATGCCGGCGTGCGGGTCGGCCGCAAGACCTATGTGCTGGACATGGCCGGCGGCAACAAACGTACGGACTATGTTTCGGTCGGCAACAGCGTCATTGGCCTGATCCTGCTCGCCACCGGGTTGTTCGGCCTGCTCAGCGGCCTGATCGGCGCGGCAGGCATGCTGTTGCTGCTCTCGGCCATCGGCCTGCTTGGGGCGCTGCTGGCAACCACGCTACCCGAAGTACAACAGGACTAACAGCACAGCAGGACTGAATCAGAGGGCCTGAATCCAGTCGCGGGCGGTAGCTGCCTCACTGGTCGGAAAGACCTTTACCTCAACGCCCGGAATCAGACGGTCAGCCAGACCAACCATCACTTCGAGCCAGCGCTGATCCGTTACAACAGCCTCGCGCTCGAAACGGTTCCAGTGGCTGATGCCGTATTTCAGATCCTTGTACAGGGCTTCAACCGACATACCCTCAAAGGCCGGCATTTCGACATAGATCCGCGCTCTGGGGTGTTCCTGCAGTTTGGCTTCAACTACCGCAAGCATCTGCTCCAGCATCTCGCCGGTGATCTTGCCTTCGATGCGAAAGCCCAGCACCTTGTCGTTGGCGAAGGGAATCAGGGTGAACATGGCGACCGCCTCCTGTATGAGCGGCCCGTGGCAGGGCCATGCCGAATTGGACAACAGGAAACGGGGCATGACTCCCGGCCGGACAGCCGGGAGCCCGGACAGAGTTACTCGACGGACTGATCAATGACCAGTTGATACACCTGCTCGGAGCCGGCGCGAACCTCGTCGACCCTGCCGATATGGGTACCGCTGCGCGCATCGCCATCCAGCGATACCCGCGCGACCAGCTCAAGTGGCTGCTCTGCGCTCAGCTTGACGCCGGGCAGCATGGCATCGGCTTCACTCAGGCTCAGCTCCAGAGGCAGCTCGGCCAAGGTCAGACGTTTGGCCGCCAGCGGCATCGGCGGGCCGTTCGGCTCGCGGATGAAGACAAATACACTGGCGCTATCCGGCAGGCTGGCGCGCAGCGCCGGGTCAATGCTGATCTGCGCCTTGACCGCCAGCAGCACCGGCGCTTCCGGCGGTGTCTGGCCGGCATCGATCATGCGCTGACGGGCACGGTCAATACCGCCCTGAATGGCCTGAGCGCCGGGACTGTTCTCTGCCATACCCTGCTGCAACTGCTGCCAGTAACGAATGGCACCGGCAAAGTCATCCGCCTCGAAGGCGGCGATACCGAGCAGGCCCAGCGCGGTAGGCTGCTGCGGGTCCAGCTCGATGGCCTTGTCCAGCGCCAGCGCAGACTCGGCATCGAGCTTGTTGCCGTTGGCGAAATAACGTGCCTGTGCCAGCTGGGCCAATACCTCGGGTTGCTCACCCAGACGCGCCAGCGCATTGCCAAAGGCATCGGCCGCCTTTTCCGGGTTCTGGGCACTGATATAGGCGCGCCCCAGCATGTACCAGGCCTCTCCGTTCTCGGGTTGCACCTGCACTACCCGCTGGGTGCGGTCGATCAGCGCTTCTAGCGAATCCACCTGGGGGGTAGCCTGCATTTCGCGGTACAGCGCCAGGCCATCGGCCGCGCCCCACTGACGATAAAGCCCCAGCACGGCGAGCGGCAGTACCAGAACGGCGATAATCAGCAGCCAGGTGAACTGACGGGTCAGCGGCGCCTGCCGCGCGTCGGCAGCGGCGGTGTCTTCAAGCAGCAGCCGACTGGCCTCGCCCTTGGCGGCAGCAAGCTGCGACTCACTCAGATCCCCCGCCCGCGCCTGCGCTTCCAGCTCGGCGACGCGCTCCTCGTAAAGGGCCACGTTCAGGGCGGTACGATCCACCCGATCCATCCGCTGGCGCCGGCGCAGCGGCCACAGCATCATCACGGCCGCGACCAGCAACAGGGCGGCGGCTCCCAACCACAAATCAGTCATCTTGGCTCTTCTTGTTGAGCAGTTCGTCCAGCCGCTTTTGCTCCTGCGGCGACAGACCGGCATCAGAGGATTCATTCACCGCCCGCTGCCGGCGGCGAACCAGTAAGACCAGCGCCAGCACGCCTACCAGCAGGAACGCCAGCGGTCCGAACCAGAGCACCGCGGTATCGCGGTTCAGAGCCGGCTTGTAGCGAACGAACTCGCCATAGCGGGCGACCATGTAGTCGACGATCTCGTCGTCACTGCGCCCGTCCTCCAGCAGTCGAAACACCTCCTGACGCAGGTCAGCCGCAATCGGCGCATCGGAGTCGGCAATATTCTGGTTCTGACATTTCGGGCAGCGCAGTTCGGAACCGATGGCGTAGAAGCGATCACGCTCCTGCTCCGAGCGGAACTCGAAGGTATCCACCGCCGCCCCGACGCCGCCAGCCATCAGCAGCAGCCCGAGTGCAAGCCAGTGCAGTCGTCGGCTCATTTGGCCTCCTCCACCAGCGCCTGATAACGCGCGCCCAGGTCGGTGTCCCAAACCCGGTCGTCAATCACGCCGATAAACTTGTGACGGATCACGCCGTTGGCATCGATCAGATAGGTTTCCGGTGCGCCGTAAACGCCCAGATCAAGCCCGAGTCGGCCATCGGCATCGCTGATGTTCAACTGATAGGGGTTATGAAAGTCCTTCAGCCACTTGATCGCGTCTGCATTGGTGTCCTTGTAGTTGACCCCGTAGATCACCACCCCTTCGGCAGCGAGACGGTTCAGCACCGGATGCTCGACGCGGCAGGCAACACACCAGGTCGCCCAGATATTGACCAGCGCCGGGCCCTTGAGATCAGCCTGGGTAATGCGCGGCTCGCCATCGATCACCGATGGCAGATCAAACGTCGGGAACGGCTTGTTCAACAGCGGCGACGGCAGCTCCAGCTCGGTCACGCCTTCTTCCTTGGTCATCAGGCTCTGCAGGAAGAAGCCGGCCAGCACCAGAAACAGCAGCAGCGGCACAATCAGCAATAGACGACGCATCAGGCAGGCTCCCCGGCAACGCGACTGGCCGGCTGGTCGGCGCGCTGGCGCGCCTTGAGACGGTAGCGCTTGTCACTGGCAGCCAGAAGGCCACCAGCCATCATCATCAGGCCGCCCAGCCAGATCCAGCGCACAAAGGGCTTGATATGAACCCGCATCGCCCAGGCATCACCCTCAAGCGGCTCGCCCATGGCAACGAACAGGTCGCGGGTAAAACCGGCGTCAATGCCCGCCTCGGTCATTACCTGATTCTTCACCCGGTACAGGCGCTTCTCCGGGTGCAGCGTGGTCAGCAGGCGGTCGCCGGAATAGACACTGACTGTGCCCTGATCTGACACCCAGTTCGGGCCCTCACGGTGGCGCACGCCATCAAATACGAAGGTGTAGCCGCCCAGATCCAGAGCGTCACCCGGCGCCATGCGCAGGTCGCGCTGATTGTCGAACAGACTGGCACCGACCACACCAACGGCACAGACCGCGATACCCACATGCGCCAGGGTCATGCCCCAGTAGCTGCGCGGCAACGCACGAACACCGGCGACCAGCCCCTTGTTGCGACTCTTGTGCAGGATGTCCCGCACACTGGCGCCACACACCCAGAAGACCAGCAGCAGCAGACTGCCGACCGCCAACTGGTGGGCACCGATCCACAGGGCGATAGCGACTGCAGCCACGGCTGCCAGCACCAGTACCCACTTGAGCTGGCCAACCAGCCAGTCCATCGGGGTCTGCTTCCAGCGGCTGAGGATGCCGACACCGAGGGCAGCCATCAGAATCGCCATCAACGGCAGGAACATGCCGTTGAAGTACGGCGGGCCAACCGACACCAGGGTGTCGAACGCCGACATGATCAGCGGGTACAGGGTGCCGAGCAGGACCATCAGCGCCGAAACCACCAGCACCACGTTGTTGACCAGCAGCAGCGCTTCACGCGAGTTCCAGGCAAAGCCGATCTGGCTCTTCACTACCGGCGCACGCAGGGCATACAGCAGCAGCGAACCACCAACCACGACCAGCAGGAAGCCCAGCACGAACACGCCGCGCTCCGGATCGGTTGCAAACGCATGCACCGAGGTCAGCACGCCGGAGCGTACCAGGAAGGTACCCAGCAGACTCAGCGAGAAGGCCGCGATGGCGAGCAGCACGGTCCAGCTCTTGAACACGCCGCGCTTTTCGGTCACCGCCAGCGAGTGGATCAGTGCAGTACCCACCAGCCAGGGCATGAATGACGCGTTTTCTACCGGGTCCCAGAACCACCAGCCCCCCCAGCCGAGCTCGTAATAGGCCCACCAGGAGCCAAGCACGATACCGATGGTCAGAAATGCCCAGGCGACGATGGTCCAGGGCCGCGACCAGCGGGCCCAGGCGGCGTCAAGACGACCGCCCAGCAGCGCCGCGATAGCAAAGGCAAAGGCCACCGAGAAGCCGACATAACCCATATAGAGCATCGGCGGGTGGACGATCAGGCCGAAGTCCTGCAGCAGCGGGTTGAGGTCGTTGCCGTCGACCGGATGGAACGGCAGCTGACGATCAAACGGATTGGATGTGATCAGCATAAAGCACAGGAAGCCGACGCTGATCATGCCCATCACTGCCAACACACGGGCCAGCATCTCCTCCGGCAGATCGCGCGAGAAGATCGCCACGGCAAAGGTCCATCCCGCCAGAATCAGCGCCCACAGCAGCAGAGAACCCTCGTGCCCCCCCCAAACCGCACTGACCTTGTAATACCAGGGCAGTGCCGAGTTGGAATTGAGCGCAACATAGGTCACGCTGAAGTCGTCAACCACAAAGGCGTGGACCAGACAGCCAAAGGCAAAGGCCACGAACAGGCACTGCGCCGCGGCCGCCGGTTGACCGAGCCCCATGGCCATGCCGTCACCGCGCCAGGCACCATACAGCGGCACTGTTGCCTGCAGAACCGACAGGCACAGCGCTATGATCAGGGCGATCTGCCCAAGTTCAGGAATCATGCTGCCCCCTTATTCCGCTTGCGGCTGCTGGGCAGCCTTGTTGGCCATGGCGTCATTCATCGCCTTGGCCACTTCGGGCGGCATGTACTCTTCATCGTGCTTGGCCAGCACCTCGTCTGCCTCCAGCACGCCATCGGCATTGATGCGACCCAGCGCGACGATGCCCTGCCCTTCACGGAACAGATCCGGCAGGATGCCACTGTAGGCAATGGTCACAGCCTTGGCGCCGTCGGATACATCAAAGCGGACATCGAGGGAGTCGGTCGAGCGCTCGACGCTGCCCTCGACCACCATGCCACCAGCACGAATGCGCGCACCCTGGGGTGCCTCGCCGTCGGCAATCTGGGTCGGGGTGTAGAACAGGTTGATGTTTTCGCGCAGGGCAGTCAGGGCCAGCGCCACGGCGGACCCTACTCCCAGCAGAACCAGCAAAATCAGAATCAGGCGTTTCTTACGTGCGGGATGCATCAGGATTCCTCTCGCCGACGACGGCGTGCTTCGGCCTGCACCAGCCGACGACGTCCGATCATCGGGGTGAGGAACAACAGGATCAGAACTGCAGCCGTAATTCCGTAGGCAGTCCAGACGTAGGGGCCATGTCCACCCATGGCAAAGTAGGTCGCCAGGTCGCTCATGAATTTTTCTCCAGCGCATCACGTACCCAACGGGTCTTGTGCTCGCGCTTCAGGATTTCCAGCCGCATGCGCATGAATAGATTCAGCGTAAACAGCCCGTAGAACGCCAGAACCATAACCAGCAGCGGCAGCCACATTTCCGGCGGCATGGCCGGCTTCTCGGTAATAGTGAAGGTGGCAGGCTGGTGCAGGGTGTTCCACCAGTCGACCGAGTACTTGATGATCGGGATATTGATCACGCCGACAATCGCCATCACCGACGTCGCCTTGGCTGCGGTATCACGATTGCTGATCGCCATGCGCAGGGCAATGATGCCAAAGTACAGAAACAGCAGGATCAGCATCGACGTCAGTCGCGCATCCCACTCCCAGTAGGTACCCCAGGTCGGCTTTCCCCAGATTGACCCGGTGATCAGCGCAACAAAGGTCATCCAGGCCCCGATCGGCGCCGCACACTGCAGCGCGACATCTGCCAGTTTCATGCGCCAGACCAGGCCAACGACGCCAGCTACCGCCAGCATCATGTAGCAGGATTGGGCAAGAATCGCCGCCGGCACATGGATGTAGATAATGCGGAAACTGTTGCCCTGCTGGTAATCCTGCGGGGCAAACACCAAACCCCAGACGCTGCCGACAACCAGTGCCAGCAGACTGAAGGCAGCGATCCAGGGCATCAGTTTGCCGCTGATCTCATAGAACCATTTGGGCGAGCCCAGTTTGTGGAAAAACATCCAGCTCATTCGCCGTTCAACTCCGCAATTATTCGCTAACCCCGATTCGCAGGCCCGCTGCGATTGCCAGCGGAGCCAGACTCAATGCCAGCACTGCCAGGCAGCCCAGCCACAGCAGGTAACCCTGCACCGGCAAACCCTGCAATGCCGCATCCATGGCACCGGTGCCGAGAATCAGCACCGGGATATACAGAGGCAGTATCAGCAATGCCAGCAGCATGCTGCCGCCGCCCTTCAACCCTACCGTCAGCGCCGCACCGATGGCTCCCAGCAGGCTCAGTACGGCCGTACCGAGCAGCAGCGTGGCACAGAGTACCGGGATCACCGACCAGGGCAAAGCCAGCATCATGCCCAGCACCGGCGTCAACAGCACCAGCATGACACCACACATCAGCCAGTGGTGCAGCACCTTGACCAGCACCAGCAGTGTCAGGGGATGGGGAGACAATACCCATTGCTCCAGCGAGCCGTCCTCAAAGTCACTGCGAAACAGCCCATCCAGCGACAACAGGGTTGCCAGCAATGCCGCAACCCAGATCACACCCGACGCCATGCGCTGCAGCAGCGCCGGCTCGGGGCCGACCGCCAGCGGAAACAGAGTAATGACCATGGCAAAGAACACCAGCGGATTGAGCACCTCGCCGGGGCGCCGCCAGGTCAGTTGCCATTCTCGGCGCAGCAGTTGCCAGAGCACGCTACCCATCAGCAAACCCGCCCCAGATCCAGCCGCCGAACCTCATTCAGGTGGTCCAGACTGTGGTGGGTTGTCAGCACCGCGATGCCGCCGTCGCGAGCAAACGCCAGAATCTGCTGTTCCAACACCTGCACTGCCGCCCGATCCAGCGCGGTAAAGGGCTCGTCCAGCACCCAGATCGGCTTGGCGGTCTGCAACCGCAATCGTGCCAGCGCCACACGACGCTGCTGGCCGGCCGACATCTGCCGACAGGGCACATCTTCATAGCCGCGCAGGCCAACCGCAGCCAGAGCATCCCAGATCGCCTCACGGTCGACGGGCTGGTCGAGCGCGCAAAGCCAGGACAGATTCTCTTCTGCGCTCAGGGTCGCTTTTACCGCCGTGGCGTGACCAAGAAACAGCAAGTGGCGGCGCCAGAACTCGCGCCCGCTGCCACCCAGGATAGATCGGCCACCGTAATGAATATCACCGGCCGAGGCAGGCATCAGGCCAGCCAGAATACGCAGCAGACTTGTCTTGCCTGCACCATTGGGGCCGGCGACCTGCAATACGTCGCCTGCCTGAAGACAGCAGTCCAGCCGGGCAAAGAGCTCCCGCTCATCCCGCTCACAAGCCAGGTCGATGATGTCGATCTGCTCAGCTGCCACCGCTGCTCCGAACGCTACCCGGGTGGTAGCGGCTAATTAATGATCCCGCCCCGTCTGCCGCTATACTCTGTAGCCAGCAAGACCTGCGGGAGCGCCTGTTTTCCAGCGGCGCCATTATACATGCCCCCCTTTTGCGGGGGACCTCGATTTACGTCAACATGTGACAGCATGAGCCCCGACTTTCGCCTGCCACCGACCAGCAACACCCCGCCAACCGGCAGCACCAGTGCTGCGCCGGCGCGTTCTGCCGACGCCATAATGGTGGCGCTGCAGCTATTGCGTCCAATTGACGCACTGCAGGTTTTGGGCGGCAATCAGGCTGACGCGGATGTCGTGCAGAGCAGCGCCAAACCGAATGCAAGCGGCCAGTTCGATCTGCTGCTGAAGATCGTCAAGCAGGACATGAGCGGCACCACCACCCTGCCTGCCAGCAGTAACCAGCCGCTTGCGACCGGAACCCGCATGGTGGTCCAGGCGGTGACCCAAACCCAGCTGATGGCAGTCGTACAGCAGGTCAGCGCACAAAATGCCCAGCTGCTGACCCGCCTTGATCCGGCGCAGTTTCCTGCCGGCTCCCCGGTCCAGGCGCGGGTGATCAGCCAGCAAACGATTCCAGCCACCACCAGCCAGGCTGCGCGCTACGAACTGGTGGCCCAACTGGTCCAGCAGAGCGCCCAACAGACACTGCTGAGCATTAACAGCACGCGCCCGGTCGAGCCCGGCACCCTGCTCAACGCAACCGTTGGCAGGCAGGGCGAATTGCGCGTGCTCAGCAGCAGCGAGCAGGTCCGCCAGGCCGATCTGCTGCAAGGCTTGCGCGCCGCCTTCCAGCAGCAGGCTTCATCAGAACTCCTGCTGACGCGACTGGCCTCGCTGGCGGCATCGCCAGGCGACTTGCCGGCCGTGCCGGCACTGCAACTGGCTGTTGCCAACGTACTGAAGCAGATTGTCGATGCGCCGCAACTGATGACTGCGACCGGCGTGGCCAATGCGGTGGCCCAGAGCGGCAATTTTCTGGAAGCCAACCTGGCACGTCTTGCCGATATCATGGGCCGACAACAGGCTGGCGAACTCAACCCGGACGGCAAGGCACCGGTTACGTCACCCGGTGACGGTGCCAAGCCGGCCCTGCCCGCACTCGACAAGCTGCTGCCGCTGCTGGCCAGCCTGAGCGCACCACGCGCAACAGAGCCGCTGGCCGGTGCAGACTTCAAGGGTGCGCTGGTCAGCCTGCTGGTTACCCTGCAGCAACAGCTACCGGGCTCGGCCCTGACGCCACAGCAGACGCCGACCGGACCATGGCAACAGGCAATGCAGCTGGCGCAGCAAGGCGTAATCGTCAAGCCTGGCCTCTTCCCCCTGCCCGCCCGTGCCCTGCAGGCACTGGGCGAAACCAACGATCTGGGCAGCCTGCTGCGCCTTACCGCAGCACTGTTATCGCGTATTCAACACCATCAACTGCAGAGCATGGGCCAAACCCAAACCTTCTCGGACGGCAGCAGCCAGACAACCTGGCAGCTTGAAATCCCGCTGCGCGACGGCCAGCAGTTCAACCATGTTCAGGTCCGTATCCAGCGCGACGCACCGGCGCCAACACCACGTCAGCCGGAACCGGTGCCGATATGGGAAGTCAGGCTGGCCTTCAATCTGGATCACCTGGGCAACATGCAGGCAATTGCCCGTCTGCGAAATGACAAGGTCAGCAGCGAGCTGTGGGCAGAGCGGCAGGAAACACTGAGCCTGATCAACAGTGAAATCGGCGCCCTGCGCGACCGGCTGCTGGCCAAGGGGCTGGATGTCGGCGAGCTGAGCTGCCACCGGGGTACACCACCGCCACCACGCCAGCCGGTCCAGCAAGGCTGGATCGACGAGGTAACCTGATGAGCACATCCCGAGAAGCGATTGCGCTGGTCTATGACGGCGGAGAACAGGCACCGACCATTACCGCCAAGGGCGAAGGGGATCTGGCACAACAGATCATCGACCTGGCGATGCAGTACGAAGTACCGATCTACGAGAACGCCGAACTGGCAAGAATGCTGGCACGCATGGAGCTGGGCGATCAGATACCCGAAGCCCTGTACCGGACGATCGCCGAAATCATTGCCTTTGCCTGGTACATAAAGGGGAAGCGGCCGGCGGGATTCGACCCGGATGCCGGAAAGGAAAAACCACTGCAGCTGGAACGCAAGGAACAGCAGTAGTCTGGCGTCCAGGTCAACCCTGGCGGGAAGCGTGCAGTTTGACGAATAGTTCGGCCTCGGCCTTGGACAGACCGCAGGATTGGGTCAGATCTTCAATACTGGCGCCCATGCCGACCAGCCTGGCGGCCTGGTTATAGGGCATCGCCTGGGGGTCCTGCTGCTCAAGCTTGAGCTGCTTGTCTTCGAGTCGCTTGACCTGCTGGCGCAGTGCAGTCAGCTCTTCCCCCATGCGTATACTGCCCTGCTGGAAGGTGGCAAGATCCCGTGCCAGCTGGTCCATCCGCGCCTGCAATCGAACGTCCAGTTGCTGCTGCAGAGTCGGCAGGCGACGCACCTGGACGAACAGGGCAATGAGGCCGACCAGCGCGGCCAGCAACAGGCCGACCACACCGCCCACCACCAGCAGCAGCCAGGGCTCATTCATCTGTCAGAATCCCGACAATTCTGCCCACTCGTCCTCGGTCATCATCTTCTCGAGATCGACCAGAATCAGCAGCTCGTTGTTCTTGTTGCAGACGCCCTGAATAAACTTGGCCGACTCATCCGTACCCACATTCGGCGCCGTCTCGATCTCGGACTGACGCAGGTACACCACCTCGGCCACGCTGTCGACCAGGATGCCGACAACCTGCTTGTCTGCCTCGATGATCACGATGCGAGTGTTATCGGTGATGGGAGCCGGGCTCAGGCCAAAGCGCTGACGGGTATCAATAACCGTCACCACATTGCCACGCAGGTTGATGATCCCCAGCACATAGGAGGGCGCACCCGGCACAGGGGCGATCTCGGTGTGTCGCAGTACTTCCTGCACCTGCATAACATTGATGCCGTAGGTCTCGTTGTCGAGCCGGAAGGTCACCCATTGCAGGATCGGATCTTCAGCACCTTGTCCCGAATTATTCTTCATTGTCTTGCTTCCCGATCATCATTTAAGTCCAGGGCTCGAGCGCGTCACTCGGCAACGCCACCCTACCCGCTCATCCTAATGCTGGCGCCGCGGCATTACCAGCCGCAGCAGAGCCTGCGTTACCCACTATCAGCTCGGCCAGCGCAGACACATCCAGCAGCGCACACATGTGATCAATCACGGTACCCGCAAGCCAGGGTCGCTTGCCCTGCTGTGAGCGCCATTTGATCTGTTCCGGCGCGAGCCGAATCGACTGCTGTACGCCGTGCACGGCCATACCCCAGTCGTAACCTTCAACCGAGATCACAAAGGACAGACTGTCCTTGAGCTCCGGCGTGTAGCGCTCGGGCATGACCCAGCGCGCCGTGTCCAGCACCTTGATATTGCCGGCCTGGGTGGCGAGGATACCGAGAAACCAGTCCGGCTGACCGAACAGCGGGGTAATTTCATCTTCCAGCGGGTAAATGGTACCCAGCAGCACCAGTGGCACCGCCAGTTTGAGCCCGCCAACATCAAACAGCAGCGCCTCGAAAGGCTGTTCCCGCCACTGCGGCACTGACCTGGCCGGCGGTACAGGTTCGGCGGCGATAGGATCGGGCTCTTCGCGCGCCGCCACCACCGGCGGCGCAGGCCTGGCCACAGGCCGATCAGGCTCCGATTTTTCCAGCACTCGCAGCGGCGTCGGCTCGGCAACCTCAGGCTGCGGAGCCGGCGCAAGACTTTCCTGTTCGGCACGGGCCAGCTCATCAGCCGCATCCTGCAGCAGGGCATCCAGATAATGCTGAATGGTCTGCTCGGGCACGAACTCCTGAACCGGCAACAAGGGTTTACTCATAACAACCAGATCGTCTCGCATTGCCGTCACCCCATAGGTAACGGCCTGTATTGGTTATCGGCGCGCCAAGGCAAAGCATTAGCGAACCCGGCAGCCCGTTCTCACGCCACCTGCTCACGGCGATTGAGCGACTGGGCCAGCAAAAACCGCAGCAACGCCCGGTAAGCCAGCACCCCACGGGCATTTTGATCAAGCTGCGATGGCACCACGCCCGCAAGGCTGGCGTCGCGCAGTTTCGTATCAATCGGAATGTACGCCTGCCACAGATGCTCCGCGTAGTCGCGACGCAGCAGCCGCAAGGTATTGAGTGACGCCTGGGTACGGCGGTCAAACAGCGTGGGCACGATGGTGTAGGGCAACGCCTGCTTGCGCGAGCGGTTGACCATGTTGAGGGTATGCACCATCCGTTCAAGCCCCTTGAGTGCCAGGAACTCTGTCTGTACCGGAATAATCAGTTGTTCGCACGCCGCCAGTGCATTGATCATCGACACGCCGAGGAGTGGCGGACTGTCGATAATGACGAACTGGTAGTCGTTCCACAGTTGCGCCAGCGCTCGCGAGATCACCAGACCATAACCGCCCTGCGCGGCCGACTGACGCTCCAGGGTCGCCAGCGAGGTGCTTGAGGGCAACAGACCGATATTCGGATGCGAGGTCTCTTTCAGCAATGCCGCCGCAAGCCCCTCGGGCACCTGCCCGTTGTGCTGAAACAGATTGAAAACGCTGCTGGTCAGCTGGTCGGGATCCTGGCCGAAATAACTGGTCATCGAGCCGTGCGGGTCGAGATCCACGACCAATACCTTCTGGCCCTGATCTGCAAGCAGGCCCGCCAGCGCGACGGCTGTCGTGGTCTTGCCCACCCCGCCCTTCTGGTTGGCTACAGCCCAGACTCTCATACCCTGCCTCCGAGGATGCCGGAACCACTGCGCATCCCGCAAAAATAATGAAACGCCAACATTCTGACAGCCCGCCGTCTGTTTTACCTATTGCAGAGCGTCCGATGCAGGAGCCGTGCCAGAAGGCAACGGCGTGCGCGCTTCACGCATCACATCAATACGCTCGTCAGGTTCAGCGATTTGCTCGTGCCGAGTGTCAAGATAACGAGATACCAGCAGCACCACCCGACGATTGGCCCTGCGGCCAGCCGCCGTCGTGTTATCGGCAACAGGCCTGAATTCACCATAGCCTACCGCAGCCAGCCGGTCAGGGTTGACTCCGCCATTGCTGAGCATGCGCACCACACTGGCCGCCCGCGCGGCAGAAAGCTCCCAGTTGGTCGGATAGCGACCGGAGCGAATCGGAATGTTGTCGGTAAAGCCTTCCACATGCACCGGATTGTCATAGGGTTTGAGAATGGCCGCGATCCGGTCAATCAGATCAAAGGCGGCATCCAGCGGGAGCGCATCGCCGCTGGGAAACAGCAACCCCGAACTCAGCTCGATCTCGACCCACATCTCGTTGCCACGGACCTCCAGCTCACCGGACTGGATGAGATCCCCGAAGGCCGCTTCCATCGCTGCGGTGATATCCTGCAAGGCGTCACTGGTGCCGTCAGGACTGCCAGCACCGATAGCGTCATTGTTCTCGCGGGTAATACCGCGCGGCAGTTCCGAGCCGATCTGAATCGGGTCAACCGAGCGCTGCGGCTGGTTGAAGGCACCGACCAGCGTATCGGATAACACCTTGTACTTGCCCTCGTTGACCGAGGAAATGGAGTACATGACAACGAAAAAGGCGAACAGAAGCGTGATGAAGTCCGCGTAGGACACCAGCCAGCGCTCGTGATTCTCATGCTCTTCCGGTCTGGATCGGCGCATCGTTCAACCTCTAATCCAGAAAGCCCTCAAGCTTCATTTCGATCGACCGCGGATTCTCGCCCTCGGCGATCGACATCAGGCCTTCGAGCAGCATTTCGCGGTATTTGGACTGCTGCAGAACCACAGCCTTGAGCTTCGCAGCAGCCGGTAGCATGAACAGGTTGGCGAGCGCCACGCCGTAGATCGTGGCTACAAAAGCAACCGCAATGCCGGCACCCAACCGGGACGGATCAGCGAGATTGCCCATCACATGAATAAGCCCCATCACCGCCCCGATAATACCAATGGTCGGCGCATAGCCACCCATGCATTCGTACACCTTGGCCGCCATCAGATCGCCGTGTTCCTTGTTGACCAGATCGACTTCCATGATGCTGCGCAGCGCTTCGGGCTCGCTGCCGTCAACCAGCAGCTGCAAGCCCTTGCGGGCAAAGTTGTCAGGCTCCAGCTCGGCCATGCTTTCCAGCCCGAGCAGCCCTTCCTTGCGCGCGATGGTGCTCCAGTTGATAACCTGGCTGATACCCTCACGCATGCGGTTGGCCGGCGGGAAGATGATCCAGGGCAGAATCGCCAGCGCCCGCTTGAACACGGTAAGCGGCGTTTGGATAAATGCAGCACCCAGGGTGCCACCAATGACGATCAGGCCTGCCGGACCGTTGAGCAGCGCGGTAGCGTGACCACCTTCGAGGTAGTTACCACCGATGATAGCGACAAAAGCCAGAATGACACCGATGACGCTGAGGATATCCATCAGCTGAGCTCAGCCAGGTAACGACCGATTTCATCCAGGTTATAGATGCCATCAGCCAGATTAGCCTTGGCAACAGCCATCGGCATACCGTAGATCACGCAGCTGGCTTCGTCCTGGGCCCAGACCGAACTGCCGGCCTGCTTGAGCATGCGTGCGCCCTCACGACCATCAGCCCCCATACCGGTAAGAACCACCGCCAGCACCTTATCCTGGAAAGCCTTGGCGGCCGAACCAAAGGTCACATCCACACACGGTTTGTAGTTAAGGCGCTCATCACCGGGCAGAATTCGCACAACGCCACGCGAATCCACCATCATCTGCTTGCCCCCCGGTGCCAGCAGCGCCCGGCCGGGACGCAGCACGTCGCCGTCCTCAGCCTCCTTGACGGAAATCCGGCACAGCTTGTCCAGGCGCTCGGCAAACGCCTTGGTGAAGGCAGCCGGCATATGCTGGACCAGCAGCAACGGAGCAGGAAAATTCGCCGGCAGCTGGGTCAGTACTTTCTGCAGCGCCACCGGCCCCCCGGTCGAGGTACCAATGGCCACCAGCTTGTAGCTCCGCTTGCGCGGGGCCGGACTGTTTTTCACCGGTGCCGACGGTGCGGGTGCAGCGGTCGGGCGCGCAGGAGCACTGCTCGACAAGCCCGAAGCCGGGCGCGAGGCCAGCCCGGGTGCGGGGGCAGCAGCGGGCGACGGGGTGGAGTGCAGACCGAGCGAGCGACGGTTGGTTCGGGCCAGGGCGGTAACCCTCTCGCACAGCATCTGACGCACCTTGTCAGGGTTGCGCGAAATGTCCTCGAAGTTTTTCGGCAGATAATCGGCCGCACCGGCGTCAAGCGCATCCAGGCTGACGCGGGCACCCTCGTAGGTAAGCGAGGAGAACATGATCACCGGCGTCGGACAGCGCTGCATGATCTGCCGGACGGCTTCAATGCCGTCCATGACCGGCATCTCGTAGTCCATGGTGATCACATCCGGGTGCAGCGCCAATGTCTGCTCGATGGCCTCACGACCATTGTTGGCAGTACCGACTACCTGGATTTGCGGATCGCCGGCCAGAATCTCCGTCACCCTGCGGCGAAAGAAACCCGAATCGTCGACCACCAGAACCTTAACCGCCATACCCTCTCCTGACCTGCGTCCTGCACATGAACTGATTCATAACTGTTTTGGCGGGCTTGCAGCTTCCCGCAGACAACACTTGCTTAAGCCTTTGAGGGACGCGCGGCGCGCCCCGCAGCAGGCTATCACATGCGTCGCGCATAACGCTTGAGCAGGCTCGGAATATCCAGAATCAGGGCAATACGACCGTCGCCAGTAATGGTTGCCCCAGCCATTCCGGCGGTACCTTGCAGCATACGCCCGAGCGGCTTGATGACCACCTCTTCCTGACCAACCAGTTGATCGACCACAAAGCCGACACGCTGGGTACCCACCGACACAATCACCACACTGGCCGCCGAATGATCGCTGGTATCTTCCACTCCCGGCATCAGCCAGTGCTTGAGATAGAACAGCGGCAAGGCTTTCTCGCGCACGATGATCACCTCCTGACCGTCCACCACGTTGGTGCGAGACAGGTCGAGGCTGTAGATCTCGTTGACGCTGACCAGCGGCAGCGCGAACGCCTGGTCGGCCAGCATGACCATCAGGGTCGGCATGATGGCCAGGGTAAGAGGCACCTTGATTGCGATCCGCGAGCCCTGCCCCTTGGTCGACTCGATGCTGATCGTGCCGTTGAGCTGGGAGATCTTGGTCTTGACCACGTCCATGCCGACACCACGGCCGGATACGTCGGAGATTTCCGTTTTGGTCGAGAAGCCCGGCGCGAGGATCAGATTGAAGCATTCGGAGTCGCTGAGACGGTCCGCTGCGTCCTTGTCCATCATGCCTTTCTCGACCGCCTTGGCCCGCAGGATTTCAGGGTCCATGCCACGACCATCGTCGACGATGGTCAGCAGAATATGATCACCTTCCTGCTGCGCAGCCAGCACCACCTTGCCCGTCCGCGGCTTGCCTGCGGCTTCGCGCTCGTCCGGCAATTCGATACCGTGGTCTACCGAGTTGCGCACCAGGTGCACCAGCGGATCGGCCAGCGCCTCAACCAGGTTCTTGTCCAGATCGGTCTCTTCACCAATCAGCTCAAGATTGATTTCCTTCTTGAGGTTGCGCGCCAAATCGCGAACAACCCGGGGGAACCGGCCGAAGACCTTCTTGATCGGCTGCATGCGCGTTTTCATGACCGACATCTGCAGGTCGGCCGTGACCACATCCAGGTTGCCAACGGCCTTGCCCAGCTCTTCATCACCGCTGGCCAGACCCAGACGCACCAGGCGGTTACGCACCAGCACCAGCTCACCGACCATGTTCATGATTTCATCCAGCCGGGCGGTATCGACGCGCACTGTAGTGTCAGCCGCCGGCGCCTCGGCGGGCGCAGCCGACTTGGCCGGTGCCGGTACGGGTGCTGCGGCCTTGGCCACCGGCTTCGCTGCAGCCTTGGGCGCAGCGGGCGTTACCGGCTTGCTGGCAGCAGGTTGTGCAGCGGGCTTGGCAGCCTGGGACTGGTCGGCCTTGGCGTCAGCAATACCGGGTGCAGCACCCTTGCCGTGAAGCTGATCAAGCAGCGCTTCGAATTCGTCGTCAGTGATATGGTCATCGGAACTGTCGGCAGCCGACGTCTCCGGCGCAGCAGCAGGTGCTTCCTTGACACCGGGGGCAGCACCCTTGCCGTGCAACTGGTCAAGCAGCGCCTCAAATTCATCGTCGGTAATGTCGTCACCGTCAGACGCCGGCCTGGACGATTCAGCGGCTGCCGGCTTTTCTGCCGCAGCTGCCGGTGCCTTGCCCGGACCATGCAGTTCATCCAGCAGGGCCTCAAATTCGTCATCGGAGATCTCATCCGCGCCAGCGGCGGGCGCTGTCAGGGCAGCAGCAACAGAGGCTGCGGCAGCCGCACTGCCATCACCATGCAGGGCGTCAAGCAACTGCTCGAATTCATCGTCGGTGATGTCACCCTCGGCAGCGGCAGGTGCCGCAGCGTCAGCCGGACCAGCCTCGGGCTCCGGCTCAGGCGCTTCTGCAGCAGGCGGCTCGCTTGTTACCTCATCCGCCGATGCGGGCTGAGCCAGGGCGGCCAACGCATCCAGCAGAGCAGGCGCAGCAGGAGTCGGCTCCTCGCTCTCTCGCACCTGGGCAAACATGCCATTGACCGTGTCCAGCGCCTGAAGAACGACGTCCATCAACTCGGGCGTGACGGTACGTTCACCCTTGCGCAGAATATCGAATACGTTCTCGGCGATATGGCAGCAGGCAACAAGGGCATCCAGCTGAAGAAAGCCGGCCCCGCCCTTTACGGTGTGAAAGCCGCGGAAGATAGCGTTAAGCAGATCCATGTCGTCGGGCCGGTTTTCCAGCTCGACCAACTGTTCGGACAACTGCTCGAGAATCTCGCCGGCCTCGACCAGAAAGTCCTGGAGAATCTCTTCATCCGCATCGAAACTCATGCACCCACTCCCCTCGGGCGTGTTATCGGAAGGCCACGCAATGCCGCCTTGAATTTCCATCTCGGCGCTGCGCAGTCACTCAACGTTGCTACCAGGCAGCGACCTTGAGCAGTCAGACCGGACGCGCGCTCAGCGTGCGGCAGTTACAGCTGACATCAGAATCCCAGGCTGGAAAGGAGGTCATCAACCTCATCCTGACCGGAAACAACGTCTTCCCTTTTATCGGCATGAATTTGCGGACCTTCACCCCTGGAGGAGGATTTTTTTCCGTCCTCGGGAGATTCACCATGATTGATGCCGGTAATGCGGTCGACCTGTCCCGCCATTCGGACCAGGTTGACCAGGCTCTCTTCGACATCATGCACGAGCGTAGTCACACGCTTGATCACCTGGCCGGTCAGATCCTGATAGTCCTGAGCCAGCAGAATATCGTTCAGATTGGTGGACAGATCCTTGCTGGTCGATTCAGTCTGCTCAAGGAACTCGCCTACCCGGCGGTAGAGGTCGCGAAACTCGTCCGCCGCCATCTCCCGGCGCTGCAGCCGCTGCCAGTCTGCCTTGAGGGCGTTCGCCTGCTGCCCCAGATCAGCGACCTTGGGGACGCTGGCCTCGACCAGATCCATGGTCCGGTTGGCCGCCTTGTCGGTCAGCTGAACCACATAGTCGAGCCGGTCAGAGGCATCGGATATCTTGGAAGTATCGTTGTCACCACCCAGCGCGTGGGTCGTGTCGATCTGAAAATTGACGATGGCATTGTGCAACGCGCGGGTGAGCTGCCCCACTTCGTGATAAAGACCACGGTCGCGTGCCTGATTGATGGCATGAATGACCAGCAACGCTTCACCGAAGTTGCCGCTCTCAAGGTGACCAACCAGCTGGTGCGCATTGTCCTTCAGCGAATGCTCGAATTCCTGAGCGGTCGCCTGGCCGGGATCCTTACTCAAAGCCATAACCTGTACCCCGGTTGATTATTATTTAGCCTGAACTCGCTCAAAGATTTTTTCGATCTTTTCTTTCAAGGCCTGAGCCGTAAACGGCTTGACCACATAGCCATTGACGCCCGCCTGCGCGGCTTCAATGATCTGATCTCGCTTGGCCTCGGCCGTTACCATCAGCACCGGCAGGTGCTTGAGCCGCTCGTCGGCCCGCACAGCGCGTAACAGGTCAATGCCGCTCATGCCGGGCATGTTCCAGTCAGTCACCAGAAAATCGAAACTGCCGCTCTGCAGCATCGGCAACGCGGTGTTGCCGTCATCGGCTTCGGCTGTGTTGGTAAACCCAAGGTCGCGCAACAGGTTCTTGATGATGCGCCTCATCGTCGAAAAATCATCAACGATGAGAATTTTCATATTCTTGTCCAAGTCGACCTCCGTACAAACCAGGGAATGTGCAGGCCTGCACCCCAAAAACCCATCGCAAATAACCAATCAAGCCATAAAAGAAGCTCTGATCAATCAGCTGGAAGCCAGCAGGCTGATCGGATGCACCCTCGAAAACGCCACCTGGACGTCCGGCCCGAAGCCACTACCTGTCGAGCAATCCGAGCATTGTCCGGATGTTGACGACAAAATCAATCATTTCGCCAGCTCATCAGCTTCGAGCGCAACCTAGCAGCACATTGACTGTGCAACTGACTGACCCTGGATTCACTGACACCCAGCACGGCGCCGATCTCCTTGAGGTTAAGCTCCTCATCATAATAAAGCGACAGCAGCAGTCGCTCGCGCTCGGGCAACGTGTCGATTGCCTCGATCAAAGCCGCTCTGAAACGCTCATCCTGCAGCCCGGACGCCGGTTCCTCGCCGCCCTGCACATCTGCCGGCGCACCCGACTCAAGCAGATCATCAAAGCTGAACAACTTGCTGCCGGCGGTATCACTGAGAATCGTATAGTACTCTTCCAGGCTCATCTCCAGCTCGGCGGCAACTTCGTGATCCTTGGCGTCACGCCCGAGCCGCGCCTCGACCGCGCGCATCGCATCACTGACCATCCGCGTATTGCGGTGTACCGAGCGTGGCGCCCAGTCGCCCTTGCGCACCTCGTCCAGCATCGCACCGCGAATGCGGATGCCGGCATAGGTTTCGAAACTGGCGCCCTTGCCGAAGTCGAATTTGCGGGAGGCTTCCAGCAGCCCGATCATACCGGCTTGCATTAGATCCTCCACCTGCACACTGGACGGCAGCCGCCCCAGCAGGTGGTAGGCAATTCGCTTTACCAGCGGCGCATACTGCTCGACGAGTCGATCCTGCTCACCGCGAGAACTCTGTGCTCGTGTATACATGCTCAATCCGCCAGCCTGTGCTGTCATAGGCCAGACCCTGTCGGTTGCACCAGACGTTCGACGAAGAACTCCAGGTGTCCTCGCGGGTTGGCCGGCAGCGGCCAGGCATCAACTTTCTGTGCAATGGCGCGAATTGCCAGCGAGGCCTTGCTGCGCGGAAAAGCTTCAAACACCGCGCGCTGCTTTTGCACTGACTTGCGCACCGCCTCATCAAACGGAACGGCTCCGACATACTGAAGTGCAACGTCAAGAAATCGATCCGTCACCTTGGCGAGCTTAGCAAACACCATGCGGCCCTCCTGCGGCGTGCCGACCATATTCGCCAGCACGCGGAATCGGGTCATCCCGTAATCACGGTTGAGCAGCTTGATCAGGGCGTAGGCATCGGTAATCGACGTCGGCTCGTCACATACCACGACGAGCACCTCCTGCGCCGCCCGCACGAAGCTGACTACCGAATCACCAATGCCGGCCGCCGTATCGACGATCAGCACGTCGATATTGTCACCGATCTCGCTGAACGCCTGAATCAGGCCGGCATGCTGCTGATGGTTGAGGCTCACCATGTTGGCGGCACCCGAGGCGGCCGGCACAATACGAACACCGCCGGGGCCGGTGACCAGAACGTCACGCAGATCGCACTTGCCCTCCAGCACGTCGGCCAGCGTTGCCTTTGGCTTGAGCCCCAGCAGCACGTCAACGTTGGCGAGACCAAGGTCAGCGTCGAGCAGCACAACGCGCCGTCCCATCTCCGCCAGAGCAAGGCTGAGATTCACCGACACGTTGGTCTTGCCGATGCCACCCTTGCCCCCGGTGACCGCGATTACCTGAACCGGATGTTTGCTGCCCATCTGCGCTGATTACCTTAATCCTGTGAAATTGCTTAACTGGCCCGCTGGCTGTTCATCATACCGGCAAATACGTCGGCCATGGTCTGATCTGCCGGCGCATCATTACCTGCCATACTAACTGCACGACTCACCAGCTGATGCCCGACGGCACGGCTGATATCGTCGGGAATGCGCTGGCCATCTGCCAGATAGGCTACCGGCAAACCCTGCTCCATCGCCAGCCCCAGCGATTCACCGAGCGTTGCGGCCTCGTCCACTTTCGTCAGAATGCAGCCCGACAGACCGCACGCCTTGTAAGTATGGTAGGCCGCTTTCATCACCCGGTGCTGGCTGGTCGCCGGCAGCACCAGCAGATTGCGTACCCGACGCCCCTGACTGGCCAGGGTGTCGAGCTGGCCGCGCAGGTAGGGATCGTTGGCCTGCAGGCCGGCAGTATCAATCAGAACCAGGCGCTTGCCGGCGAAATCGGCCAGCACGTCATTGAGATCCTGCTGCTCGTCCACCACCTTGACCGGCACATTGAGAATGCGACCCAGGGTGCGCAACTGTTCGTGCGCGCCGATACGATAGGTATCCATGGTGACCAGAGCAACGTGCTGACTGCCGTGCTTGAGCACGTAACGCGCAGCGAGCTTGCCCAGCGTAGTCGTTTTGCCGGCACCGGTGGGGCCGACCAGCGCGATCACGCCGCCGGCATCGAGCGGCTCTTCGCGCAGCACCGGCACACGATGCGCCAGATAGGCCAGCAGCATGCGCCAGGCCTGACGCGGATCACTCACGTCAGAAACCTGACGCAGCAGATCCTGACTGACCTCGGCCGGCAAGCCCATCTGGATCAGACGGCGCCAGAGACCGGCCTGTTTCGGCTTGTGCTGATTGAGCTGCCCCCAGGCCAGCCCCCCCAGCTGAGACTCCAGCATTTCCCGCAGCCCGGCCAGTTCGGCGCGCATGGCGCTGAGGCTGGCATCTTCAACGGCCGCTGCCGCCGGCGAGCGCTCCGCAGCAGGCCGGCTGGCTGCAGCCGGCGCCGCCGGCTCAACCGGCTCCTGAATCAGCCGATCCAGCAGATCACGGGCCTCCACAGAACCCTGGCGAGCCGCGTGGCGCATGCTGTCACCAAACAGCTGACGATTGACCAGCGGCTGATCGTGGGAGGCCATCTCGCCCACCTCCAGCTCGGCGCGCGCGGCAACGATGCGCTCCTGGGTCTTTTTCAATTCAGCATCCAGACCCGGTGTCGGTGCCGTCAGACGGGGCGCCTCGTAGTCCAGCGCAGCGGTCAGCTCAACGCCACCGGCCACCCGGCGATTGGCGATGATCGACGCATCAGCGCCCAGCTCATCGCGAACCAGCTTCATCGCCTGGCGCATGTCTGCGGCAAAGAAACGTTTGACTTTCATGGCTGACCTCGTCGCTTTTCTGGCACCGCCCGCTGGCGGTTGCTGTCATTCATTCAGAGTGCTGCAGTTCAGTTCTGGCCAACCGTCGCAATGATGGTGACCTGCTTGCTGTCCGGAATTTCCTGGTAGGACAGTACATGGGCGCCCGGGGCTGCGTAGCGTACAAACTTGGCCATCATCATTCGGATCGGCCCCGCTACCAGCAGTACTGCCGGCTTGCCCTGCACTTCCTGCCGTTGCACGGCATCAGACAGTGAGCGCTGCAGCTTCTCGGCCATGCCAGGCTCCAGCAACATACCGTCGTCGGCGCCCTGACCGGCCTTCTGCATACTCTGAAGCAACATCTGTTCCAACCTTGGCTCCAGCGTGATCACAGGCAGCTGAGAGTCAAGCCCCACAATGCTTTGCACGATTGAGCGTGACAACGCGACTCGCACAGCGCCGATCAGCGCGCCGGTATCTTGACTCTTGTTCGAGTTGTTGGCGATGGCCTCGGCGATGGTCCGGATGTCACGAACCGGCACCTGTTCCTGCAGCAGACCCTGCAGCACCTTGAGCAGGTTGGACAGGGAGATCAGCCCCGGCACCAGCTCCTCGGCCAGCTTCGGCGACGCCTTGGCCAGCACCTGCATGAGCTGCTGCACTTCCTCATGACCAATCAGCTCGTGGGCGTGCTTGTAGAGAATCTGGTTGATATGGGTGGCAACCACGGTGCTGGCGTCAACCACGGTATAGCCGAGTGACTGCGCCTGATCCTTCTGGTTAGGCTCAATCCAGACTGCGTCCAGACCAAACGCCGGATCCTTGCCGGGCACACCCTTGATCTCGCCAAAAACCTGACCCGGGTTGATCGCCAGCTCACGGTCGGGGTAGATCTCGGCCTCGGCCACACCCACGCCCATCAGCGTCAGGCGGTAGGCATTGGGCGCCAGATCAAGGTTGTCGCGGATATGGACCGAAGGCATCAGAAAGCCCAGATCCTGCGAAAGTTTCTTGCGAACGCCCTTGATCCGCGCCAGCAGCTGCCCACCCTGATTGCGATCAACCAGCGGGATGAGTCGATACCCGACTTCAAGCCCGACCATGTCAACCGGGGTCACATCATCCCAGCCAAGCTCGCGGGCCTCCGGCGCCTGAACGGCCGGCAACTGGGCCTGCTGACGCTCTTCCTGCACCTTTTCTTCCTCCTTGGCCTGCTGACGCTTGGCGATGAGGTAGGCACCCGCCGCCGCAATCGCACCGAGACTGAGGAAAGAGAAGTGCGGCATGCCAGGGATAAGCCCCATGACGATCAGAATCGCCGCAGCCACCGCCAGCGCCTTGGGTGAGGCAAACATTTGACGCTGAACCTGCGCCCCCATGTCTTCCGAGGAGGAAACCCGGGTCACCATGATCGCCGCGGCAGTCGAAAGCAGCAGCGACGGGATCTGGGCAACCAGGCCATCACCGATGGTCAGCAGCACATAGATGCGACCGGCCTCGGCAAACGGCAGCCCGTGCTGCGCCATGCCGATAGCCAGACCACCAATCACGTTGATGAACAGAATCAGCAGGCCGGCGACGGCGTCACCGCGCACGAATTTGCTGGCACCGTCCATGGAACCGTAGAACTCGGCCTCCTGGGCCACTTCCTGACGACGCGCCTTGGCCTGATCCTGATCGATCAGACCGGAGTTGAGATCGGCATCGATTGCCATCTGCTTGCCCGGCATGGCATCCAGGGTAAAGCGCGCACTCACCTCGGAAATTCGGCCTGCGCCCTTGGTGACAACCACGAAGTTGATGATCATCAGGATCGCGAACACCACCAGACCAACGACGTAGTTACCGCCAATCACCACCTCACCGAAGGCCTGAATTACCTTACCGGCCGCATCCCCACCCTCGTGGCCATACAGCAGCACTACGCGGGTCGAGGCCACGTTGAGCGCCAGACGCAATAAGGTCGAGACCAGCAAGATGGTCGGGAAAACGGCAAAATCCAGCGGTCGCAGCGCGTAGGCGCACACCAGCAATACGACCAGCGACAACGCAATATTGAAGGTAAACAGTACGTCGAGCAGAAATGGCGGGATCGGCAGCATCATCATGCCGAGCATGACCAGCAGCAGAATCGGGATACCCAGACTGCCGTGGCGCAAGCCGGCCAGATTGGTCCGCATATTTCCCATCAGTTGCGCGCGATCGACAGCCATTGGCGAAAAAGTCCCCAGATCAAATATTTGACGCAGATTGCGTTGTACCCGGGACTACGCAAGAAGCGTTCCACTTTAGGAACCCGCAGGCCCGGCACAGGTCTACCAATGGCTGTTCGCCTGCACTCGAGTTCTGCTTCGTCCCGGCAAACCTTCTGATAAACTGCCTGACGCTGTAACGGCAAAGGATGGCCAGATGACTGACCCGGCAGATTCGTGAGCACCGAACACTGCCATCCACTGCCACTACAGCCCGATACTCGCCGGCTGGTCGCAACCCGAGAGGTATCATGCGCGCGCCTATCGCTCTGCTACTTGGACTGAGCATCGCCCTCAGCGGATGCCAAACCCTGTCTGAACCCGACAGCCTGCTGAGCCGTTCCGGTGAAATAATCAGAACCCAGAGCCAACGCCTGGCCGACCTGGCCTCGAGACTGACCAGCGACCCGGCTGCCCGGCAGCGTCATGCCGACGTCGAAGCGCTGTTCGCGCAACCGTACATCGATCCCCTCACCCGCTACCTGAACGCCCACGCCGACGATCCGGTCTACTCAGACTACATTCCACTGGTCGAAGAAGAACGAGACAGCCGCTGCGAGGCCATCGGCCAACGCTACGCCGCCGAGCAACCGACCCGCGACAACTTGCGGAGACTGCGTGCCGGCTATCAGTTTTCCTGCCCAAACCAGGTGGGCGCGTTTGCAGCCCGGGTACCGCAGCCCGCAAGTACACCGTCCAGAAGCAGCCCAACCACGGACCAGCAGGAAACCTGCTACCTGCTGTTTGCCATCCGCAACTACAGCCAGGCTGGCAATGCCTGCCGCGCTGCAGCCGAAGCAGGCGATGCCAAGGCCCAGCATCACCTGGCAAGCATTGCCGACAGCACCGGGCAAGGCGACACGGCACTGCGCTGGGCCCGCGACTCTGCCGAACAGGGCAATACTGCGGGCCAGCTGCTGCTGGCTGATCTACTGCAGCGACAAAACAGCAGCGAAGCCGACAGGGACGCCTTCAGTTGGTTGAAAAAGGCAGCCGACAGCGGCCAGCCCGAAGCCCGCTATCAGCTGGCCCTGGCGTATCTGAACGGAACCGGAACCGCCGTCAGCCCGGGCAAGGCCGAGGAGCAACTGCGTCGGGCCGCCCTGGCTGAGCACATACCTTCAATACTTCAGCTGGCTCGCAACCACCCAGACACCGCGTCTGCCCGCCGCTGGCTAACCGAGGCTGCAGAGCTTGGGTCAGCCGAAGCGCAATACCGTCTGGGGCTTGATTACATGCAGGGTAATGGCGGCCCGCAAGATCTGGAGCAGGCATACTTCTGGCTAAGTCTGGCGCTGGTGAACGGAGAGTCCCGCGGCCGACGCTACGTCGAACAGCTCTCTGGCCAACTCAGCAACGACCAGCTGACCAGTGCGCGCAGCGCCCTGCAACAGCGTATCAACAGCCGCTAAGGCAGAGGGTGACAGGGATGCTGCCAGTCAAACGCGCAATCATGGTTCTGCTCAGCCTGCTGGTCGGGCTGTTCCTGCTCGGCAGCTGGTTGATCGCCAGCCTGAATCTGGAGTTCGCCGAGAATGCGATGGGTACGCTGCGCGAACGCCAGATTACCGACACCTTTTATGCCAACCTTGATCGCATCAATGCCCATCACCGACTGATGGAGCAGAGCACCCGCGGCCTGGCCCGAGCCGGCGGACTGCTGCTGCGCAACCCTGCCGATCCGGCGACGCAGGCAGATACCCTTCGCAACGCCCTGCAGGATTTTCCCGACAGCTACGGCAGCAGCCTTTGGTACAGCGAGCCCGGACGCCCGGCCCACTATGCCTACCGCCAGGGACAGGGCATACAGGTCGAGCCGGTCAGTGCCGACGAACAGCAGCGTCTCACCACCTGGTTTCAGCGTCTGCGCGGGCTGCAGCCACCCATCGAGCCAGCACAGCAATGGACCGCGGCGTATTACAAAAGCAGTATCAACGCGGTGGTGATCAGCCATGCCACACTGATACGTGATGCGCAGGGACGCCCTCTTGGTCTGGCCATGACCGACTGGCTGGCCGATGACATCATCCGCACTGTCAGCCGGGTCGAAGTGACGCCCGGCACCTTTGCCTTTTTGCTGGACCACGACAACCGCAACCTTTCCAGCCTGTCTGACGCCGCCGACGTCGATCGCGCCCAGCGGATGATCGACAGCGTGACTGCGCTGCAGCTTCATCAGAGACTGCAGGACCAGCCGCTTCCGATTATCAGTTCAAGACAACTGGCATCGCCGATGCAGCAACTCAGACATCAGGTAGACAAGCAGGACTACAGCCTGTTTTACTCACCAACCCGTGCCGGCATGATCTTCGGCATCGGTGTTCCGCAAGCCGAGATCGATGCGGTACTGACGCCGATGCGTGACAGCAGCACCCGCATTCAGCTGCTGGCGGGCACGGTCATGCTGATCATTTCCGCGCTGATTCTATATCTGGTGGCCGGCACCCTGCGCCAGCTGCGCAACCTGTACACCGACCCCCTAACCCATCTGCCCAACCGCGAACGGCTGCTGGCTGATCTCAAGAAAACCCACACCGCGAGCCTGCTGCTGCTCAATCTGGATGCCTTCAAGGAAATCAACGATTTCTACGGCCACCAGTGCGGCGATCACGTTATCGCAACGCTGGCCGAGGCGCTGCAGCAGCACCTGAATGAACGCGCAGACTGGCGCGGCAGCCGGCTGTACCGGATGCCGGCCGACGAGCTGGCCATCTGGCTACCAGGCCATCACAGCCAGGAACAGCTAACCCCTGCCCTGACGCGGCTGCTCGGCTTCATCAGCAATCTGGAGATTCGCTGGCAAGAGCAGGATATCCCGCTCCACGCCAGTATTGGCGTGGCGTGCTGCAACCAGCGCGAAGCGCAGGACCTGAGCGGCGAGCAGTTGCTACCGGCAGCCAACATCGCACTCGAGCTGGCGCGCGCCGGCAACGAGAGCTTCGTGTTTTACGACGCCAGCCGGGGCGTGCGCGAAGGATACGAACAGAACCTGATTGGCGCCAACCGGCTGCGTGCAGCGCTGGAGGAACAGCGCATCGTAGCCTTCTTCCAGCCGATCATGGACGTCACCAGCCAGCGTATTGAAAAGTACGAATGCCTGGTGCGAATGATCGACGAGCAGGGTGAACCGGTCAGCCCGATCCATTTTCTTGAGCTGGCGAAGAAAGTGCGCCTGTATCGCGCGATTACCCGTTGCATGATCGACAGCGCAATCGCCCGTTTCGCTGATCAGCGCCACAGTTTCTCGATCAACCTCTCCTGCGAAGACCTGCTTGATCCGGAGCTGGCCGACTACATCATCTCGACGGTAGAGAGCCACGCTGTCGGACAGCGCGTCATCTTTGAAATTCTCGAATCGGAAGGTATCGAAAACTACGCTGCCGTACGTCAGTTCATCGACCGCGCCAAGGCTCTGGGCTGCCTCATTGCCATTGATGACTTCGGCACCGGCTATTCAAACTTCGAACACCTGCTCAGACTCAACGTCGACCTGATCAAGATCGACGGCAGCCTGATCCGCCAGCTCGACGAGAACCCCACCGCACTGACCCTGTGCCGCGGCATCGTCCAGTTCGCACAGGAGCTCGGCCTGCAGACCGTTGCCGAGTTTGTTCACAGCCCAGCCGTCCTCAAACAGGTTAAGGCCCTGGGTATCGACTTCGCCCAGGGCGCTGCCATCGGCATGCCATCGGCCAGCCTGATCACCGAGATCAGCGTGCTGGATGCCGACGAGCCGGGCACCCGCAGCTAGCGGTAAATGATATCCGCGCGCATTGGTGCAAGACGCTGCAGCAGGCGATTCTGCACGGTGACGGGCAACCGCTCGGCCTCCATCGCCGCAATCAGATCTTCAACCAGCGCATTGAAGTCAGCTTCGGTGAGGTCAAACCCGGCGTGCACGTCGGCCATGCTGTCACCGGTATACTCGCAGGGGCCTCCCGCCTCGACACAGAACTGCTCCTGCAGTTTTTCCTGCAAGCGGGCAATATCGGTGTCGGCGAAGTGGTGGGCGATACGCACGTCATCGGCGATGCGATACAGCAACGCCTCGACCACACGATTGATACCTGCCTGCTCTCCAAGGGCCTGATACAGACTGTCATTCTCCGGAGGCTGAGAGGCACATCCGGCCATGCCGATCAGCACCAGCGCAGCGCAGGCCGTTGCACGTAATTCTCTGTACATGATGACCTCAGTAGCTCAACTGCATGGAAAGGAAGAGGCCGCGCTGGCCTTCCAGCGTGGCAATCTCGCCCAGATCGGCCCAGGCCGCAGCGAGCGCCAGACGCTTGCTCGGAAAATAGCCGACAAACACATCCTGCCAATCGCTCTCCCCGGCAAACGACAGGTTGTCCGGCTTCTCGCGGTACTCAACCCCCACCACCCAGCGAGGGCTAAGCAGCAGCGCCACACTCCCCTCCTTGAGCAGTGAGCGGCTGTCGCGGCGATCACCACCAAAGCCCAGCAGACCGGTTTCATTGGCGCGCGAGTAGCGCAGCGTGCCGTTGACCAGCAGGTTGTAGCCGCCGACTGCACCCAAAAACAGCCGGGACCCCGCCAGATAGAAATCGGTATCCGAATCTCGCTGGGCGCCGACCAGTGACGGGATCAGGAAATTGGTCTGGCGCTTGTACTGCGCGCCCACGACAACCTGTGGCAAGCGGTCATATACCAGATCCCCAAACAGCCGCAGCTTCACGCCGAAGACGTCCTGATTCAGGCTTTTGTGCGGCAGGCCCGCCGCCTTGGTCAGCGCATCCATGTCCAGCCGCTGGCGCGCCACCGACAGCTCCACCCGGTTGTTGAATGCCAGCGACGCGCCAAACGCGTCGAGCCGATAGTCACCCGTGTCGACGCGGGTGGCAAAGGCATCGCCGCCCCACTCGTCCCGGGTACCGTAGCCAGACAGCACAGCCCACGGCACGATGCCGCCGCCGGCCGAGCCTTCGATATTGGTCACCCCTCCGGTCGCCAGCAGGCGCCCGCCGGTATCAGCACAGGCACTCCCCGCCAGACACAGCAAAATCCCACACAAAGCAGTTTTGTTCATGGCAGCCTATCTAAACGAACGTTCCTCGCGTCTCCGCCATCCAGCGCTCAAGATCAGCGGCCGGCAGCGGACGACTTATGAAGTAACCCTGCGCCACATCGCAGTGACGCTCCTTGAGCCAACTGAGCGAGCGTGCATTTTCAATACCTTCAGCAATGACTTTCAGGCCCATGTTGTGGGCCAGCTCGATGGTCGATTTGACGATGACCGCATCATCGCTGTTGTCGGCCAACTGGAGCACAAACGACTTGTCAATTTTCAGATCCTGGACCGGCAGGCTCTTGAGCGTGGCAAGCGACGAGTAGCCCGTGCCATAGTCATCCACCGCCAGCGCGATTCCCAGCTCGCGCAGGGCCAGCAGGCTATCCAGACTGCGCTGCGGGTCGCGCATGACCGCGCTTTCAGTCACTTCCAGTGAGAGGTAGTCCGGGCTGATTTGCTGGGCGCGCAGCATCCGCTCCATACGCTGCGGAAACGCTGGGTCATCAAGGTCGCGGGCAGAAATATTCATGGCTACCTGCAGATGGATACCGCGATCAATCCAGCTGCGCAGCTGCGACAACACCGCGGCCATCATCCACTGCGTCAGCATGCCGATACTGCCCGTCTGCTCGGCGAGGGTAATGAACTCATCAGGCCCGATCACGCCGAGTTCACTGTGCTTCCAACGCATCAGCGCCTCAACCTGCCGCACTTCCCCGGACGCCAGATCCAGCTTCGGCTGGAACACCACACTCAACTCCCGGTACTGCGGTGCGTAGCGCAGGTCCCGCGCCAGACGAATACGCCGTTGATAGGCCTGATCACGCTGCGCCTGATAAACCGCAATACGATCCGCCCCCGGAGCAGCATCGTTCAGCGCAATGCTGACTTGCCGCAGCAGTTCCTGCGGATCACGGCCATGCAGCGGCCAGGCCACCAGTCCAGCCAGCCACTGCGAGCTGAGCTTGATATCCTGAACCTGCATTTTCTCCCCGAGCCGCGCCAGCAGCCCGTCGATGAGCACGACGGCCTCCTCCAGCTCATAGCCCTTGAGCAGCAACAGAAAACCGCTCCCCGGTTGCCATGCCAGCAGGGCGTTGGGCGGCAGAACGCCTTCCACGCTGGCGACGGACTGACGTATCAGCGCATCCAGAAACTCCTGGCCGCGCGCCTTCAGCAACAGGTCCGCCGTGAGCAGGTTGCACTGCGCCAGAACCCCACCCGCGCCACTGGCGATGGCATCGTCGAGCTGGCTGCGAACTACCCCGATGTTCGGCAACCCGGTCAGCGGGTCGTGCAGAGCGTTGTGCATGATCAGGTCTTCGCGCTCGGCGATGCCCGATCGCATAGCGTCAATGCGCTCAGCCAGTAAGCCAAGCTCATCGTTACGCTCAAGCCTGACCTGCCCGGTATAGTCGCCGCGGCCGATCCGTGTAGCGGCTTCAGCCAGCAAAGCAACCGGCCGAGCGAGACTGCCCGACAGATGTACCGCCAGCAGCGAAGACGCCAGTAGCGCGATCAGAGTGATGATCAGCAGCTCGCGCTTGAGCAAATCGAAGCTGGCAAGAGTTTCGGCCATTGGGCTGGCCAACTGCGCCGATACCCGGTAATCGGCCTGATCCAGCAGCGCAATGACCGTCGTCAGATAGCCTTCGGACTCCTGCATTTGCCCGCCGCTCTCTGCATCCATCTCGAGCACGCTGCTGGTCATCGTCGAATAGCTGCTCATCACCGCGTCATCGTGACTGCTGACAAACCGAATCTCCAGCCCCGTCAGCTTTTGCAGTTCGTGCGCCAGCGCCTCGTCCAGACTGAACGCCATCGCCACCTGCCCCAGCGTCACCGGCGCGCGCACCACCGCCTCCACCAGCAGGTAGGGACGGTCATCAATAATGGCGATCATGGCCTGATCGGAAAAGCGTTGCAGTGCCTGCACATCAACCGGCGCGGCAATGCCATCCTTGACCGAAGCGATGCGCATCACACCCTGCGCGTCGAACAGCATTGCCTGATCAGCGCCAATGCGCCGGACCTGATTCAACAGCGCCGAACGAATGGTCGGCAGATCGCCGGTGGCGACCGCCTGCCGGAAGCCAAAATCCGCCACCAGAATTTCAGTGGCGCTGGTCAGCTCACGGGCACGCGCCTCCAGCAAATTGCTGAAAACGTTGCTGCCGACCTGCAGGTGCTGTTGCGCCTGACGCTTGGCGGAGACGTCGGTAGCCGTATAGACCACCAGAAACACCGCACCCAGAACCAGCGCCAGCAGGCCGACGGAGGTAAGGATCAAGCGCGTCCGCAGATAACGCATACGCATGCCGTTATTGCAACGACTTGAAACGCTGTTGCAGGGGAGACAGCGCTGGAGCAGGAGCCTCAACCGTTGCGGAAATCGGCAGACTCAGCGTCTGGTCGGGCTGGTTCAGGTCCAGCTCACCCAGCGCCACGGGGGCCTGTTGAAACTGATCAGGGTGCCACCATGAAACCGGCCATTTACCCTCGGGCAAGTCTGGCAGCACCACCTGCCCCGCCGCATCGCTGACAGCAAAGCGCGGGTGCTCGGTCACCAGTATGTAGCCCACCATGGCGTCGTGAATATTGCAGCCCAGAACCACTACGCCAGGCCGTTCAAAGGTCACCGGTGGCGCCTCTTCGCCCTTGAACAGGCGCAGCTCGAAGGGTTTGGCTTCGGAGAAGGAGTAAACGTGATGCCGCACATCATCACTGTTGGGGAAATCAACCTGAGCACCAACCGGCACCACCAGCGTATGGGGCACGAATTGACGGTCAATCTGGTCCATCACATAGCTGTCTTCGGCACGCGGCGGCACCCCTTCAACCAGCAATACCGCGTTGGCCAACGGCAGGCCGTCGGCGTCGGTCACCCGTATTTGCGCCGCCATGGTGTGACAGGCCCAACCGAACTGCCCGGACAGCAGCAGCGCAAGTAATCCGAAACGACGTACGCCGCGCGCTGTGAGACGATTCTGCATGGTACTTCTTCCCCCCAAAAAGAGACGCCCCCAAAGTGCGACGTACCACCCGTGGCCGGCGCACCCCCTGCTCGCACGGCAACCCGTTGCAATACGGATTGACGCTTCACAGTGTCGCCCTTTGCCAAACGACGCTAGCATAGCCTGATTGCAAACTGATGTGCAGGAGCGAAAATGCCTAACTCGACCATCCCCCTCTCCGTGCTGGACCTGTGTTCCATCGCAGAAGGGGGCACCGCCGCCGATGCGTTACACAACGCTCAGGCGATGGCACGGCATTGTGAAGCGCTTGGCTACCAGCGCTACTGGGTCGCAGAGCACCACAACATGACCGGCATCGCCAGCGCGGCCACTTCGGTCGTCATGGGGTATCTGGCGGGCAGCACTCAACGCATTCGTATCGGCTCCGGCGGCATCATGCTGCCGAACCACGCACCACTGCAGATCGCCGAGCAGTTCGGCACCCTGGAATCCCTGTATCCCGGTCGCATCGACCTTGGCCTCGGCCGCGCCCCCGGCACCGATCCGGCCACCGCGAATGCACTGCGCCGCGGCCGCACCGACGGCGAAGACTTTCCGCAAATGCTCGAAGAGTTGCGCCGTCTGTTTGCCCCGATTGAGCCCGGGCAGCGCCTGCGTGCCGTGCCGGGCAACGGCTTGAACATTCCGATCTGGCTGCTCGGCTCCAGCACCTTCAGCGCCCAGCTGGCCGGCCGCCTCGGCCTGCCCTTTGCCTTTGCCGGACAGTTCTCTCCGGATTACCTGTTCAGCGCCCTGCGGCTGTACCGCGAAAGCTTCCGCCCGAGCGATGAATACAGCGAGCCCTACGCCATGCTCGGCATCAACGCCTATGTCGCGGACGACCGCGAGCAGGCCCATTACCTGGCCAGTTCCCATCAGCAGGCGTTTCTCAACCTGATCCGCGGTACACCGGGACAGCTGCCACCGCCGACCCGGGATATGGAATCACTCTGGCAACCGCATGAACGCCATCAGGTGATGTCGACGCTCGCTGGCAGTCTCATTGGCGACCTGCAGAGCGTGACCGGCCAGCTGTCCGATTTGCTGGAGCGAACAGGCGCCAATGAACTGATCGTGAACAGCCCGATTTTTGACCAGAATGCACGAAAGCACAGCTACCAACTGCTGATGCAGGCCAGCCAGCAACTCTGAGCCCCTTCCCTGATGCAGGCGACTCTGGTAAAAAGACGCCTGCGCGGGTGTAGTTCAATGGTAGAACGGCAGCTTCCCAAGCTGCATACGAGGGTTCGATTCCCTTCACCCGCTCCAATCATGATTTCCGCCGACGCCCCCACATACAGCAAAACACCCACGCATCAGCCTACGCAAAGGCCTCTAGGCATTTTTCCGCACACAAACTTGCTTCCATACACCCCACTACACCGAAGCACACCCAACACAATTTCTTATACCGTGTATTATATCGGCACGTAACCCGAACTCAGGTATAAGAATGAAACGTGCCGACATCAAGAAACGTCCCATGACCGCGACAACGCTGGATAGTCTTGAGCCGGAGGAGAAGGCATACAACGAACTGGATGAACCCAATCCGTGTGGCGCGCTTTATTTTTCAGTCAAACCAAGCGGCTCTAACAGCCTGTTGAAATTCGCCTACGGTCTGTCTGACTTTGCC